>OEQY01000081.1_pt1 | contig 29747 bp, 43 predicted proteins | sample 1539871 | NCBI WGS metagenome assembly OEQY01 (sample SAMEA3891877, study PRJEB23780) | metagenome | biome: terrestrial biome; feature: animal house; material: Caecal content | place: Italy | collected 2015-05-05 | reverse complement strand
ACCGCTTCTTTTCGGGACTTTATACGCCGGGTTCGACCTTTAAGATCATCACCGCCGCCTCGGCGATCGACAACATCTCGGACATTGACGACCAACGCTTCCGCTGCACAGGCAGCTACGGCATTGACGGCGGCTCGGTCAAGTGTCTGGGCACGCACGGCACGATCGGATTTGAGCGCGCGCTGAACGTTTCGTGCAACAGTGCATTCGCGCAGATCGCCCTGCAGGTCGGCACGGAAAATCTCACGGCGACCACCGACGCGCTCGGCTTTAATCAGCGTTATACGCTTGGGAACATCCGGCTTGCGCAAAGCCGATTCGATCTTTCCGAAGCGTCGCAGCTCGACCTCGGCTGGGCGGGCGTCGGGCAATACACAACGCTTGTCAACCCCTGCCACATGCTGATGATCGTCGGCGCGATCGCGAACGACGGGCAGGCGGTCATGCCGTACCTTGTCGAACGCATCACCACCCAAAACGGCGATACCGTCTTAGAAGCGGAGACTACGCTCGGCGCACAGATGTTTTCGGAATCCACCGCTGCGCGGCTGCAGGAGCTGCTGCGCTCAAATGTCGAAAACTACTACGGCGACCGGCGCTTCCGCGGTCTTGAAATGTGCGGCAAAACCGGTACGGCGGAGGTCAGCTCCGAAGAGGGCGGCGATGACCCGCACGCATGGTTCGTGGGGTACTCGCAGCGCGAGGATCTGCCCTACGCGATCGTCGTGGTCGTAGAAAACGGCGGCGGCGGCAGCTCGACCGCCATCCCCGTGGCAAACGAGGTCATGCAGGCTGTGGACGATTTGTACGGAGAATAAACGGATATACAAAAGCCCACCGAAATATCGGTGGGCTTTTTCCCTAAAGAACACGGAAGGACGCACGCCATAGGACTTCTGCTACACGTCCTTTTTATTATCTTATATAAAGCAATTGCTTTACCTCTCCAATTGTCGTTTGTTAATACCGGACTAATCATAATTTCTTCAATATTCATATCTCAATTTCCTTTCTGATGCACAATTATTAGATGTACGATGGTTTGTTTATACATATTTTAGATGTATTGTACGATATGCACGGTGATAAAATATGTATTACAAACGGATTCGGGAGCTGCGCGAGGACAACGACGAATTGCAAAAGGACATTGCCAAGCTGTTGAATACGACCCAGCAGCATTACAGCAAAATTGAAAACGGCGGTACGGAGATCACCGCCGACCGGATCATTAAGCTGGCAAAGCACTACAAGGTCAGCGCAGATTATATTTTGGAGCTTTCCGACGAAAAAAGACCCGCAAACGGCAAGCAGCGCTATCCACGAGGATAGCGCTGCTTTTTCATGATCGGGGTCAAGGGATGATTCAGCATCTTTGCGCGCAAAAGCATTCTCGACTTTTTCACAACAGGATTCCCTTATCCGAGGATCTCGCTTTGCTTTTTCTTGCTGAAGCCGTTTAGCACAAGGGCATAGGATGCATCCAGCATTTCTTTCAAGACCTCGTCGGGCACGGCGCCGTCCGGGCGCACGGAATTCCAATGCATTTTATTCATATAGTACCCGGGTAATATGTCCTCATATTGCTCCCGCAGAAGCGCGCCGTCGGCGGGCTCGAGCTTCAGCGTTATGTATTTGGGGTTGTCATTGCTGTCCAGGCAAAGCGCCGTAAACAGCTTACCGCCGATTTGGTAACGGATTCAATTCCACTCTGCTTTAAAGTCTTTCGTAACGCCTTTTTTAGACATCAAATATGCGTCCAGCCAGTCGTATCGCATAGCAATCCTCCTGCGGTGTGTTTGCCGTAATTATAAAAGGCAGAAGCGGATGTTGTCAATATGCGCTGCGGTATGCTCTTGCAACGCGGCGATAACCGTCTCTTGATACGTGCCTTTTCCTACGCGCGCCATTTTTTAAATCCGCCGTGTCGAAATCCTGCAAAAATCTTGGAATTTCTCTTGACAAACCGTGGCGCGCCATATATAATATTCAAGCATTTGAATTTGCGCTGATAGCTCAGTTGGATAGAGCATCTGCCTTCTAAGCAGAGGGTCGGGGGTTCGAGTCCCTCTCAGCGCGCCACTTTTGCGCGAGAGATGAGCTTAAAGCAAATGCGGTTTGATAGCTTCGTTTGCCTGACTTTTGCGCAAAGTCTTTTATATGGTGGGTATAGCTTAGTTGGTTAAAGCGCCAGTTTGTGGCACTGGAGACCGTCGGTTCGAATCCGACTATCCACCCCACTTTTTAAACTCCGCCGCAAGCCCGTAAGGCAAGGGCGGAGTTTTTTCAAATCCATATTGGGGTGTCGTCAAGCGGTAAGACACAGCACTTTGACTGCTGCATTCGTAGGTTCGAATCCTGCCACCCCAGCCAAGGGCCGGCTTTTTCGGCCATATAAAAAACGCCGCAATCCTTTACATATCAAGGGATTGCGGCGTTTTTTATTTTTTCCTTGTGTCGGTAGATAGGCTTAAAAAACAATAATTAAAAATAAAAAATGCAAGTCAAATGCAAGTCAAAACATGAACGAGATTCAAAATAAAAAAGCCCCATGCTTCTGCGCATCCCGGATGGTGGGAGGCCTACTTGCATGGGGTTGGTTTAATTCACCCCGGCGCCCGTCGGTGTTGGGGTGAACTTTGTATGCGCCCGTTCCGGGCGGCTGCAAGCTTCCCTGACTGCGGTGCGCCCCGGCGCGCACCGTCCAGACCTTTTGCTTTGCAGTCTTGCGGGCATCCCCCGGACATCGTCTTTGCCCGTATGGTCGGGGGACTACATATGTCCGGGGCGATATGCTTTTTATTCGATCACTTCGGAATCTTGATCTTCTGTCCGATGTGGATCAGATTGGGATTTTGGATGCCGTTGTACTTCGCGAGCTTCTGATAGGTCGTGCCGTACTTGGCGGCGATGCCGGAGAGTGTATCGCCTTTTTTGACCGTGTAGACGGTCTCCTGCGGCTGCACGAGCTTGTTGACGATCGCCTGCACTGCGTCGTAATCATAGCCCGCGGCGGTCAGGCGCTGCTTGCGTTCCTCGCCGTTGCCCCACTTGCCCGCGATCACCTCGTTCGCCAGCTCCGCATTGGTCTTTTTCGCGGTATCTGTCGGGGTGGATGTGGTCGTGTCGGAGCTGCCGTCCATTCTGGCGATAATGGACGGATAATCCTTGTACGCGATGTTCATGTCTACCATGCCCGCAATGCCGTCCACAGCGCCGTCGGAGGTATACTGCCACATGCCATAATTGCCCGTATAGGTCGGCTTGGACGTCCACTGCGCAAGCCAGATGTCGTAGCGGCTCTTGCAGTCCGCGTCGATGCGGTTGGTAAGCCAATCCTTGTTGGCGTACACGACGACGTAATACCCCGCCGCTTCCACCGTCTCGCAAAACGCGCGGATGATGTCGGAGATCACGGACACGCCGAGGTTCGCCTGCTTCTTGTCCTCGATGTCGAACGCCACGGGGTAGGTCAGGTTCTTCCCATTGATCCAGCCGAGGAAAACTTCCGCCTCCTGCTTCGCCTGTTCGGCAGTTGTGGCGTAGCTGTAATGGTACGCGCCCACGGGAATGCCCGCAGCCGTCGCGCCCTTGTAGTTCACCTCAAACTGCTCGTCCTTTTGGTTGTCGTAGCGTCCGTAGCCCGCGCGCAGCATGGCGAACTGCACGCCTGCCGCCTTGACCTTCGCCCAATCGATCGTGCCCTGATGCTTGCTAACGTCGATGCCCTTATACTGTGCCATGCTTAGTCCTCCTTCGGCTCGGTGTAGGTGAGCGCCTGCGCGCTGTCCGACACGCCTGCGGTGGTGGGGTCGGTGACGATGCCGAGGATCGACAGCACGGCAAAGAGCGCATTGACGACCGCCAGCAGCTTGTTGCCAAGGTCGCCCAAGTCCAGCTCGAAGCCGAACACCGCTGCCACGACCTGCACGAGCAGCAGCAGCGCCGGGACGAGCGTCAGCCAAAAGGGTTTGCTTTTAAGCCTTACGCGCCAGTTGATCTTTTCGAGAAATGCTTTGATCTTTGCGAAAAAAGCTTTGATTTTGTTCATGGTTATACATCCTTCCTGTCTGTGATTTTGATCGGTAATTCCTCTACCTCTTCTAAGAGATGCGTGACCATCCCGTTGCCGCCGAGGGCATGGTAGGCGTTATACATCTCTAAAAAGTTTTCAAGCCCGTGCTTGGATATGTAGCCCCGTTTTGTCCACTTCTCGTGGTACTCGATGAGCTGCACGCGCAATAGCAGCATCGTGCCTCGGCTGTTCGCCGTGCGGTCTTTCTTTTGCCGCTTGAGAAGCCACACGATGTACCCAAGCAGGATGGGCAGGACGATCGTGTAGGTCTCTAAAAGAAACTCACCCATCGGTACCACCCCCGATGATCGCTTCACGCTGCTCTGCGGTCAGGTAGGCTTCGGCGAGCTTTTGGATGCGTTCGAGCCCCACGGACTGCCCGCCCGCTTTATACAGCGCATATTGCACGCGGATGTAGTCATACATCGTCCTGCACCTCCCCTGCTGCCTCCCGCAGCGCGATCTCCGCCACTGCCGCTTCGAGCGCGGCGATGCGCTCGGCTTCGGTAGGCGCATTTGCCGCTTCAATCTCCGGCTGCGGGTATTTCTCTGCGTATTCTTCCTCGGTCAGCGTGCTGTACCGACCGTCTTTGTATACCTTCGGCATGGTTATCCCTCCTTAACTGTTATCCTGCGCGCCGAAAACCAGTATGCGGCTGCCGGCGCGTATGGTTTGTCCGCTTCCGAGCGACACGAGCAGCGACCGGATATGCAGATACGCATCTGCGCTTTGCATGGCGCGAAACGCCATATCCCTTGCCGTCGGCTGGATCGCCGTCTGCAAACCCTGCAGAATTGGATTGCTCGGGGTAGCCGCATTATTTGTGATCGCAGTGGTGATATAAGTCGATGAAAAAATGCCCGGCGCCAGCTTATCGATTGTGATCCACCACGTGCAATCGGTGTCCGCTGGAGCGGTCACCGTGCTATACGCCTGATATATTTGCCCTCCGTTTGCGCGCACCCGTACGCTTGGATTTGCCACAGAAAATTGTCCCATAAAAATGAAATATGCTCTCTTAAGGTTTATCGGCGCGGCTGCGTCCGTCTGCGTGATCTCGATGGAATCGACGTCCTCGTCGAGCGTGATGTCATTCCACAGTTCCATCTGCTCCTTCGGGAGCTGCACGCCCTCGCCGATTGCTTTGCCGTTTGCGGCAAAGAGTTGTAAGAGATTACCAGTGAGCAGCAGATCGGTCGGACGAAGCAGCGCCGCGTCCTCCAGTTGTTTTGCCGTCACATTGATTGCTACGTCAGCCAATTAGATCACCTCGTATATTGATATGATTTCCGTCTATGGTCGGATAGCCGTCCGAGCATAGCAACGTCTGCCACAAGATGTATATTTCCCCGCGCACAAGGATGTGCTCCCCGTCTATGGTCGGGTATCCATCCGTGCACAATAGCGCCTGCCACATGGGGACGTCCCCGGCGAGTATGTGGTAGATGTCGTTGATAATTAGCAGCCACCGCCAAATACCGGCTCTGTCCGTGGCGTACTCGCCGACGGTCACGTGGTCGCCGTAGTATCCGGATTTGTACGGTGTATTGTTTAGCGCCGTGAGGTTATTTTCCACCGCCTGTAGCATACCGCGCATGCTGCAGTATGGCGTATTGACGCGCGCATCCACCGCGTCAAAGTCCCCCACGCTCGCACCCGTTAGCATGATGAGACCGCGAAGCACACTCATGTCCGCGTCGATGTGCTGCACGTCCACGGCGTTAAGTATCTCGATCGGCTCCGGGTAGTCATACCAAACAAAGCTGCCCTGCACCGTAATCTGTACAGTTGCCGTGTATCCGCCGTCCAAGGTAGTTATCGTAATGGTCGCCACACCATTTGCGACGCCAACGACAGTCGCACCGGACACAGACGCGATAGATGTATCGCTCGAGTCAATCGTGACGCCCTTGTTTGTCGCGTTTGCCGGGAGTATGGTATAAGCAATCTGCGCAGACCCTCCTACAGGGATTGCTATGTTGTCCGTAGCAGCCTGTATGCCTGTAACGGGCTGTGTAACCGTAATGGTGCACGTCCCTTTACATCCGCTCCCGTCCGTAGCTGTTGCGATGATTGTCGCCGTGCCGACACCTCGTGCAAGTACTGTATAGCTTGTCCCAGTACCGGATTGCAGAGCGGCGACGGACGGGTTGGAGGATTGGTACGTCAGGGATTTGACGGACGCTCCCGACGGCGTAATTGTCGGCGTGTATGATTTGCGTTGCCCGACCGACAACGTGTCGTCTTGCAGGGATATGCCCGTTATGCTGGTGATGCTGGTCTTTGCGGTCAGCCAGACGTCCTTCGATTTGCCGTTGCTCTGCTTTGTCCCGCGTATCGCTATACTGTACGACTGGTTAGCCGATAAGTTGGTCACGTCAAAGGTAAGGTCTGTGCCGGAGCCCACACTATACCACCCGACAAGGCCTGTCACACGGCATTGTATAGACGAGAGATATGCGTCCGACGTCACGTGCAAGCGCACGCTGGATGTCGTGGTAGATACGACGGTCACGCTGATATTCGGCGCGGAAACGTCTATATGCCCGAGCGATGCCGAGCCGCTCAGCGAGCCGCCCGTTAGCGAGCTTGCGACCCGCGGAAACGACGCGGATATATTGATAGTTTTGTAGCCGTCGGAATTGTGCGCTATTGTCTTTTCCGCGGACGCTATAATCACCTTTTGCGAGTTTCGGGTGTCGATCCCGTTACTGCTTGGATGATACGTCGTCCCATCCACCACGAGCGTTTTTTGGGAGGCGGAAACGTCATTGTTCCACGCCGACGACGCGTAGCCGTCTGTGCGCTGCAGATAGGCTTTTACCCGCACATAGGATGTCCCAGAGGATGTGTCGGGCGTCGAATTCCACTCCACCCAAAAGCGATATTTATCTGCGCTGCTACCGGTTACTGACCCATTGATAACACCGCTTGCCATTACGTCGCCTCCATTTCGTACGACCCGCACAAGCTGTCTTTGACCGACGTGACCGTGCGAAAAGTACCAAGCACTCCGGCGTATTGCCCCGGGTATGGGACGCCTTCCGGTTGTCCCATGCTGTACGGCACGTTAACGTATTGGCAAGATACGGTTGCGCTGCGTGTATATATCTCATACAGCGCATCCAAAACGTCTTGTGCATCGCTCAAAATCGTTTGGTCGTCTATTGTGACGGAATTAGCAGTATCGTAGGCCTGCGACTGCTCCTCGCTCTTGTTGTAGTCAACTGTGCTGTCCACGTATAATAGACCTCTTAACACAATCTTGTTGTCGGACGTGTTTGTGACCGTGCAATAATTCGCGTTGCGCTCCGTAAAGGTAACCGCCGACGTCTCCGTTTCGCTTACAATGTCGTTGCCGTTTTCGTCGACGCCCGTCACCTCGTATGCCTTGACGGTGTGCACAGGGTCTGACCACGTGATCGTGACCGGGTAGGTCTTGGATATATACCAGTGGTACAGTTCTTTTTCTTCCGTGCCCTTGGAATAGTTGTGCGCTTTTAGCGTGACGGATACCTGCTCTTGCTGCTCGTCAATCGTCGGCGCGTCTACAATATTATGCTGGTCGTAAACGGATACAGACGACGCCTCTATCGGTCTGATCGTCATAGACGCTCCCCTGTACGGTCGCAGATTGCACCCGCGGCACACAAGCGCAAGCGCCTGCCTGCGCGTCGTTATCGGGATGTACCCGGTCATAGTTATGCCTTCCGCGTCTTGCAACGTATACGGTACATCGCCCATAATGTCGGCAAGCAGCGTACTCACCGGGACGTTATCGTACATCCCGCCAAGGAACGTATCTTCCATACTTGCAATAATATCGTAGGCGCTGATTTTGGCGGTATAGGCGCGCTGCGACCCTTCCGACGTTTCCACCGTCTCGCCCTGGTCCACGTAAAACGTCTGCTTAGTCTGTCCGTCCGAGCCGATGAAAGCAAGCGGCTGCCGCCGTTGGAAGAAGAAGCCGCGGACTTGGTCGTATAGGACTTGCAGATCGAGCGTATCGTACTCGATCGATTCTCCCGTCAGCGGGAACGTTGTGTGCACCTGCGCGGAAATAGTGTTCGCATCGTCAAAGATGACTGTTCGGCCAAGGTCAAAGCCGTAAACGCGCAGAAAAGCTCCGGGCTGATCTACAGCGGAAAAAAAGATATAAATACTTTTTGTTTGTGCGGCAGGCCATGAAAAAAACTCGTCTTTCTGCGTTGCATTAAATGTGTAAGTTAAAATCTCAGAGCTTCCGTCGTTCCAAACATTCATTCTGACGACGACTTTACGCAGAATGTTTGCAGCGTATATCGTTATGCCGTATGTAGTTATAAAAGTTTCTTCAAAAACAATGGAAATGATCGGAATAACATCAGTGTTGTTTGGAAATTCTCCGTTTTCATCGCTCACTATGGTCGGCACAAACCCCAGCGGTTCGTCATCAGCGAGCCGCTTCGGCGTTGCTGTGATATAGGTATCTGTTTCCAAGCTCGCGAAGTCGTAAGGCGTAATGCCCTCTTTTAGGGATTCCACCGACGACCCCGGCTGTAATTCCGTGCTTGTCGAAAACGTCGCCTGCTCTTTCGCACCGACCACGATATCGTCATAGCGGAAATAGCCATACTTATTCGCCATCGTAGGTCACCTTCTCGAAATAGACCTGCAGACCGTTGAAATAAAACGTCCCGTCCATGGTATATCCTTTTGCGACCTCGCTTTGGATGACCGGGTAATACTCCGCCGAGGCGGTCGTGTTGCCGTCCACGGGGACGGTGAGCGTTACCGTCCCCCCTGCCTTGAGCACATCCCGCAGCTCGTAGTATGTCGCATCCAAACGGTTGTAAAACGTGATCGTCCAGTGCGTTTTGCGACCCTTGAGGTCTTTATGCTTGTGCCCGTCCATGGTCGTGACGTCAAAATAGTTTGATTCTTCGATAGAGGGCGTCATGACCGCCACGTTGGTATATTCCACACCGTTGATACCGACTTTTAGGGGGATCATGCGCCCACCTCCTTGCTCACTCTCTTGAGATACGGGTTGAGGCCCCGCGCAAAGCCCATGCCGTCGAGGTCAAAGCCGACGATGACCTTAACCTCCTGTGCAATAGACTGCGCGAGCGCCGACGCACCCGTCCCCCGCACAGGCTGTGCGGCAGGGGTCGTATAATCCACAGACAGCGCGTCGGATACGCTGTCGGACAGCTTCTGCGTTGCCTGTAAGGGCTTTTGGATGCTGCCCGTGATACCGATCGCAAGACCTTCGTCCAGATACCCGCCGAACGCCTTAAACAGTTTGGACGGCGATGCGATGCCGAAGAAGTCCTTAAATTTCTGCGAGATCTTCCCGGCGATTTCTTTCACGGCATCCGTCACAGCGGAAATGCTGTTTTTCAGGCCGTTTACAAGCCCGGTCAAGATGTTCTTGCCGAGTTCGCCCCAATCCACTTTTTGAATCGTATCCCAGATGTTAGAGATGATTGTGGGAACATAGCTGATGAGCTGCGGGATTGCTTTTGCAAGACCGTCTATAAGCGCTACGAGCAGTTCCACGCCTGCTTCAATTAAGGAGGTCAGCGTGCTCGGTTCCGTTAAGATCATCGCGAGTTGTATCACCACATCGACGACAGTGTCTATTACAGAGCCTATATTGTCGGCAAATCCCTGTACAAGACTGACCAACAGCGTCAGCCCGAGTTTCGCAATCTGCGGGAGCATCGTTAAAATACTGTTGAACAGGGTCGTAACAACGGTGATAAGGGACGCAACCGTTTCCGGCGAAGCAATCGCACCCACAAGCGAGGTTAAAATGCCCGGCAACGCTGCCGCCAAACTGTTGATAAGCGTAATTGCACCCGTGATAAGAGCAGGAAGCAGTGTTTCTATGACGGACGGGATATGCTCGGTCAGGCTTGTTGCAAGCTGTGTTATCCCGTCCACCAAGCGCGGCAAAAGCATTTCAATACGCGGGATGAGGTTATCGCCGACCGTGACAACGCTGTCTACAAGGTTTCCAAGCAGGGCGTCGAAATCCTGATTCGGATCGGCAAGGCCTGTTACGAAATTCGTCCACGCCGACTTCATCATATTGACAGAGCCTTGGATCGTCGTTGACGCTTCCTTGGAGGTCGTCCCCGTGATACCCATCTCCGTCTGGACCTGATGGATGGCTTCGATCATCTTGTCGAACGGTACGTCTTTGACGTTTTCTGCGGTTGCTTGGAACGCCGTCCCCATAACGCCCGTATCATTGATAAGCCTTGCCATTTCGGATGCCGTTCCGCCGTAGCCGAGCTTCAGGTTGTCGAGCATGTCAAAGTTGTCTTTGGCAAAACCCTGATAGGCATCCCGGATCATCTGCATATCCGTGCCCATTTTATTGGCGTTGTCGGACATGTCGATGACCGCCTGATTAGCGATTTCATACGCCTTTGCGGTGTCGCCGCCCAAGCCTTGCAGCAGCGACGCCGAAAAGCTCGTAACCGTGGACATATACGCGTTTGCGGAAAGCCCGGCAGTCTTATACGCATTGTCGGCATACGCCTTGACCTTATCTGCCGACGCACCAAACAGCGTTTCCACGCCGCCGACAAGCTGCTCATACTCGGCGTACGCTTCAATAGACTGTTTCCCGAGCGCTGCTATACCTGTCGCTGCGCCTGCAACCGCAGTTCCGATCGCACCAAAAGCGACCTTGAGCCCTTTTCCTATCGTGGAAGCAGCGTTTTTTGCCGCGTTTTTCGCGGCTTCCAGCTTCTCATGAAACTTTGTTGTGTCGATTTCGAGTTTGATCCCAGCGGCGGACGCATGCTTTTTTATCACATCAAGAGCGTCTTTCGCACTGTTTATTTTTTTCTTGAAAGCCTCCGTTGCAACATCCAGCTTCGTCGCAGAAGCGATAGCCTTTTTAGCCTTTTCTGCTATGTCTTTCGCCTTGCCAATCTTGTTTTCAAAGTTCGTAAGCGCGAGATCGAGCTTCGCTGCAAAAGACAGTTTTTTCTCTGACGAATCCGCTGTTTTTTCCGCCGATTTGACTTTTGATTTATAGGACTTTTCATCTGCGTCGATTTTCGCGTCCATAGACAGCTTTTCAAGCAGCTTCTTCCCATCGCTTTCGACCTTTTTTACACCGCTGTCATAAGCGCTCGAATCCAGCCCGACCTTTGCATACAGGTCAAATACATCCATGCCGTCACCTCCTCTTGATCGTGATGCCCGCGCGGCGGGACACGTCCTCGACGATCTCCTGCGCCGTCCTGTTCTCCACGCGGCGCTCGTCGTAGACGGTACAACGCCCCTGCACATAGCCGCCCGCAAAACGTGCGGTGTTTTCCGTAAGGATGCGGAGCGTTTCCGCGATATACAGTCGATACGCTTTTTCGCGCTGTTCTGCTTCGTACAGTTCTGCGCAGCTTTCCAGCACATAGGAAAGCCCATACAGTCTCGCTTTTTCGAGGTCTGTACGGGCTATGTACCGTCTTGTCCGCCTTACACCAGCTGCATCAACGATGTAAAAAAATCAATTACGTCCTTCGAAGTGAGGATGCGCGCAATCGTCGCAAGCGCGTTCGGAGCTTTTTCACCCTTTTCGAGCACCCACAGGCGGTCGGAAAGCGCGCCGAATTCTTTTGGATAATCCTTGCAAAGCGTTTTGAGCATCTCTTTGATGTTCTCCTTGCCCTGCTCGGCGGCTGTCACGCCTTCGGGCGGCTGTCGCTTGCGAATCTCCAGCACGCCCGTCTTTTTCAGGAAATCGCCCGCATCCTGCGCGAAGTCATACAGAAACGGCAGGAGTACCTCATTTTCGCAGTCGAATGCAAATTTCATGGTTATCACCCCTTACTCTTCCGGCTCGTCCGTACCCGCTTTTACGTAGATTTCAACGGGCACTACGTCCGGCGTGGCAATCGACTGGTGCGCCGTAAACTCGAACGCAAACTTCCCTTTCGCCTTGTCCGTCGTCTGGATTTGGAAACCGCCCGTGGAAAGCGCGTTGATCAGGTGGATCGCGATAAACCCGCCGTTCTGCGCGCCGTTTTTATCGCTGTAATCGCCGATGAGCCAAAGGTCGGCAAAATCGCTTTGCGAAAGCGTCGTGCGCGGCACGATTTTGGTCGCGTCGCTCTTATCGATATCCGCTGCACCCACAAACATACGCGCGATCTCCGGGTTCATGGTGACGAGCGTTCCGCTGCCCTTGATCTCCCAGCTGTCAAGCTGCTTGAGCTCCTTTGTGTTTTTCGGACAGTTGTCGATGTCCTCGCCCAAATCCGTGTAAGACGGTGTGATCGTAATGTTCGCGCCGCCCGAAGTCGCGCCGAGGATGTCGTCTTCCTCCACCGTTCCCGCGGACGGGTCAAAATCTTTTGCGAAATATCCTGCGTTCAGCTGCAAATTCTGAAACGTATTCACAGGGATTCTTGTATATTTCATGCCCATATTGCTTTTTGCCTCCTTACTGTGTCAAAAACTCGACAGATAGATTGATAAGCCGCCGCTTGACGGCTTTGTCCGCGTCCGGCACGGACTGACACCAAGGCGAACCGCGTTTGACCCATATAGCGCCGTCGTCGCACGGCAGAAGCACGCCGCCGAGGCCAATATCCTGTGATATCTTTTCTGCCATCGCATTTGGCTCCGCTTCGCTCGTGCTGTAGTACCAAAGATTGACCTTCATGTCCACGTCGCCGTCTCCCCACGACCCTGTCACAAGCTCATACGTGAGCCATGGGAAAACCGCGTCTTTCGGCACGGCCGACGCGGCGTAAGCCGTCATGTACCGGCTAAAAAAGGCCTGTATGACCTCTCCTTTTGTCATGTAGGCAAGCCCCACCTTTCCGCTGTGACCTGTGCCATATCAAGCCCGGCACCTACAGGTGTCCTTTTTACGTCAGACACGACCTTATACGTGGTGCCATCTGCGTCGCGGAAAACGTCACCGAAGCGCAGTGCATCCGCTTTTCGCGTTGTGACCGTGTAGCTGTCCGCTGCCACGTCTTTTTCTGCCGTGTCGGTCTTTGTGCTGGACGCAAGAACAAGGGCGGCGTAAAAAACGCCGCCCTCTTTCCACGTTGTATGGCTTCCGCCTTCCATGTCCGTTGCCTGTGTGCTCACCATGTGCGTGCACTTTTGTAAATTCATCGAAAGCAGGCTCATACGCCCACCCCCGGTTGGATCGCGCCATACTCTCGTAGCTTTTTGTACGGGGCAAGGCGTGATGCAAAGATATCCTGCCATCCTGCAGGCTGGCCGCTGCTGTTTGTCGCGCGTGAGTAGCTGTACCCGCCAAAAGACTCTGACACAAAGGGTGTATCCTGTGCGTTCCTTGCTTCCCACGCTTCGATGTCTTCCGCAAGCTTTACGACCGCTTTCGGTATGGCAAGCGCCCATATGACGCCGTCAAAGATCTCGTCCGTGAGGTGCAGCGCCACGCTGTCCGTGTACTGATATACGCCATCATTGAAGACGGAGCCAAGGATGCGGAAGTACTGCCCTTTTTGCACGAACGGCAGGTCGATTTTTCCGTCCTTTATGGCATACTTTCCCTCGTGCACGCCGTTTTCAACGATGAAAAAATTTTTCAGATATAAAAGCACCTGCTCCAGCATGGCTGTACCTCCCCTATCATCCTGTCTTCGTAACGGTCACGGTGTATACTTCCTGCGCGGCTCCGTTTTTGACGGTCACCTTCACGGTGTTTGCACCGCTCACCCACGTGGCGGCAGTGCCGTTCGTCACAGGCGTCTCGCCGTTCAGGATCGTGACTTCCGCCGCTTCGTCCTCCGCAGTCGCCGTCACCGTGTTCGTGGCATTCGTTGTGCTGGCTGTGTACTCGGTCACGTCCGGATCAAAGGACGGATCGAGCGGTAGCGCGCCGATCGTCAGCCCCGAAAGGCGCGCGCTCATTCCCCCGACGTGATAGTCCCTTTCACGATACCATCAAGGCGCTCGGCAAACAGCGCCATGCCGTTGACAACCGTATCTTCGGCGGTCATGCGCGTGTAGTCCACATACTCGTGGATGCCGATATAGCCGGTCTCATCAGCCGTCATTTGGAAAGTGTCGCCGAACTCGTTGCCGGTCACGGGCACGTAGTAAAGGACGATGTTGTCCTTTGCCGTGGCGTAAATTGTGCCTTTCGGCACGCTGGAGTTGAAGAAAACGGTGCCAAGACCAAGGAAATCCTCAACGTAGCTCATGCCGAAAGCAGACTGCATAGAAATTTGCGCCGTTGCAAGATAGTCCGCTACGTCAAGCGGATTGAGGAAATACACAGCCTCGACTTCGTCGTCCTCAAAAAGCTTTTGAAGCTGCCCCCACGTCTGCGCAAGCGCCGCTTGCAGGCCAACGCCGGTCGCAGTGCCGGTGCCGGTGGCAAGGAAAGTGAAAAAGTCGCTACGGATCGTCTTTTGCACGTCTTTCAGCATACGAGCGGTCGTCATAGATACCGCTTGGTCGTATCCACGCTCGATAATCGCCTCCGCGCTCGTCGCTTTGCGCCACTTGCGAAGCGTAATTTCTGTGGTATTGACCGCCTCGACTTCATACTTGGAAAGCGGGATGACGTCACCTTCCGCGACGGTACCGTCCTGTAGCGTGCCCGTTGCTTTATAGGCTTTCAGGATAGACCCTGCCTGCTTCGGAATTTTCCGTGTGATACCAAGCGCTTCCTCCAGCTTTTTTACGCTGTCCGAAAACATCAGGGTAAAATCAATCTCGCGTACTCTCGCGAGGTCAGCGGTTTTGATAAGATTGGTTTCTGCTGCCATTTTTTAGGCTCCTTTCTCTGTGTTGCTTTGTGCTTTTGTGTCAAAAAGGTCAAGATTTGCAGCAATCGCCGCCCGCCGTTCCGCGGGGTCTTTGATCTTCGCAATATCCACCTTTGTCATGGCGCTGCCTCCGCCTGCGGGCGGGTTTTGCGTACTTGCGCCGTGCTGCTCGCTGGTGACGATAAAGTCGCCCCAGTCGGACTTTGCCTCGTCCTTGAGCTTGTCGGCGTCTTTCAGCGTCCCGTCTGCCATAAGTTCCAGTGAGTCAAGGTCTACAAGGCGGGAAATCGCATCCAGCCTTTTGTCGCCCTTGATACCTACGGACTTGAGAAGCTCTCGATAGGCTTTTCCTTTTGCCTGCCGCGCCTCCCGAGCGCTTGTCTCGCTTTTGTAGCCGTCGAAATCTCTTTTCAGCGCGTCGTAGTTGCTCTTTGACTCTTCAAGCTCGCTTTGCAGGCTGTCAAGCTTCTCCCGAAGCTTTCCAACCTCCCCGCTACTTTCTTTCAGCGGGTCAAGCTCGCTTTGTTGCGTCGCAACCTTACCTTTCAGCGCATCCACGGTCTCTGCATGCATTTGGATGATTGCTTCAACCGCGTCCTCTTCGATGCCCAGTTTTTTGAGTGCTGCTCTTGTCAGTGCCATGTGTTTTACCTCTCATTCTTTTCGAGTTTTTCCGCTTTTCTTCGCGGTGATATTTCCCCGGATTTGCTTTTCCGGGCACAAAAAAGCAAGCACAAAGGCTTGCTTCTCTTGTTGCTGTGTAATTTCAAGCACGAAAAAAGGCAAGTATTATGCTACTTGCCTTTCAACGTGTCCTCTATGATGTTTTTATACGTTTGCTTGTGGTCTTGGACTGCCGGACGCAGGAACGGAACCGCTTTGTTGCCGCGCGTCCAGTGAACGTTTCCCTTTTCGTCCCGGTATGCCCACGGTGTCTTGCGGCCGCCGGGGTAATATTGCCCGGTGCCGAGTTCTTGATACGGAGCATAGTACAGATTTGTCCCGATGTAGACCTCCTGCGCCCTTGTATCCAGCTTCCACGCGATACTGTTGCGTAGCCGCCCTGTATCCTCAGGTGCAAGCTTTTTTGCGTATCCTTTGGCTTGTATGCCGACTCTTGTCAACGCAAGTTCAACTGCTTCGTGCATGGCGGACAATATCTCATCCGCATGACCTTCGAAATTTGTGTTCATTTTCTTTTCTCAAACTTGTATCCATTTCCGCAGTCATAGTTATGGTCGTCGATAACCGCCCGTATATCCTCTTGTGTCATCCCGTTTGGATGCGCTTTGCACGCAAGCTTTTTCTCGATCCTGTGCACACAATCATTGCATGGAATGTACACGCGTTTTTTGGCGTTGCCCGGATCAGTAAGGCGCATTACAAACGCCTCATGCTCCGACAGTTCTCCACACCTCTTCCAACGCTCTTCAGGCGGCAGCTTCCAAAACTCATCTGCCGTTAAATTTCCTCCAGCCATAACGTGTTTCCCTCCCGTTTCAGAACGTAAAACATAGTTCCTCGTCTAAATAAGATTTCATTTTCCAGTGAGTTAAGCTTCCGCATGTCTCTTCCGTTTTTGCTCTGAATTATCATCTGAACATCCATTGCTTCATCATACACTTCTGTACTTGTAGAGGTAAAAGATGATTCAATCACTACAGATCCCGGTGTATGTTCTTTCCAAAAAGCTTCCGCATTAACCATATCTTCACTTCTAAGAGAGCGATATACCGTTCCCTCATATTTTGGCAATTTTGTTAAGGCTGTATCAATGTTTCGGGCGATCTCTCTGTATTCATCTGTTAGGTTATCTTCCCCGCGAAGCATAGCGTTCAATTTGTATGCAACTCTTGAGCTCTTGTATTGATTGAGAGCATACACATCCTTTTCGTTTAATATACCATCGCTGGCGCTCATTGTCAAACCCGTACCGTATGTATTCTTCGCATTTTGTAGAGTTTTTTCAGCTCGTTTTCTTGCTTCCCACTCCGTATAGCTCATATCCTCGATCAGCTCATACTCCCCGGTTTCCGGGTTTTTGACGCGTCGCTTGGTCTGTTCCGCTTCGCGGACGTCTTTCAGTGCGCCGACCATCGTGCAGCGGCAGTTGTATACCTCCCGTCCCGGGCCTGCCGGGTCGCCCGGATAGCGCAGACCGTTCGAGAACTTCTTGTCCTGATCCACGATTTCACCGTCCACCATGCGGTGCGAATGCCGTGTGCGGCCGTCCATCGTGGCGACCCACTCTTTTTGCACGTCAATTCCTCTATCCCGCGCTTTGCCGAGGCCGTCGAGCCGCCCTGCGTTTTCCGCGCCTGTCAAAGCCGTCCGCGCGGTGCGGATGGCGCTTTCGCGGTTCATGGTCTCTATGCGCTTTTGCAGATCGTCGGCGACCTGTTTCACGCCGTGCCCCTGCAAAATGCCGCTTGTGACGGATGCGGTGATCTGCTTTTTCCCCCACGCAAGGTCTATGCCCCGCTTTATGGCTTTCTGCGCCGGATAATTCGGCATCAGGTTCGGCTGCTCCACGATCAGCCGCCGCACAGTCTGCTCGTCAAACAGCGTAAAGCCGATATCCCCGGCAACACGCTCGATGGTGTACGCCATGTAGTTGTGGTTTAGCGCATAAATGCCCGGCGTCGTATCGTTGACATAGCTTACGGCAACCTCGTTCGCCTGCGTGTACCGCTCTGCCATGACGTCCCGCAGCGCCTCGAACCGCTCTCCGCGCCCGATCTGCGCGAGCCGCCACTCGCGGTAATAATCCGCCGTGATCTCGCCCGCTTCAAGCTGCGCGCGCATTTTGCTGTCGCGCTCCCAAAAGGCGTCAAAATATGCGTCTACAGTCTTTTGCAGCTCGTCGTGCGCCTGCTTGTAGACGTCCTGTATGCGCTTTTCCAGCTCGGCAAGCGTTTTGTCGGTTTGCTCGTGCCCGTAATCAGATGCCATTACTCGCCTCGTATGATCTTATACGCTTCTTCCTTCGTGACGCCGATGCTGATGGATATGATATTCGCGGCCTGCCATTCCGTTATCGTTCCTGCTGCAAGCTGCCCGATCACACCGATCAAGCTTTGTGTCTGTGCGCCGTTGAGCGTTTTTCCGGCGCTTTCTTCCGCCGCTTCGACCGCTTTCTCTACGATTGGGGCGTTAGCCCCCCCCGCACCGTTTGCCGCACCCTCCGTTACGCCGAAGCGCGTGAGGCTTTCCGCATCCCGGCGCGCAAGTATATCGGCGACTTCTTCGGTCGTGAGCCACGGCAGATGATTTAGGATTGCCTCGTCGTCCAAATAATTCGCCGCCATGAGCACCATTTGCGTTTCTTCAAGTTGATTCGCGATTCGGTTCCACGTAAATGTCGGATTATCTTCGATTCCAATCAGGTGGAATAATTGCGCAATAAATGCCCGAATGTGCCACTCAAAATCTCCGCACTTGTCCTCCTGTGTCTGATACCCCATGCGGATTGCGGTTGCCGTGAGGTTTCCGCTCAGGATTTTTTCCGTATCCAAAAGGCCGAAATCCTCGTAAAGGTCGCTGCGCAGGCGATTCAACATTGCTTCGCGTGCTTCATACGGGACATCCAGCGTGTGCGCCTCGGCATCTACGTCGTCATCAAGCGCAGCGGCGCGCACCACGCGCATACGCTCCAAAAACTTTGCAAGGTCGACATCACCCATGCCGCCGGTGTTTTTCAACGTCCAGTACACACTACTTGTGTCGTCTATGGTGTCGGCAAGTCCGCTTTTGATAAAATCATAGCAGTCGATGCTTGAACGGATGCCGACAATTTCCGATTCGTGCAGGTCGTTTGCATACATCGGTATGATGGGCAAAGAGCCGTAGTTGCTACCACCGACTATGTATGTTCCGTCTGCCTGCGTCGTCTCTGTGCGGAGTATATACGAGCGCTTTTCTTCGAGTGTCGAAAGCACGCCATCTTTTTCCTCGTACTCGGTGTATCCGTCCACTTCATACAGCGTAAAGCGTAGGGTTTTGTCTATGTGCCAGTAGCGAATACCCGCCATAAGCGCGCCGGTATTCGTGTCCCAAATCGGCGTAAATCCCGCGTCTACTGGCGTTTCCGCGTAGGAAAAGACCTCGAGGTGATCCAGATTCCAAAAGCCAAAAGAAACTCCGTCTACAACCGCCTTTTTGGCGAGCTTTTGCAGGGTGTTTTCAAAGGTCTTGCCCAGCATCGCAGATGTATCTGGATTTTCAAAAGAAACACCGTTTGAAAGGACAAATTGCGCCTGTTGTAAGACAAAGCGTCGAAAGAAAAGCGTTGTCAGCTTGTAATTTGCCGAAAAAATGTCCGGGTACGCTTTGCCGCTTATCGTGTACAGTACCTTTCTATATCGCTCCATGGTCAAATTGTGCTTGGCATAGTAGCTTTCCGCATCTTCTGCCGTGCGATACGCTGGTGTTGACTTTTGAGCCCGTATCGCATCGCGGGAAAAGCACCGGCGCTTTTCTTCGTTGTCCCCGCACGCCTGCAAATCTTCATAGTAGTATGTCGTCATATATACCTCTCACCTCTCACCGCATAAGAAGTCCATAGTCTCCACAAGCCGTTTTTATCCTGTGTCTCAGCGTATAGCAAAGATACCGCATTTGGTCCATCGAGTGGTCGTTTGCCTTGATAACCTTATCTTCTGTCGCTTTTCCGTCCCACGCATATGCGCCAAGCTCCCGCATCGTGTTTTCACAGCTTTCGTGTATCTTTAGCTTTTCGGACGCTATAAGAGAAGCTGTAAAGCGGATGCCGTCCAAAACGTCGTTTTTTGCGTCTTTTACCCGGAATTTTCCGTGCCGCCGTATACACTCTCGAAAGCTCGCCGCCGACGGGTCTATGATGACCTGCACGATGGGCACGCCGCGCGCGAAGCTTTCCAAGTCGGCATAGTACTCTTCGTCCGTCTTTTGCCTTTTCTGCTCGCGCCCGTCGTAGTAGTACTCGCGCTCCATGGTCACGGTATCGCCGTCAACTCTCCAAAGCCCCATGGCCGTAGGGTTGAGCGTTCCGTAGTCGATGGAAATATAATAGTCGCCCGACGTCCCGTGTTCGCGCGCCACGTTCTTTCCCCGGTCAAACATGGGGTACACAAGGCCCTCGGCAACGCACCATAGCCCACGGATATACCGGTCATAGAAAACGCCGCTGTAAAGGCGCTCATGGCGTTTTTTGACCGCTTCGTCAAGGCTTGGGTTGTCATTCATCGTCAAGTGCAGGTGCAAAACACGCTTCTCCTTTGCCTTTTGCACCCACTCCTTGTAAAACCAATGCTCCGAAGATTCGGGGTTGCAGTTGAACCAAAACTTAGACCCCGCCACCGAACAACGCGCCAAAGCCTGCTCCACGAACGAGCGCGGCATGAGCGCGACCTCGTCGAGCAGCACGCCTGCAAGCGTGATGCCCTGGATAAGCGCGGCACTGCTCTCGTCCTTACCGCCGAACAGATAGTAACGGTTGACGGTATCGCCGTAGAAAATCTCGATATAATTCTGCGCGCGGTGCTCGCGGACAGTAAAAAGCCCCTCGAGCCAAGTCCTCAAGGGGTTTACGACATTGCGCCGCAGCGCTTCTATGGTTTTGCCGCACATGGCAAAGGTCTGATTGCGGTATCGGCTCATGCTCCAGAGCACAAACCCGACCGACATGGACATGGTCTTGCCGCTTCGCACGGAGCCGTCGCAAATCACACCGTCAAGGTCTTTGTAGACATCCATCGACCACCAAAGCATGGCAGCAAGCTGCTTGTCACTCAGTGTCTTGTACTGCATCTGCGTCCTCCGTCACCGTCGGCACAGGGATGTTTTTCGCCGCAGATTGGATCGCGGTCAAAAGGTTATTTTCGGCATTTACATTGCCGCGCCCGGACAGTTCCGCCGCTGTGAATTTATCAATGAGAATGCCGATCGTGGTCGCAAGCTGGTTCAGCGGCGTGCGCTTGATTTTTTCTTCGTCCTTAACCGCTGCGAGCAGTTTGTCGAGGATGTCGCACACGTCTTTTTTCTTACCGTCCATATAGGCGAGGACCGCAACGGTGTTTTCCTCTTTTTTTTGTGCGACTTTTTGCGCCATTTTCGGGTCGCTTTCCAACGTACGGCGAATGGTGGTGTCGCTGACGCGATATTTCTTCGCAAGCGCACGAATAGACAGCCCCTCCGCACGCTCTGCGATGATCTTTTTTCGTTGCTTATCCGTCAGCTTTGCCACAATCACCACCCCTAAAAATGGATATATAAAAAGCGCCCGTGGGGGCGCTGTGTAATCTATGCTTTGTATTGGCACCTGCCGTCATGCCATGCGGCACAGTTCTCTTTGCCGCACTCCATGTATTCATACTCTATGCGCTTCGTTGTCGTGCTACCTGTCTGTATTTGATCATCGTCAAGACTGTTTTTCCATATTTCCAGTACCGTTTCGGACTTGAAGTTGTACGGGCAGCGCATTATTTATCCTCCAAAGACGAAAAAGCACCCGTTTTTGGCGCTTTTTCGCTGTACCTATTTATTCACGTTATCATAATATCACATTTTCTTGCGCCGTTGGTGTGCCACTTACGGCACATCTACATCACGATCAAGATTAACATAATATGCGGCAAGCAACGTATAAAAAAGTTTCTGCCCGACGGGCACGTTTGCCGCTTCGTATGTAAGTCCTTGGGTTACGGCGCGCAGCAACGGGACATACAGCCCCTCGTCTTTGCCTATGGTTCTGCGCACCGCCCTCTCGACGGTCTCAACCTTGCCGACATACTGCACCGTGCGCAGGGCAGCGGATTCCGTCGGGTTGCCGGGGCTGCCGCCCTGTACCGCTTCGCTGTCCGTGCGGACGGCGGAAAGCCCCCGCAGTTCCCGCAGCCTCGCCTGCCATTCCGGGTATTGCAGAGTAAAGGACACCAGCTCGTCCCGCCGGTGGGCGGAAATGCCGTATTTTTCAAGGTTGATCCGTCGTTTGGACATTGTTATTTTCCCTCCGTGTCAATTTCGTTTTTAGTCCCTCTTCTTGTTCTGTTTTCCCATGCAATCGGATATATACTTTGCACGCATTTTTCGCGGTTTACACTTTTGCATTTAATTCCATCTTTGTATAAGCAGTTTTTACAGCATTTTCCTGTAATTTTTTCGGCGATAATCTGTAATATTCCTTTTGCAGTCATCGTTTACCCTCCTAAATACTCCACCACCGCTTTGCTTGCGGCCTGCCAGCCCCAGCAGACGGCGGTTTTGTTGCCCGCTGCGTCGAGGGCGGCAAGCCATGCGAGCTGGTCGGCGGTAGGCTTGTTGCGTCCGGCTTTAAGCTCAATGTAAAGTGCGCTGTATCCGCCGCGCGGTACGGGCAGACAGATGTCCGGCACGCCCGCGCGCAAACCCTCGGCGCGCATCCGTGCGCCCTGCCGTGCGCTGCGCTTGCCCTCGTTTGGGACGTGGTACATCAGCCGCAGTTCTGGGTGCTTTCCGGTCGCGACCGCTGCCCACTGGAAAAACGTCTGCTGCTCGACGGATTCGGACGCCGTCTTCCCTTCGGCGTGTATGTAGTCGGTCATTGCGGCTCCGCCTCCTTTTCTTGCTTCTGTTCTCCGCCTCGGTTTCGTAGAATATACGACACTCTTTCTCTGTACGGACACCGCGCCCTCGTGCAGACGGGTTTGCCGCCGGTATGTATCCGCCACACGCAGCGCTCGCGCTTGCAGTAGTGTAACACCTGCATCATACGCCATCCTCCCGCAAAAGCCGAATGCTCATAATGCAGTATCCGTCCCTGCATAATTCGCCGCGATAGATGTAGTCCACAAGCACGGTAACGCCCCGCCCCGTGTACGCACCGTCCGCGAACTCCTCAAGGATCAGCGTATCGCCGACGGCATAGCGCGGTGTGCGGTCGTCTTTTCGCACCTCAAAGCGCTTTGTACCGGCAAGCACCGCTTCGTAATATTCCGATTGGATTTTCAGATGATGGGTCATTGTTCTGCCTCCGTCCTGTACCCGATACTTTGCAGGATACCGTCCACATCCACGCCGTTTTGGCGCAGATCGCGTTCCATGGCGAAAATATAGTCATCGCTGTCACAGTCCCCGTCTGCCATGTACCGCTTTTTCAGTTCGTCGCGGCTTTCCCGCATACTTGCATACATCCTCGACAGCCGCGCCTGCCCGAACCCAAAAACACTATGCAGGATATACATCAGCAGGATGTCAAAGCTGCGCTCGTACTTCTCGTTTTCCAGCGCAACCTGCCGTCTGATCTCCTGCTTGAGCCGCTTCGCCTGACTTTGGCTGAATCTTTCAATCGCTTTCATCGTTTGCCCCTTTCTGTCAAGTATGAAAGTCCCGAAAGTCTGTACCACGTTCCATGTGCGCACAGATTGCAGCAGGACGCTGCCACATCCGCGCAAACGCATTCCATTCCGTGCTGTATTCCGTCTTTGTGTCTGAAAAGTCGCGGTATAGCTGCATAAACGGCATTGCGCCCGCTTCATAGACCGTTCGCGCCCGCTGTTCGTCCGCCAACATGTCTTTTCCGTACGACAAAACATAGCACTTTATCTTCTCGCGGCTAAATCCTGCTTTCCTGAGTTTTTCGCACGCTCGTTTAAATTCGGGAATCCGCGCATCGGTATCGCAGGCAAGCCAAAGCTCTTTGATTCTTTGCGTCCCGATATCCTGCAACCCCGAAATGAAATGGTTGTCAACCAAGTCAGCTTCTAACCCACCCTTAAAGCAAATCCCGCGCTGCGTTTTCAGCATTTCGAATACGCGCTCTTTGTGCCGTTTCGAGCTTTGCAAGAAGTTGTTATCCTGTATCCAATTACCGGGCACGACGGGTAGCTCTTTCAGTTTCCCTTCCAGCTTCGGGACGCAACACCATGGGCAGTTGTTATTGCATCCGCGTGTGGTAAAAATGATGTTTCGCTTTATGTACATTCCTGGGGCGAAATCTTCTGCCGGTGTATTGTATGCCGGTCCGCCAAGGCGCACGGGCTTGTTTGTCCGTCCCTCCCACTGAAAGGCAAGTTCTTCAGCATATGCCTTGTCCCACGTGAATGTGCAAGATACATGGACTTCATCGTGCTCCGGTAAAATCATCGGAGGCATACCCACAAAGGCGTATTCGTCGTCCGGGGTATAGGATGTTTTTCGGGGGAATACGCGGATGATTCGTTTCTCCATTCCTTGTTCCCCTTTCACGCCCACATACTATCAAACAAAGACATTTGTGCGGTATCAAAGTTCAGCATTTCGTTTTTTGCCCGTTCATAAAACTCCCGTGACACTTCAAAGCCATAGCTGTGCCGTCCAAGTTCGTAGGCGGCGCGCAGCGTTGTCCCGCTTCCCGCGCACGGGTCGATCACCACGTCACCCGCGTCGGTGAATATGGAAATCAACTGTTTCAGCAAAGAAACCGGCTTTTGTGTCGGGTGGATCTTAGGATATTCCGCGGCCGGGTCTCGACGCATTTCAAACCAGTTAAAGATCATGCGTCCGCCGTTGTTGAATTTCGGCAGCTTGTCCCGGTACAGCACCAATCCGTATTCCGTCGCGCCGACGATTTTCATATTGGCTTTCAGTACCTGCGCGCTGTAATTCTTGATAAACACAAGCGGGATGTGGTGGCGGAACCCGTATTTCTCACCGTATCGGATCACGATCGGAAGCTGCTGAAAGGAACAGAACACCAGCATTGCGGGCGCTTTGCCTTTTTCTTTCGGTTCCTTTTTCAGCAGGCGGCTGCAAAAGTGCATATATTCCGCTATATTGAAATTCGTATCCGTCAGAAAAAACGCCTTGCCTGCCTTTTTGCTCTCGCCGTTACGGTTGTCGCCGTCTATGTACCACTCTGTGCTGGAGGCATAGGCGTTCACGCCGAGGTTATACGGGATGTCCGCAACCACAAGCTGCGCTTTCGGAATGTTGTATCGCTTGTAGTTTTGAAAATTATCGTTATACAGTTCCACTTTGACCTTGTTCATTTTTCTCTCTTTTCTGCGAAAACAGCACATACTATCCGCGGTGATGGTATGCTGTATCTGGTTGTATTTCAATTACACGGCAACGAGCCGACGCACACGGGCTTTTATGAGGTGCTCGAAAACTTAGGCACAGCTGCGCGCGTATTTGACGGAGCGTATCTGCTTGACGCGGGCTGGACGGCATACGGTGTGCGGGAACGGCTTTTGCCGCACGTAAAGCCGAATGACCGGCTCATCGTCACGAAGATGTACGCGCACGACTGCGCGGGCAAGCTCCCGAAGGACTTAAAAGCCTTTATCGAACGGACGATCACCGACTGGTATGCGCCGCAGCCCGTGATCCATCTTCCGCCCGACCCCGACGCGTTACCGTAACTAATACAGTTTGAATTGCCCATCAAGGTCGAGCATGTTTCCGTATTCGTCATAGTCCCACGGCACACCGATATACGACAACACTCTTCCCCAACCGTATTTCTCACCCGTTGCTTCGTCCGTGCAACAACGCTTCATCCAAAATTCCCACTCTTTCGGATTTCTCTCATGCAGCAAATCGAAGCGGTGCGGGCGTTTTTCCATGTGGACACCGAATCCGCACATAGAACAGCCTGTCCGCTGTGCGCCCGTCGTATAGAGCACCCCGTCTTCATCTCGTTCAATCGTCCCATAAATGCTTGGAACAGGGACTTGCAAGTCCAGCGCGAGCTGCAACAAATCTTGCCGATTGAAAATCGCAAACGGTGCAGATCGGATCGTGGTTTTTCCCCAATAGTTACAGCCGTTCATTTTCAACGATTTCTCACGTCGCCCGCCTTCAGATGCCATAAGCCCCAAAAATGGTACGCTGTTGTGTTCTTTCGCCCATTGGTCGCAAGGTTTTTCTTTGAGGTAGTAGCAGCATTTTGATGATACCTGAAACGGTGCGATCTGATACTGTACCCCCTCGTTTTCGTTTTCATAGCCTGCAAACAGGGTCAACCACTTTCGCGGCATTTTCATGCGCGTGTTCTTGCGGTTGCCTCCGTATGCACCCGTTTCTCCCGTTATGATCGCATGCCGTACAGTTGCGTTTTTTTCTGTCGGATTTTGCAAAAGCTCAATTTTTGCGGCGATCTCTTTGGAGATGACAGGGAATCCAAACTCCTGTATGACCTGTGCTTTCGTCCAATGCTTTCCGTCCTCCCGTTTTGCACTCGGCAAAGAGATCACACCGATCGCCCTATGCACCTCTTGGATACTTTTATCTTCTAACGAGGATACGGATATGGCAGGACAATCTATGCCGATTGACCGGAGAAACAGCAACAGTGTGATGCTATCTAAGCCGCCGACGGACACATGGTAATTTTTTTCGTGCTCGTTGCACATCCGTACGAATTCCTGCGCGCGAATTTCTGCATAGCGCACCTTGAACCAATACGGCTGTTTCTGCTTCACGAGAAAGTCCGCCATTTTTCGCTCGGAATCGTTCTCTTTCATAATGTCAAACACAGTTTTCATTTTTGCTCTCCTTAAAACAGCAACATCGCCGCGCCGAACACGAGCCACACGACGGCGACCAGCACGCCGTACAGCACGCCCCAAACGGCACCGAGCAGGAGTGCTGCCGCCACGGCGGCGGGGATGATCTTCTTGGTGGTAGCCCAAATTTTTCTCATCATTCGCCCCACTTTTCTTTCATTTCCACGTTAGAAAGTACCCTGCTTTCTACCACAATCAGCCTCTTCATGGTTTTTGCGATGTCTCCGGCATCCGGGTAGCAAGATCGCAGCATTCCCGCGATGTGCTCCAAAGACAGAATATAAAACGGCACGAGCACTTTACTCACCGGGAAAATAACGTCTTCTAAATCGTCCATAACCGTCCAAAATGCTTTTAGAACGATTTTCTTAAATTCATCGCTTATCGTCTCTTCTCTGCTTGTCTGTGTAAGCCTTTGTATAAGTTCTCGTTCCTTTTTGCGTTTCATTCTTTTGCTCCTTTGTTTTCATGTACTCGGCAATGCCTCCGATCACCCGCAGGGCGCAGGGAATCGCAAGAGAATTGCCGAGTTGGTGATAGCGCTTGCTGTCGCTGTCCAAGCGATTGTACCAACGCACCATTTGTTCGCGGGTCGGCGTCTTTTTTACGACCTGTCCCTTGATCCGCTTATCAAGCAGATACGACCGCAGGAACAGCTCGTAGTCCGCTTCGGACATGGTTTCGATTTTCGGCAGAACCGTCCAGCCGTCCGGGTAGCCTTGCAGGCGCTCGCACTCTAACGGCGTTAAGCGGCGGACGATCCAGCGGGTCTGCTTTTCACATACAAGCGTCCCGCCTTGGTTGCATCGAGGGTCGCCACCGTTTAGGTCAAGCGTGCGTGTTTGCTCCGTCTCATATATGCCGCTGTTCGGATTGTCAGACTGCATAGCACCGCTCGCTTGACTGCAAATGTTGTAGCAGACCGCTGACGGTCCCCGCGCCGTGATCGTCGAGTTCACTCCGCTGTCCGATACCTCAAAATCATACTTTGCGTTTTCGCCTTGATTGAACGCTGCGCGGTCGATTGCATATACAACTGTCTGTTGGTCGTGCATACAAGTCAAAGCCCCTGCTTTATCGGATATGGTTGTATTGTTTTTCTGCCCGTTTCCGATTGCGTACACAACACTGTGCCTGTCCGCTGTATTCATCGTAAAGCACACATTCTCATTCACACCGTTTCCCTGCGGCCCGTTCTGTTCATCACGACCGACCATAGACCCTTGCAGTGCATATACCACACTCGGTGCTTGGTTCGTGCCGCTTCCTGCGGCGGTAAGCGCCGGAGCGACTTCCTGCGAATAGCCTATCCCTCCGGCTTTTTCGCCGTTGCCCGCCTTAAATGCGCAAACAAGATCACCCTGCGCGGTGACGGTGCAGCTTTTCCCAGACGGGACAATTCGCGTCCGATTTTGCGGCGATGTGATCTGCGCCTTGTCAAATACGCATACCGCCGTGTAATCCGTTACCCTATTGTTATGGTCTCCTATCACGGTTGGGACGGTCCGTCCGTCTCCGTTTCCTCTTGCGTCATACACTGCGTAAGCGCTTCCATCAGGATCGGCGGCAGTGCCTTTCCCCGCCGCTTCGCGCGGCGCAAGATACCTGCGCACGCGGTCGGGCTTAAATAATATTTGCGCGGCGCTGTCATCTCCAAAACTTCCGACAAGGTAGATGCGCTTTCTTCTCTGGGGCACTCCCCAATACTGCGCGTCAAGGACGCGCCATGCGACGCAAATTCCGCCGCTTCGTACCACGCCGGCGTTTGCCCATCTTCCACTTTCAGGCATTGGAATATCGGTTTTTGTGATTTCCCGGAGCACGGTTTGAAAATCCCGTCCATTCCGGCTACTGAATGCTCCCGGGACGTTTTCCCAAACAAGGAAAGTTGGATATACTCCATGTGTTGCCTCCCGCATCTCGTAAATGATCCGTATTGCTTCGATGAATAATCCGCTTCGCGCGCCGTCGAGCCCCGCGCGCTTGCCCGCCACACTCAAGTCCTGGCACGGTGAGCCGAATGTGATAATGTCGACCGGCGGGATTTTCGCGCCGTCGATCTCGGACACGTCACCAAAGTGCAGCATATCCGGGAAATGCCGTCTTGTAACGGCGACGCACGCGGGGTTGATCTCCGCCGCCCACACAGGTGTTATGCCCGACAGCACGGCGGCCAGCGGAAACCCGCCGATACCGTCAAACAGGCTGCCGAGGGTCAGTTTTTGCACCGTTTATCCCTCCTTTTTGCACGTTTTTGCACGAAAAGAGGCGGTTTTTACGTGGATTTTTCCGCGTCATTTTTGCGCCGCTTCGCGCATATATAGTTTTTTGTAAAATAGATAACTCCGACGCGGATTTCCCGCTTTGCCGCCCTCTAAAAAATACGTGCGCGCGGGCTCACCGCTTTTGTCAAGAGGGGCTGCGGTCGACACGCGTTTTTTATTCACGACTTTTTTTCGCCCGGGGGTGTCACGATATCGTCACGCCTTGTTGTGACGCACACGGCGGATACCACCTGCTTGACTTCATCAGCCGTTTCGATGGCTTCCTTCGGGTAGTTTGCGCGCATTGATCTCGCCATCAATTCAAGTGCCGCGATGATAAACGGCACAAGCATCTCTGTCACGGGATTTATGGCGCGGTTGATCTCTTGTGCTATCGACTGCATGACATACGTGACAGCAGCGTGTGTTTTTTTCTGCTGTTCTATTGTGTTTTCCTGCTGTTCTATCGCTGCGCGGATAATCTTTGAGAGTTCAAAGGCTTTCTTTTCTGTCATGTTTTGTTGCTCCTTTTCCTCATTCCAAGACACCCCAATCTTCGAGCGTCCACGGCGGCGGGTCTTTGTCTGTGCGGTACATCACCACAGACATATACCACCGCCCGTTGTATGGATTCTTTCGTGCGTAGCAGCGTAGAAACCGATAGCCCTTGTATCGCCGTTCCCAAAACGCTGCATCGTCCACGCGCTCCTTCGCCCAGTGTTCGATCCGGCGCTGCGATGTCCTGCCGTCCCGCTTCGACGGATCCGGTACCTTTGGCGGGACCATGTTGCGCGAGCAGATATATTTTTTCTTACCGAACGCCACATTGGATTTCGTCATATATTTGGCTGCCGCTTCGGGCCCGAACCGGTCGGGCTGGTAATTGTCCACATTGACACGCACGCCCTTGTCCCACAGCCGTTCCATGGTACGGTCATCCAAGCCGCCCGTAACAAACAGGTGATAGTGCCAATTCACGCGCCCCTTGTATTCTCCGGATCGGTATGTCACCTGCTCTATCGAATAGGCATATTTCATAGGGCGCTCAAGGCACTTGACCTTTTCGGCCAGCTGTTCGCGCTGCTCCCGAAGCTCCGGCGTGTCCGGCATGGCTGCAAGGGCTTTCTTGACTTTCTTAAGCTCGGG
>OEQY01000080.1_pt1 | contig 29834 bp, 27 predicted proteins | sample 1539871 | NCBI WGS metagenome assembly OEQY01 (sample SAMEA3891877, study PRJEB23780) | metagenome | biome: terrestrial biome; feature: animal house; material: Caecal content | place: Italy | collected 2015-05-05 | reverse complement strand
ACTGATCGTCGCCTTGGTAAGCCGTTACCTTACCAACTAGCTAATCAGACGCGGGCCCATCTTATACCACCAGAGTTTTTCACTCAAGGTCATGCGACCTCGGGCGCTTATGCGGTATTATCAGTCATTTCTAACTGTTATCCCCCTGTATAAGGTAGGTTGCCCACGCGTTACTCACCCGTCCGCCACTAACAAAGAAAACCGAAATCTTCTTTGTCCGTTCGACTTGCATGTGTTAAGCACGCCGCCAGCGTTCATCCTGAGCCAGGATCAAACTCTCAAATTAATATCGTTTGTCCGAACCTCGAAAATGAAACGTTAGCTCATTTTACCGTTCTTACTGTTTTTAGGTGCATCTTTTGATGCTGTTCTGAATTATTCTCTTAGAATTTTTCAGGGTTGGTTATACTATTTTGTTATCAATGTTCTTTGTTGTCGCTCAACAGCGACTTGATTATCTTACCATACTCATTTTCGTTTGTCAAGCACTTTTTTCAAGTTTTTCAAACTTTTTTTATTTTCTGGTTTGTTACTTTTTTTGCAACATTAGGTATGTTATCATACTTATTTCTTTTTGTCAAGCTTTTTTTAATTCTTTTTTCTTATTTGTTTGCTTCCGATACCCATCGTCTTTCCTAAGAAAAATGAAATATCATTTACTTTCTCAAATAAATGAATTCAAATTCATACAATCTCACACAATTATAATTTCACAACATTTCTCTGAAATTAACTTTTATAATTTACAGATATTTTTCTATATTGTTTTTATATTGTTTTTATTGTGTCTATATTGTTTCAAGCGACATTCAGTACTATAACATGTTTTAAATCGCTTGTCAACTATTTTTTTATTTTTTTTAATACCTACTATAACTTTTTCCTATCCACCTTTCCTACCTAATTAATCCGATTGTGCTATTGCCTGCTTCCTACCAAAAAATACCTATCCATATAGAAAAATACATAAATATGCAGCAGTTGATCTGCCTGCCTTTGGATACAATAAACGTTCCAAAAAAACGAACAAATCAACTGCTGCACACCAATCATACTCACATAAAAGTTAATTTAATTTTCTAAATCTTCTCCATTGCTTTCGATTACTTTCTTATACCATCCAAATGATTTCTTTCTTCTTCTCTCCAATGTTCCCGTTCCATCATCATATTTATCTACGTAAATGAATCCATAACGTTTTGCCATTTCACCTGTGGATGCACTAACCAAATCAATGCATCCCCATGGAGTATATCCCATTAAATCCACACCGTCTGCAACGGCTTCCTTCATCTGTTCGATATGTTTTCTCAAATAGTCAATTCGGTAATCATCTTGGATGCTTCCATCTTCTTCGATTTTATCTTTTGCTCCTAATCCATTTTCTACTACCATTAATGGAATTTGATATCGGTCATAAATTGCATTTAATGTATAACGCAATCCTTTTGGATCAATTTGCCATCCCCATTCGCTCGATTCCAAATAAGGATTTCGCAATCCACCCATTAAGTTTCCACTTGTCTCTTCTCCAGTTGGATTTTTTGCCACACAGTTACTCATATAATAGCTAAATGTATAGAAATCCACGCATCCTTCTTTTAAAATCTCTTCATCTCCAGGTTCCATCTGGATTTGAATATTATTTTCTTCAAAGAAGCGTTCTGCATAGGATGGATATTCCCCTCTTACTTGAATATCAGAACAGAACCAGTTTCTCATCTGCATTTGTTTTTGTGTTTCTAATATATCATCTGGATTACAACTATTTGGATACATTGTCATAAAACAAATCATATTTCCCATCAAAAAGTTTGGATATTTCTGATGAGCCAATTTTACCGCTTTTGCACTTGCCACAAATTGATGGTGCAATCCCTGATAGCGAAGCTGAGGGATGTCTACCTGGTCCGTGAAGTTTTCCGTTCCATCATTTAAAATTCCAAGTGATAAGAAATTTCCCATTGGCATTGTACCCGCATTGATTTCATTAAATGTCAGCCAATATTTTACTTTATCTTTATAACGCTCAAAAATCACTTCACAATAACGCATAAAATGGTCGATGCATTCCCTGCCTGCCCATCCATTATAGGCCTTTGTAAGTCCATATGGCATTTCATAGTGAGAAATTGTAACGAGTGGCTCAATTCCATATTTCTTGCATTCATCAAACACATCATCATAGAATTTTAAACCAGCTTCATTTGGTTCTGTTTCCATTCCTGTTGGAAAAATTCTTGTCCACGCAATGGAAAGACGAAATACTTTAAATCCCATTTCAGCAAATAGAGCAATATCTTCTTTATAGTGATGATAAAAATCTATCGCTTCATGACTCGGATATAAGGTTCCCTCTTCCAATTCTCTCGTAATACGCTTCGGAGTCTGATGCGTTCCATTTGTACACATATCGGAAGTAGATGGTCCTTTTCCATCTACATTCCATGCACCCTCAAACTGATTGGCAGCCGTCGCACCGCCCCATAAAAAATCACTTCTTAATTTTCTCATGAATTCATTACTCCTTCTTTATAAAACTGTTCCATCTGATGCAATCACTTGTTTGTACCAATCAAAGGATGCTTTCTTGCTTCTCTTCAATGTACCATTTCCTTCATTATCTTTATCTACATAGATAAATCCATAACGTTTCTTCATCTCTCCAGTGCTGGCACTCACTAAATCAATACATCCCCAAGTTGTGTAACCAAGTAATTCTACTCCATCTTCATTGATTGCTGCGTCCATCGCTTTGATATGTTCTCTGAGATAATCAATTCGATATTGGTCGTTTACATATCCATTTTCATCTGGAATATCCACAGCACCCAAACCATTTTCTACAATAAATAATGGCTTTTGATAACGATCATATAATGCATTTAAGGTAATACGAAGCCCAAGCGGATCAATCTGCCATCCCCATTCACTTGCTTTTAAATATGGATTTTTCAGAGATGCCATAACATTGCCTTCTGTTTGTTCAATATTCGCATCACCGCTTGCACAGCGAGAAGAATAGTAAGAGAATGAAACAAAATCTACAGTATTTGCTTTTAACAGCGCTTCTTGTTCTTTCGTGATATGCAGATCAATTCCTTTTCTTTCCAGCATCTTTTTGGCATAGGAAGGATACTCTCCTCTTGCCTGTACATCAATAAAGAAATAATTCTCTCTATCTTTTTCCATTGCCTTCCAAACATCTGCTGGATTACAGCTATATGGATAGGTAACTCCTGCCGCTAACATACAGCCAATTTTATTTTCTGGATCAATTTCATGACCAATCCGAGTTGCTTCTGCACTCGCCAGTAACTCATGATGCGCTGCCATGTATTTTACCGTTTCTTCTTCTTCACCTTCTTCAAAAACAAGCCCAGCCCCCATAAATGGCAAATGCAAAATCATATTAATTTCATTAAAGGTAAGCCAATACCGAACAAGTCCTTTGTATCGAGTAAATAATACGGTTACTAATTTCTTATAAAATTCTACTAATATTTGGTTTTTCCATCCGCCATACTCTTTAATTAAGTGAATTGGACAATCAAAATGAGTAATCGTAACGAGAGGTTCTATTCCATACTTTTTGCATTCATGAAACAAATCCTCATAAAATTTCAATCCCTCTTCGTTTGGTTGATCTTCATCTCCATTTGGGAAGATTCTCGTCCATGCAATGGAACAGCGGTAAGTACGAAATCCCATTTCTGCGAATAATGCGATATCTTCCTTATAATGATGGTACATATCAATTGCTTCCATGGCTGGATAATAATGCTTGTTATCTGGTTCCAGCATTTTTAGTTTACCCGTCATAACTGCCATACGATCCGAACCATATGGAATCACGTCCACATTTGCGAGTCCTCGATTTCCTTCCTGATAACCGCCCTCACATTGGTTGGCGGCTGTTGCGCCGCCCCACAAAAAGTTTTTTGGGAATGCCATAAAATTCTCCTTTCTATTTTTTGTATTGTTTCCTTATTGGATCGAAACGTCCCATAAATTTGGACTTTGGAAATGCTGATCCAATGTGTCGCTAAACCATCGACCATTCATTACATTTTTAATCACTTTCTCTTTTAATTCTGGAGAAATACTTGTATCTGCTTCCATTTGAGCAATAATTTGTTCATACGTTGTGCTGACATCTTTCAACTCCACAATTGCATCCGTCTCTGTTCCATCAAATACCATGGAATTTTTGCTTTCTGGTGTCCAATTGGTCCATTGAGCAAGTCCTTCTCCATTTGGATCTCCAGTTGCCAGGAAATTAGCAAGGTAATTATTATATTGTTTTGCCATTGCAACATATCCAGCTTTTTCAAATGCTCCTTCAAATGTAGCGGTATAATTATTTTGTGTAGAAAGCATTGGTACAAAAATTCCGTGGAATGCGCCATAATCGCCCAAATCTGCTTTCATCTGAGATGTTTCTCCTCCATAATCTACTTCACATAAATAGATATTGGAAGTATAATTTGCTGCCATCTTTTCTGCACTGCACTGTGCATTAAAAATGCGATACATATCACTTCCATACTTAGAAGCAAATGCTTTGGCTGCTGCAATTTCTTCCGCCGTATATCCCTGCATTTCCTCACTCTCAAAGTAAGCATCTCCTAAACAAAACATACTAAATTCTGTACTGCCTGTCAACATCATGAGTGGTACATCATTATAACTTGTTGTATCAAACCCTTCCATTGGAATTACCACTCCATCTTCATAAAGATGAGGGAATACACTCATACGAATTCCTGCATTGCCCATTAAAGCGACTAAACGCTCAGAAGAAATACTGTATAAATAGTCTTTTACATCCTGTCCACTGGTCAATAACCAATTAAATGCTTCCGCTTCTGTTGCAAATTTTCCATCTTCCACTGCCAATGGTGCAATTGCTTCTGCAATCTTATTCGCACTTAATGTTTCGTCTGCAGTTGTCATACCGCCACTAAATGCAATCGCCTTTTGGAACTTTCCTTCAAATATAGGGCTGATTAACATAGCCATCACATCACGACCACCTGCTGAGAAACCAGATACTGTAATGTTTTCTGGATCTCCTCCAAATGCACTGATATTTTCTTTTACCCAGTCTAAAGCTGCTGCAATATCTAACATTGCATAGTTTCCAGTACTTCCCTCTTCTGTCTGAAGTGCCGGCAGACAATTAAATCCTAATAAGCCTAAACGATAATCAATGGAAACATAAACACAGTTATTATTTACTACGATATCTTGACCAGGAATTTCTCCCGCATTTCCAGTTTGATTATTTCCACCATGAATAAACACCAATACTGGAAGATTTTGTGAATTCTCTTTTGCATAAACATTCAATCGCAGACAATCTTCACTTCCTGTTACTTCCGTTCCTGAAAGCTGCAAAGCTGGACTGGAAGCCTGTGTGCATTCCAATGTTTCCGTCCATGCATCTGGCTGCTGTGGTGCTTGCCATCTCAGTTCTCCTGTTGGAGCTTTTCCATAAGGAATTCCATACCAAGTCAAAACTTCTCCTTCCTGAACTCCTTTCACATTTCCATATTTTGTAGAAACTATAGTGTTGTCCTGTTGTGTTTCACCTTCCTCAGCCTGAGAACTTGTTTCCTCAGATGATGCAATTGTTGTTGTATCAGTTGTACTAGTTGGATCGGTTGAACTTGAACTACAACCAGTCATTAACATGACAGTTACAATTGATACCATAGCAATTACATTACGTTTTCTCATAATTACCTTCCACCTTTCACCCTTTGTATTTTTTCTTATCCAAACTATTGTACGGTTATAATTACACGCTGATAATGCTTCATTCCATGAGCACCACTGTCTTCCCCTTCTACTACAATATGAATGGTATCTCCTGACTGCGCATCTTCTGGAATTGTAAATGTCACTTCTGCGGTATCACTTCCCGTCAACTCAATGGAATCCGTCACTTCACCTTCTGCTAAATCCCTATGAATACCAAGCAATAATCCACTCATCTCTTCATTGACTGTTTCATTTTTTGCAACTTTGGATTCTTCATAGGTATCTGCCTCAAAATAATGCCACCAACGGAATGTTACTTGGTCTCCATCTGGATCTTGTGCCGATGCATGTAACGTAAGTGTTTGACCTGGTGTTGCAGTTAAATCAATTCCTTCTTGTACCGTTACAGTTGGGGCATGGTTGGCATCTTCATAATTTGATGCAATACACCAATCTGCACGAGCCGCAAAGTCATCTTGAATATCATCAAACCAACGCATTAAAGAATATTCGGATTCATAACGGTTCGTATATGGATCAAAATCCAATACATTATTAATCCAACGTGCTTCGCCATCCGTTCCAAAGCGATCGCCCCATCCACCATAGGACGGATCTTCCATACTGCGAAGTCCATTATCAATCAAATATAAGAACGATGGGGAATCTCCTTCCGATATAAAATCATAACGATTATACTGAGGATTATTTTCCAAATATGCATCAATTCCTCTTTGTTCTTCTTCCAGTTCTCCTTCAATCACATTGCCATCTCCCATTAATGCATAGTAATTTAGCAATGCTCCGTGACCTTCTTTGATATTTTCTAAATTCCATTCTCCTTGAAGTCTAGAATTTACTTCATCGGTATGATTTTTCCATGCATAGGCAAAATGCCAGAAGTTAGAACGATCATTAATAATTTTTAGATCTGGCCAGTTTACTGCAATATAATTACTGTAACTATCATCTTGATCTAAAATAATATAAAGAACTAACTTATCATTAATCTTTTGTTGAATTTCTTCCCATTGATCGGTATCTTTGTATTCCTCTTCAATACTCTTTAATGCACGAGCAGTTGTATTTGTTCCACCCCAAGTTTGTACATATAGTGTTCTAGGGTCATCATCTAAAAATAGATTTTTTAAAAATTCTGATCCATCCGTTACTTTTTCCATTTCTCCTACATTTGTGATATTTCCAATATGCGTTACCGACTTTAAATAGTCTGGAGTTGGATAGCCTTGTGCATGTACCGTCAGATTTGGATATACCTCTTCATATGCATTTAAGAAATTAATTTCTTTTTCATTGACACTCCACCTTTCTTTTTACACGATGGCTTTGTTTATCCAGAAGTCTTTCTGAATAAACAAATGCCATTTTTCGGTTACTAAAGCAAGTTTTCCGTCCTAATACTTATAATAATGTAAGAATTGTATCTCCCCGATTTGCCTGTTTTGCATCTGTCGGAACAATATCTGTATATTGATCTGAATTAGTTATTAAAACTGGGGTAACGGTAGAGTATCCCGCTTTTTTAATTTTCTGAATATCAAATTCCAGCAATACTTGTCCCTTTTTTACACGATCTCCCTGTTTTGCTTTTGGAGTAAAATACTTTCCTTCCAACTTTACCGTATCCATACCAACATGCATCAAAATTTCGGCTCCATCCTCAGTCGTCATTCCGATTGCATGTCCTGTTGGGAAAAATGCAGAAATGGTTCCATCTGCCGGTGCAGTTAACTTACCTTCCATTGGTTCAATGGCTATTCCCTGACCCAATGCGCCGCTCGAAAAAGCTTCATCTTCTACTTCACTTAATGGCTTTACCATTCCTTTTAATGGTGATACAATCATAGATTTCTTCATGGATTTTCCTGGAGCAGCTGGTTTTTCTTCTATCTTAGCAGCTGGTTTCTTTTCCTCATCTTTGTATGTAATCATTGTTAACACAAATGCAATTACGATTGCGACAACAACACCAATTAATGCGCCATACATGCTGGATAAATCATTCGTTGCTTTATCAATATAACTTGGGAATGCAAAGATTCCAAGTGCTCCGAAAATATAACATTTTACGTTTAATGCACCAATTACTGCACCACCGATTGCGGAAGCAATACAAGAAATAATAAATGGTTTTTTCTTTGGAAGAGAAATACCATAAATCGCTGGCTCCGTAACACCGAATGTACCAGAAATCGCTGCTGGAACAGCCAAAGAACGAATGTTTTTATCTTTTGTTTTAATTAAAATGGCAACAATAACTGCAGTCTGAGCAAACGTTGCAGTAAAGTATGGAGACATTACCGCATCATATCCTATTACACTGATATTGTTCATCATGATTGGAACCATACCCCAATGCAAACCGAAAATAACTAATACCTGCCAGAATCCACCTACAATTAATCCTGCAACAATTGGTGATAAGGAATATGCGCTTGAAGTAACCCATCCAATTGCAGAAGCTGCAAGATTTGCAATCGGACCTACTATGAGGAATGTTAATGGTACAATAACAAGTAAAGTAGCCATTGGTACTAAGAAGTTTTTTACAACGTCTGGAATAATCTTTTTCCAAAGTCTTTCAATTTTAGAACCTACAAATACGGATAAAATAACTGGAATTACACTTGATGCATATCCGCCTCCAGGAAGCAAAACTGGAATTCCAAGAAACTTCGTATAAATATTAGTTTCAAACGCAGTACCTGCAAAAATTGTTCCAATTGGTTCTAAACTTGTAAGATCCACAATATTTGGGTATACAAGTGCTGCACCAATTGCCATTCCGACAAACTTATTCATTCCAAATTTCATTGCTGCCATATAACCCAAGAAGATCGGCATAAAATAGAAGAACCCATCGGCTACCGAATAAAGAATAATATAAGTTCCGCTCGTTTCCGACATACCGCAGAAACTGGCTAAAGCTAATAAACCCTTCACCATACCAGTTGCTGCCAATACACCGAGCAATGGAGAGAAAATACCAGAAATAATATCAATCAAGGTCATTTTCTCCTTTTCTCCACTGTCAACTGCTGCACCTTCTCCTCCAAATCCACCGATTTGATTTACAACTGCATATACATCTGGCACATGATTTCCAATTACAATCTGATATTGTCCGCCGCTCTGCAAAACTGTTACAATACCATCCGTTGCTTTTAATACTTCCGTATTCGCTTTGGACTCGTCTTTGAGCTTAAAACGCAGTCTTGTAATACAATGCGTCAAACTTACAACATTCGACTTTCCTCCTACATTTTGGATAATGATTCTTGCTAATCCATCATACTTACTTGCCATAATAACTCCCTTCCTTATTTATGATTCGTTTGCTATGCGTTTATAAGTATGAATTTGTAGAAAGAAAAAACCGAATAACATAGAGTTCTCCCTATTGTCATTCGGTCTCGCCATCTTTACATGTAACAATCCATACATTATAATCCGCAAATAAATTTTGCTTCTTCTACTCCTGTTCATCAATGATTCTTTTAATATGAACCGTTAGATAGACAATCTCTTCTTCTGTCAATCTGTAATCGACTTTTGACTCCATATAGTTACGGATCTTTTCCGCACAACAATAGGCCTCTGGATACTTTCGCTTAATTAATTCACAGAATTCCAAATCATCGGTCTGATAATATTGGTTACATATTGCTCTTTGCACAAAAAACTTCAGATGAGTCAAAAAACGCTCATAAGCTAATGTTTTTTCATCTAGCTCAATATGGAAATGATAACGCACGATATTCAGCACATCTTGAATAATTTGCGTCATCTGAATCGAATGCTGCATATCCGTATCCAACTCTGCATTTACAATATGAAGAGCAATAAATCCAGCTTCATCCTCTGGAAGTTCTACCCCCAATTGTTCTTTTATAATGGATAACGCTTCCTTTCCAATTAAGAACTCATGGTTATAAAAACGTTTGATTTCCCATAACAGAGCATTGTGAAATTCCATCCCCTGTTTTTTTCTTTCTATTGCAAAGCTAATATGATCCGTCAAAGCAATATAAATTGTATCGCTTAATTTTTTGTTCAGTGAAAACTTCGCATAGGAAATAATCTTATTTGCAGTTTTAATATGTTCATATGGAATTTTTTCTACCAATACCTGAAACTGCTCTCGGTTATCTTTTCCTTGAATTAGAAAGATCTTTTCCACTTTCTTCTGGTCTATCTCGTCGTCTGGTACACGCTGAAAGCCGATTCCACGTCCCATAATTACGACTTCTCGTCCCTGTTCATCGATAGAACTGACTACATTATTATTAATAATTTTCGTAATTTTCAATGCATACCGACTTCCTTTCAACCATTCTGAGCAAAAAAATAACTACGTCGCACTCTCAATCAATCAGAGGGCACGACTCCACAATCCTGTAGCTCTGATGAAACGAGAGAATCCAACCTAGTTTTGCCTGCCTACCAGTAACAATCTGGATTATCTTCTCATAAGGGATTCTATCTAAATCCGCAAAATTTCTTGTAAATTTATACTAGCATATTCGCCATAAATTGTCAAGTTAAATTTTGTTTTTTTATTATCGTGATATGAAAAAGAATCTCCAACGGAAGTTCTTCTTGTTATTTTTCCCCTATATTCGTAAAACTCTTCTATTTTTTTAAGCACTATATCTAATTTTTAACTTATAAAGGAAAGACTATTGAAACTGATTTTCCATAAATATATTAGCTGGAAAAAGTCATCTCAATAGTCTTTCTAATAAATCCTTTTACTTCATTTCCTTTATCATCTGTGCATATTCTAATTCTTTAAATCCTAAACGACGATACAAGCTTCTAGCTCTCTCATTGTCCAATTCTGTTTCTAAACGCAGCCTCGTTACTTCTGGACCTGCATGTTCCTCCACATACTGGAAAAATTGTCTGCCCAGTCCTTTAGAGCGAAACGCTTCTAAAATATATAGCTCTTCCAACCATATTACAATTCCGCCCGCTTCTTGGGAAAATGTCTTAGCAGTCAAGCCATATCCAACCACTTCTTCATCCCACTCTAATATATATCCTTCTGCATACTCTTCAGAACGCATTAATTCTTCAAATGTACGTTCATGATACTCCTCTGGGATTGACTTCAATACTGCATCCGATGCATACATCTCTTTTGCAAGACGCAGAAATACTTCTCTATCGTTTTCTGTAATTTTTCTAACCATATAACTTCCTCACTTTAATTATTTTCTCATTTGCTTATCTATTATATCAGATCGAATCTTCTTTTCAAAGTATCTATTTTAGCATACATCCCTTCGTACAAAACCATCATAGGCAGTTAACAGAAATACAATCATGTACACAGCAATTACTCCAATTGCAAATGTCACTGTCTGTTCTGGAAAAATCATCGTTCCACTCTTTATTACTTCTAAATCAGTATTTGCAAAAATTAAATAACGTCCCCAGTCCACGTTAGTTAAAATCAAAAACTGTGTAATCGTTTTTCCTGCCAACAATGCTCCAACACCTAACCCAATTGCAACGGAAGAAGTACGTAAAATTGATGAAATCATAAATGCCATTGTCATCATAACAACTAAGTCCACTGCTTTTATTGCATATCGAGTTAGAAAAAATATTGCTGCACTTTGTTCTTGAATCACCCCATTTTGAACAGTAATATAAGAAGTGTTCCAATCTCCGTCAAACAGGAACGTTGCAAATCCTAACTGAATCAAATAAAGCAATACCGTAAAAATTGCACTAATCGATAACAATGTAAGATATTTACTAAAGAAGATTTTCCTTCGACTAATTGGGTTAATCAGCAAAAATTTAATTGTACCATTGGAGAATTCTCCTGCAATACTTCCTCCAGCTAAAATAACTACAAACATACTTAACGCCGTCATAATTAAGAGCGAGGTATCCATCATATTCCATCTATCCTCTTCATAATAATATCTGCCTGAATCCTCTGAAATTACGTGGATTTTATTATTTTCCAAACGGTATTTTTCTATTTGAATTTCTTCCATAACAGTCTGATAATATTCTGAGTCTGTTTCTTTTTCTGCTTCTAGCTGAAAACGTGTCTTTTGATTCCGAGTATAACTCTCAATCAATTCCGCTAAGGATGCATCTGGATTCCACTCATGATCCATTGCATATTGATAGGCAAAACCAACTTCCTTCTTCTCTTCATCCGTAATATCCATATGTGCAATTTCTTTTTGTTTATATTCACAATACTTTTTATAATCTCTTTCTCGAACGCTTTGCTTTAACTCTTCCAATTCCGTTTGTATTTCTGTTCGCTGCTCTGAACTTAGACTAGCCTCACTTAGCTGTGCCTGTTTTTCATAAAATGCCTCATTGATTGCAAGATACATCCAACTATTTTCTAGTTGAAACTCTTTTGTTGTATACAAATCATTTTCTTCAATAAAATCATATAAATCCAACTCAATTTGATAATCAGGCGATGTCTGAGAACGATAATACTGCTTTTGCTGCTGAATGGATTCTTTGGAAAACTGTGAATATTGAATGTCCATATTCGTTCCATTACTGCGGAATAACAAATGAATCCCTACAATCAACAACAATCCAAGTACAATCAACACCCATGTACTAATTTTAGAAAATATTTTTTGATACTCATTCCTCATTAAGCGAAGCAATCGAATCCCCTCCCTTTTCTGTCATTTCCAAAAATACATCTTCCAATGATACCTTTTCCTTTGGACACACAGTTAAAATCGAAAAACCATTTAAAATTATATTTTTGTTTATCTCTATTAACTGATCGGTATTATCAATGGAAAGCTCAAAATGTTCTTCATCCTTTTTTTCTGCATTTAATGTATAGTTTTTCTCTAGCCAACTGACAACCTTCGAAGATTCCTTTACATGATAACAATAAATTATCTTTTCCTCTTGCGCAGTTTCCAGTATCGCTCCAATTTTTTGGACTTGAATTAGCTTTCCTTCCGATAAAATTCCAACACGATCACACATCAATTCCATTTCACTCATTAAATGACTGGACACAATCACACAAACGTTTTTCCTATGTGCCAGTTCTTTCAAAATATCCCTTAAATGTTTAATTCCTGCTGGATCAAGTCCATTGGTCGGTTCATCTAAAATTAAAACTTCTGGATCTGCCATTAACGTTACCGCCAATCCAAGACGCTGACGCATTCCAAGCGAATATTTCTTTACCTTCTCATGAATTCGATTGGAAAGTCCCACAAGTTCTACGATTTCTTTTAAACGTTCGTCTGTAACTCCCTTTCTCATTCTTGCAAACATTTTTAGATTACTCCATCCACTCATATAAGAATAGAGTTCTGGATTTTCTACAATTGCACCAACTCGTGTCAATGCCTTTTCAAACTCTTTTTCCAAATCATATCCACAAATTTTTACATTTCCCTCATCGGATTGTAATAGACCCGTTAGAATTTTAATTGTAGTCGTTTTTCCAGCTCCATTTGGTCCTAAAAACCCAAACACTTCACCAGCATATACTTCCATCGTTAAATCTGGAATTGCAACTTTTTTTCCAAACCTCTTTTTTAAATGTTCAATTTGAACAACTGCTTCCATTCCACTCATCCCTCCTCTACGCAGCGGTCATATTATTAACCATATAGCGATCTATTGTAATTCGCACAATCTTCCAACCATCATCTGTAAGTGTCAAATAAACATTGGCACTTAATTGTTCATTTCGTTTCGCCTTTTGATCGGTTTCTAGTCCATATTCCGTCCAAACCTCTTTACTAATTACTTCGATTCCAGTTGGAAGGATTACTACGGTTTCTCCTGATAATGTAAAATCATAATTATATTCAATTTTGCATAATGCCCCGTTTGTTCCATATTTATTAATTTGATAATCTGTCATAATTCCTGATAGCTGCTCCAAATTTCCATTCTTTTCTTCTAAAAACTGATTCATCTGCATTTGGAACACTTCTTTATCCATTCCTCCATCTTGCAGACGCATTTCTTTTTTCTCCCAATAAGTACCCATTAATTGTTCCGCCTGTATATTCGATGCCCTTTTATCTACAGCAAACTTCATAACTGCCTCCATATAATTTTCTATCAATTCTTTTGCTGACTCTTTTTGCTGATTAAATTGAATCGTGCCTACTGTAATATAACTAACAAGCCCAACAATTAAAATCATTGCTAACACTAGTCCCCGATTCACTTTTTTATACCATCGTTTCATAAACTCCTCCTTCTAGTTTCTTTTTCCAGACTGAGACTGCTGCAAAATGTTCTTCCAAAAGGATTGCTTATGTATTAGAAACATTTTACAGCAGCCTATCTTTTATCTATATAAAAAAGGAAGCCAGATGACAAAGCCTTTCCTTACTTTGTCACTTCCTCTGTCTTCCCTATCTTACCAAATAAACCTGAAGAAAATCCTTCCTTTTTTCTGAATATTTTCTTAAATTTTATAATAACTCTAATTGCTCTTCCTTTTTTAATGCTTCTATATCTTCTAAAATAGATTTCTGTTTTTCATAAAATAATAACTCTCTGTTATGACGATAATACGCTTCACATCCATTTTGACTAATAAATCGAGTTGCAAATGGGTTTGCAGATAATTCAGTAAGGAAAATAACCATTTCTTGACTATCTCCAAATACTTCTTCCATAAATAAAAATGCCATATCCAACTGCTGTTTTACGGAAGAGATTATTTCCCTACGCTCTGCAACTAAATCTTGAAATTTCGTTTTCACAAAATCAAACGCTGCCTGTGCCGTTGTTTCATTTAAACTATTTACTTGTTTTTCATACTGTTCTAATTGCTTTGTAATCTGCATTTGTATTTGCCATCCTCTTCGATCCAAAAGTCCTGCTTTCTTCTGAGACTGTGCTTTATCCGTCTGTTGTTTTATTATCATCTCGATCATATCCTGACCAGAATAAGATTCATAAGATGGACGATGCAAATTCATTTTCCATTGTTTTAAATAAGCAAATACCTCTGTTGTCACTTGATCCATTCCATCCGCTTCCATCATATTGGAACTTAACCGATCTAACATCAATCCAATCACACTTAGTTTCTCATCAAATGCAGCCTGTTCCAATCGCTGTTTGATTGCCGTATTCCAATTTCCTTTTAAAACCTCATCTACATGATAAATATCTTGATATTTCTTATATAAGTCCAAATAGTTTGCAAAATCTTTTGCAATTGCTGGATGTTGTAAATATTGAATAATTAACGATTCCGTTACTGGAATTTCCAATTCTTCGTAGGTTTCCATCATACGAGACAAATCTTCCCAACCTCTGGCTGTTACAAATATTTTTCCATCCACTGTCGTCTGAATGTCGTAGAAATGCTCCTTTTTTATCTCCAAATAAGCCAAAATCGCTCCATGAATTCTCTGTTCATAAGCATATTCTTTCCAAACCGTAAAATTTTCTTCAATTTCTATTTTTTTCACACGATCCAATGTCACAAGATCAAATTCCCGAACGGATTTATTATATTCTGGAGGATTGCCCGCTGTTACAATCACCCATCCAGCAGGCAATTGATGATTACCAAATGTTTTATACTGCAAAAATTGAAGCATAGTTGGAGCGAGCGTTTCGGAAACACAATTAATTTCATCCAGAAATAAAATTCCCTCTTTTAGCCCAGTCTTCTCCATCTGTTCATAAACAGACGCAATAATTTCACTCATCGTATATTCCGTTGTAGAATACGTTTCTCCTCCATACTGCTTTTCCTTAATAAATGGAAGCCCAATTGCCGTTTGCCTTGTATGATGTGTCATCGTATAAGAAACAAGTCCAATTTTACATTCCCTTGCAACTTGTTCCATAATCGCTGTTTTTCCAATGCCTGGAGCTCCAATCAATAAAATTGGTCGTTGTTTGACAATTGGAATCCGATATTCTCCAAAAGCATCCTTACTCAAGTATGCCTGTATCGCCTGCTTAATCTCTATTTTGGCCTGTTTAATATTCATTGTTCCTTCTCCTCTGTCCTATTTTAATTGTTCTAACTCTTCTTCTCCAATTACTAATTTTATCGCCCAAGGTGGCACTTGTTCTTCTATATAATCCTGTTTAAAAAATATAAAAGCAACCTCATAACCTGGATTTTTCTTTGGATAAATCCCATATCCATCGGTAAAATAAAGAAGCCCTTTTAAATGAAGCAATTCTTTCTTTGCCTTTAATTGTTCAATATAAGTAAACACAGGGCGGAAATCCGTCCCTCCAAACCCTTTTACTTCAAAAGATTCCATATATTGCTTCAAATCTTCTTGTGAATGAATTACAACATCCTTTTGCACCTTTGCATCACATTCAATAATATGAATATCTACTTTCTTAAAAAAGCTTTCGGATTCTTTTAAAATCTCATAAGTTTTATTTAAAAACTGCTGCACTAATTCTTCTTTACAAGAACCAGATGTATCAATTGCAATTACAAATTGTTCAATCTTGGTCGTTTCCCGAAATTCATATGGTTCAATTAATGGCATATTTTTATAAAGCTGTAAGCCATACGTATAAAATCCATAATCAAACGAATCAGGGTCCACCCTCATTTCCTCTTTTGTAACAGCAAACCTTCTCAAAAACTTCCGATAATCTTGCTTTTCCCGATTCTCAATACGAAGCATCTGTATCATATCTCCTACCTCTTCTTCTCTTCCTTTGGAGATTGTTTCCAGATTTGTTTTGATCCGTTCACTAATATCTTTCCACTTATCTGCCAATTCCCTCTGCTTTTCCCTGGTTAACGGAGGCTGTTTCTGCATCGAAGAATCCTGATTTGGAGAAGAATTGTTTCCCTGCGACGCTGCCTTCGACGAAGGCTCATCTTTTAAATACTCCCAGAAACTATGGTCATCAATGACAAACTCTTTTCTCCACTCTAAAAATTGCCCATAGGACAGATGTCTTCCTTTTAAAAAATGGTAAATTCCCTCTGCCGTTAGCACCTTCATATGGTTTCGCAATTGTTCATAAATTTGCTCCCTGCCATCCGATGGAACAAGATGGACACAGCGTTGCTGCATTCCATCCAAAATTGCTTCTACTGCAATATCACAAGCCAAATTCCACTTCTCTGCATCCCGATCCTGTGCATTCATCATATGTCGGAACATACAATGAAATAATAAATGCAAATAGTCTCGATTCACTAAAACAGAATCAGATCGGTAACGCTCTATCACATAGGACGGGTTATATAAAATATGAATTCCATCCGTTCCAATGCTGCGTGTATTCAAGTTAAGCTTTGGTTCTAAACTAGCTAACGCCAAATCGAAAAAACGCATGGAAATATAAATTTCATTTCTCGATGCATTCCAAATTCGACGTCCAATCTCTTCTAACTGCGTCTTCAACGCTCCTGGCATATTTCCTTTCTTCCTTTCTCTAAACTTTCATAGAGGTATCTATCTTTACAATTCAAATAATTTTTCCTCTGCCATTCCAAATCGACTTTGATATTCCATCAACATAGAAACAGCCTGTATTTTCTGCTTCTTTTGAGCCAGTTCCAATACATCTGGTAAATCACTTTTCCGAATCAATTCCCATTCCGTCAATTTACGAATTCCTTCCCATTCCTCTTGCTTCAAAAGATAATCAACCATTTCCAGTATATGCTCCATTAGAAATGTTTCATAAATTGTCTTTGCTTTTTGGGATAACTGATATGGGGTACTCAAACGATACCACGCCAAACGCACGGATTGTTGAATACTATCTGCTTCCACTTTGTAAAATAAACTGTCATATTCATGATAATCAATTCCATCTGCAAATACCGTATTCCGATAAGAAAATCCTGCCCCTAAAATATCTTGATGAATCGTTCGAGCCATTGTATTTTCCTGATAATCAAACACATAAGATGGAAATAATAATCGATTTTCTTTTAATACTACTTCTATTTCTGAGTCAAACTCACTCAAAATATACTTCATACCCCGCATCTTTTTTTGGTTTCCATTTAATTGAAGCGTATTCAATTCATAACAGTTTTTAAATGCTCCATCTCCAATATCCGTTAACTGATCTCCAAAACAAACCTTCTTCAGACTACGGCAATTATAAAACGCATGTGCTCCTAATCGTTTCACTGTCGCAGGCAACTGAACTTCCTTTAGTTGCCGATGCTCTGCAAAAGCAAATTTATCAATTTGAATTACTGGAATCCCATCAAATTGTTCTGGAATGGAAACTCGACGTCCATTTCCTATATATTTCTTAATAATGATACAACTATCCTTTATTTCATATTGTAAATCGATTACAGTTCTGTTCATTTTTACCTCACATTTAAAATTAATACGAATACGACGTACCACGTTTTTAACGATTTGTCAAGTATTTTTCAGAGTAACCATTACTTTATAAAATGAAAAACAATAACAAAAGCAGGTGCTTTCCTTCTCTATTTAACGAAAACACCTGCCATATTTTTTTGATTATCCCCAGCGCTGCAAAACAATTCTTGCCAAAATGTCTGCGACCTCATCTATACTAAATTTACTGCTGTCTATCATAATATCTTTATTATCAAAAACCGATGTTACCTCTGGACAATATTTTCTCTGATAGTTTGTCCTAGCTCGGTCTACATCTTTTATCATTCTAACCGCAGTTTTTTGATCCATTTTCAGTTCTTGAACACAGTTCTCATATCTTTTTTCATATGGAGCATAAATATAAACATTCAAATGATTTTTAAAATCTTTCAGAATACTGTCCGAACACCTTCCTACAATAATACAAGAACTTTTCTTTGCAGCATCACGAATAATATTCTTTTGCGAATAAAATATTTCATCTGTAATATTATAAATTCCCATATTAAATCGATATTTTTTCCTTAAAAAATAATATTTTGTATTCTCTTCTGCATCACTAATTGCTGCCACAGACTGCTGCATCCTTTTTGCCGTTTCCACTACAATATCTCTATCTAAATATTCAACTTCCAACTTCTCTGCCAATTTCTGCGCAATCGTTCTTCCCATACTCGCAAATTGTCTTGATATCGTTACAACATATTGTTCCATATTCACCACCTGATTCTAAATTCTTTTTAATTTTCCATTAAAACCTTAACCGTTCGACCATTTTTCTTTTGAACCCTTCTCACTACACACGACAAACTATAATTAATAATAAAATAGATCAATGCTGCAAGACCAAACAATACAAATACATCTGAAACACCAATCATTCCTGTACCATTGTAGCGATGAGCACCACTTAAAATCTGCTTTATTCTTGACATTAACTCAATCGTAGCCACATTTGCAAGATAAGAAGAATCTTTAATCGTTGTAATTACTTGACTCAAAAGAGTTGGTATCACATTTTTATATGCCTGTGGCAATACAATATAAATCATAATCTGCATGGTACTAAATCCTTGAGAGTACCCCGCTTCAAACTGTCCTACTGCTACGGAATTTAATCCTCCTCTAACAATCTCTGCAATAACCGATGATGTAAAAAGTATCAATGCTACAGCTGCTTTAAATAATAGCTTTGACTCTACAGATGTAAGTCCAAACATTTTTTGTGCAAAAAAACTTGGACACGGACAAAAGACAAGACAAATAAAAATCCATAAAAGAAGTGGCGTGTTTCGAAACACTTCTATGTAAACAGTGGCAATCCATCCAAATAGTTTACTTTTGGAACGTGTACAATAATTTCTTAGCAATGCCAATATCGATCCAATTAAAATACCGAAACCAACAGAAATAACCGAAATAATCAATGTAAATAAAATCCCTTTTAAGATATAAATTAAAATTAAATGGTTACTTAAAATTGAAAAACTTGCACCCCAATCACCCATCAGGCTTTTACCTCCTTTCTCTTATTAGAAACAACAAAATTAATTCTCTGTTCTCTTCTTTTCAAACTAATTTCCCATATACTTGCAACCTTAGAAAGCGGATAACAAATGATAAAGAATAAAAGACCACTGACCAGATATGCAGGTGCATAAGCCCCACCAGTTGTTGCTCCTGTTACAAAACTATAGGTAAGAGAAATCAAATCTGCACCGCCTATGATATATAAACAAGATGTATTTTTAATTAAATTCACTACTTGATTTACCATAGGAGGAAGAATAATTTTTACGCTCTGTGGAAGAATAATATAGTACATCATTCCAATATAGCCAAATCCCTGCGCATGTGCTGATTCGAACTGTCCTTTCGGAATTGCTTCAATACCAGAGCGTATTACCTCTGCCATATAAGCTCCATGATAAATTCCAAGTGCAACCATACCTGTTGCTAAAATTCCCATACTCTTTCCTGCAAAAGCCAATGCATAATAGAGAAAACAAACTTGAAGTAAAAGTGGAGTATTTTGAATTAATTCGACATAAACTCTACTAATTATCTTTAAATATTTCTTTCCACTGACTGCCATAAGACCTAAAATAATTCCCAGTATCATAGACAGTAAAACACCTACTATTGCAGTTTCTACTGTATTAAGCAGACCTAATCCAAATGTTCCTCTATAAGACCAGACCTGTATCCATTCATCCTTTGAAAAAATACTAGACATAATGTTCCCTCCAACAAATTCTTCTTGTCTGCCTACTCTAACCTATTTTCAGCAATTAATGCATCAATCGTACCATCTGCTTTCCATTTCTGAATCAAATCATCTACTACTTGTGACAAGCCAGATCCCTTCCTTGTTGTAACACCATATTCCTGTGGAGCAAACTCTTCTTCAATATAGGAACGTCCAATTGTATGATAAATAGAAAGAATTGATTTATCTACGCAAAATGCATCTACCTGTCCTGCGCTTAATGCCATTGAAATCGTTGGATAATCATCATATTGCTGAAATTTTACTCCTTCTATCCATCGAGCTGGATCAAATGTATCCACATTAAATCCCTCACCAGTAATCACATTTTTCTCAATCATAGCCTCTACTAGAGATCTTGCAGAAGTAGAACCAGAAGACACACCTACTGTTTTTCCAATTAAGTCTTCCAAACTTACAATATTACTGGAATCTTCTACTAATACGGTAACATGATCGGTATAGTATGGAGTAGAAAAGTCCCAACTTTCTTTTCTTTCCTCTGTAATGGTAAAAGTTGCTAATACACAATCAATATCTCCTGAATCCAAAAGTTCTGTTCTTGTCGCTGCAGTTACTGCAGTATACTCTACATCAATTCCTAAATAATCTGCGATATCTTTTCCTAATGAAACTTCCAATCCCGTAAATTCATTTGTAATTGGATCCTGATATCCAAACCCTTCTACTGAGTTTTTTACACCAACTCTTAAAACGCCTCTTTTTACAATCTCCTGTACGTCTTCTGGAAGTTCTCCTACATTTACTGTACTAATTGGTTTTGATGAATTCTCCTGCTGTTCATCAGAATTATTTTCACAGCCTACAATAACTATCATCATAACTGCCATCATAATCCACACCATAATTTTTTTTAATTTCATAAATAATCTCCTCCCAAAATCAATCGTATTCCATTAACGAATAATTTTTCCAAGAAATTGCTTTACTCTCTCATTTTTCGGATTTGTAAAGAAATGCTCTGGAGTTCCTTCTTCTACAATTTGTCCATCTGCCATAAATACAATTCGATCTGCAACTTGTCTTGCAAATCCCATTTCATGGGTCACAACTACCATAGTAATATTTTCTTTTGCAAGTTTTATCATAACATCCAATACTTCCTGAATTGTTTCTGGATCGAGCGCTGAAGTAGGTTCATCAAAAAGTATAATTCTCGTTTGCGCACACAATGCCCTGGCAATCGCAATACGCTGTTGCTGTCCTCCTGATAAAGTAGTAGGATAAACATTGGCTTTATCTCTAAGTCCAACAATATCCAAATAATGATATGCCAACTCCTCCGCTTCTTTCCTGCTTTTATGATGAAGCTTCGTTGGAGCAAGCGTAAGGTTTCTTAACACTGTCATATGTGGATACAGGTTAAATTGCTGGAAGACCATAGAAGTAGTTTCACGCACCAACCTTGTCTTATTTTTTGCTGTCATTTCTTTTCCATCAATAAATACATGTCCACTGCTTGGTTCTTCTAAAAAATTCATGCAACGTACGGTTGTAGATTTTCCAGAGCCAGAAGGTCCAATAATAACTAGTTTTTCTCCTTCTTTTATTTCCAAATTTACATCCTTTAATACATGCAGATCCCCAAAATATTTGTCAATATGTTCCAACTTAATCATAATGCAACCTCTCCTTCTTTATTCTCGATTTGCTGTCTGCACATCAGCAACCTGAAACGTACGGAATAAACGAAAACAACAAGAAAAATCCCCTTCCATTTTCACATTTCTACTTGTCTTATACTTTTGCATGTTACAATAAAATAAAAAAGACATTTTGTGCATAAGTTTGCCCAAAACGTCTTTGTTTTCTAAAACCAGTTTAAACATACTTCCAAATTCACTGGTCATATACAACAACAAATAAAAATGTTGGTATTTCCTTTTGTCTTATATATTCCTAATAAATAGAAAAGGTGCCTAGTTATTAAACTAAGCACCCTCACTATGCATGTTACTATAATTGATTTTCTAAATTTTGTCAAGAACTTTTCTATTTTTATCAGTTAAATGATGCAATATCATTTGTTTTTATTTTCATACATAAATTTAATCAAGCTGCATAAAACAAAAAATCCAGACGAAACAGCCTGGATCCAAAATGCAGTTGACGGGACTTGAACCCGTACCCAAGTACATGGACATGAACCTGAATCATGCGCGTATGCCAATTCCGCCACAACTGCCTATAAAATATGGCGGTAAACTTAAATGCAGTTGACGGGACTTGAACCCGTACGAGCGCAATGCTCACTAGATCCTTAGTCTAGCGCGTATGCCAATTCCGCCACAACTGCTTATTTCTCTCTATCAGCTCACCACCAACGATACATATATTATCATACTCGCCAAATTTTGTCAACTGTTTTTTTAAATTTTTTTAATTTTCAAAAAAACATATACAAAACAAAAGAAAGATCCATCCGACCTTTCTTTTGCCAATCTATTTTTTTAATGAGCCGAAGATTTGGTTATCTTACGTCCATATCCAAAACGGGTACCGCTCATTACTTTTAACATAACTTTACATACCATTGCAGTAAGAATACCTGCTACGATTGCTTCTGGAATACCATTCATGACAATAACTCCTACAATGAACAGATAAATCTCTTCTGAACCCGTTACTCCCTCTACTGCTCCATATTGATCGGAAAAGAGTACAAAGATCAGATTCATAACGAGTAATGTATTTGTCATTGAACCAGCGATTCCTGATAGGAAAAGAGAAACTGTCTCCCATCCACCACTCTTTTTATTTTCTTTTCTATGTTTTTTCAATCCATTAACTAGTCCATAAAAAACATAATAAGAAACAATTCCAATTAAAATTCTAGGCACAAAACATATAACCAGACTTCCCATATTTCCTCCTGCATAAAATGGAGAAAAGGCAAAGGAAGTAAGATTTGGCTGGAAAGTTGCCCGAATCAAACTCGTTGCTCCAAATACAAAGCCTAGAAAAGCTCCTGCTTTTGGTCCAATTAAAATGGCTCCAATAATAACTGGAATATGAATTAGAGTTGCATTAATTACTCCAAGGTTTAAATATCCCAGATAAGGAATATTGGCCATTGCAATAATAATTGCTGAAAAAATTGCTGTTAAGACCATTTCTTGTGTTTTTTTTGAAATATTCATTTTTACCCTCCTGCTACTGTTCTTAAATCAAAGATACAATGCGTTAACCATTTGCATTTTAATAAAATTTTTATTTTTTGTCAATATTTCGTAGTATTTTTTTTTGATGTTTGATAAGATAAAATCAATTTATGGATATCAGGAGGTTTCTATGTTAAAACAAATTCATATTACAGAAATAGAAAATATTCGAATTGGCCATGCACAAGATATGGAACATGCAACTGGATGCACCGTAATTATTTGTGAAAACGGTGCACCTGCCGGTGTGGATGTTCGAGGCGGCGGTCCTGCTTCTCGTGAAACGGAATTGCTTCGTCCAGTCGCAGACTGTACTGGAATTCATGCCCTTCTTTTAAGCGGAGGCAGTGCATTTGGATTGGATGCCGCAGGCGGTGTAATGGAATATTTAGAAGAACGGAATATTGGCTTTGACGTTGGAGTTACGAAAGTACCTCTCGTCTGTGAATCCTGTCTCTTTGATCTTAACGTTGCAAATCATCGTATCCGTCCTGACAAAAAAATGGGTTATGAAGCCTGCATTCAATCGGAACAAAACCAGCCAGCTATGGGAAATGTTGGAGCTGGTACAGGTGCTTCCGTTGGAAAATTAGGCGGTATTCAGACAGCAATGAAATCAGGACTCGGTATGTATGCCGTTCAGCTTGGAGACTTAAAAATCGGAGCCATCGTTGCAGTAAATGCGCTTGGAGACGTCTATGATTACAAGACTGGAAAAAGACTGGCAGGAATGCGAACGAACGATGGAAAAGACTGGGCAGATAGTGAACAAGTCCTTTATAAACTCTATAACCAGAAAAAAAATCTGTTCCATCAAAACACGACCATCGGAGCCATTATTACTAATGCAAAGTTTGACAAAACACATATGAATAAAATAGCAGCTATGGCACAAAATGGATACGCAAGAAGTATCCGTCCTGTACACACAACTGCTGATGGAGACAGTATTTATGCTCTTTCCGTTGGAGAGATCGAAGCTGACTTAAACGTTACTGGCACGCTCGCCGCCCAGGTTATGGCAGAAGCAATTAAAAATGCCGTATTAGAAGCGAAACCAGCCTATGGTCTTCCAGCTGCTCAAAACTTTCTTTCCCAATAAACTACTATAAGAGCAATCACTGCACGATTAATACCGATGCAGTGGATCAAATACTCCTGAACGGAGCACTTCGATTTCATGTTTATAAGGAGGAAATGATTGTTTTGGATCAGTTTCTGATTTTATATATGGAGTTTCCAATATTTTCGGAACATGTTCCAATGCCTTATGATGTGCAATTCGATATAATGCATCAAATCCAATGGTTCCAAAGCCCAGATTTTCATGTCGGTCTTTTCTGGCTCCCATTGGATTTTTGCTGTCATTCAAGTGAACTACTGCAATTTGATTCAATCCTAATAATTTATCAAATTGTTCTAATACTCCATCAAAGTCATGCACAATATCATATCCAGCATCATTCATATGGCAAGTATCTATACAGACTCTTAACCGCTCATTATAGGCAACCCCATCATAAATCTCTGCCAGTTCCTCAAACTGCCAGCCAATTTCACTTCCCTTTCCAGCCATCGTCTCCAACGCAATATTACATTTCGTATCGGCTGTCAGTACCTCATTGAGTCCTTTTACAATCTGCTCAATTCCTGCCTTGGAACCTGCTCCTACATGGGAGCCAGGATGTAACACTAAAACATGGCTCTCCATCGCTTCGCTTCGTTCTAACTCCAATGCCAAAAATTCTACTGCCAAATCAAACGTTTCTCGTTTCACTGTATTTGCCAGATTAATGATATATGGAGCATGAATCACAATTTCCTCTATTTCATGTGCATGTAAATATTCCCATGCTGCATCAATATTTAATTCCTGTATTTTTTTTCTTCTTGTGTTTTGAGGTGCTCCTGTATAAACCATTAATGTATTTGCCCCGTACGAAACTGCTTCTTTTGCGGAACCAAGAAACATTTCTTTTCCACTCATGCTGACGTGAGAACCAATTTTGAACATTATTTTTTCCCTTCTGTTTTTATTTATTTTTATTATAAATAATCTGCAAACCTTTTAATAAAAGGTTATCATCATAAATAATTTTTTTCTTACAATGTGGTATAATAAATGCAGATAGGCCTCCTGTTGCGATGACCGTTGCTTCCCTGCCAAGTTCCTCATTAATTCGTTCAATCATTCCATCAATCATAGATGCATTGGCATAAATTGCACCACTTTTGATACATTCAATGGTATTCTTTCCAATCGTATGTCTTGGAGCCTCCAAGCTGATCTTAGGAAGCTGAGAGGTACGACTCGTCATCGAATCCAATGAGATTCTAACACCTGGAATAATTGCTCCGCCTAAATAAGTCTTTTTTTCATTAATAACCGAAAACGTTGTTGCCGTTCCCATATCAATTACAATCGCTGGAACAGGATATTCTGCGATCGCAGCAACAGCATCCACAACTAAATCACTTCCTAACTGTCCTGGATTATCAATTTTAATATCCAATCCCGTCTTTAACCCAGGTCCTACAATCATAGCCTGCTTTCCAAGGCATTTCCAGACGGCACGTTTCATCACATTTGACAATGGAGGAACAACCGATGAAATTATACTTCCCTCAATTGCCTCTGATGTGATATGATATAAGTCAAGAATACTCTTTATATTAATTGCGTATTCTAAATCGGTCTTACTGTGATTGGTCGATAGCCGTTCTACAAAATATGTGTTTTCTTTATCAATACATCCAATTACTATGTTTGAGTTACCGATATCAATTGCTAAAATCATCGTTTCTACCAAATCTTTCAAGTACCATCACCTGTATTTGAAAGGCGCAAATCAAAGGTTGAAAAACGATTTGCATTCATTCCCTTTCTTCTTTATTTTTTCAACCTTTCGTTCCCTTTTCCTGTAGGAATTTATCTCGTTCGCTATTATAACATAAAACTACAGGCTTTCAAAACTATTTTTTTTGAAAATCTTTACAAAAATTGGAGGAATTTCTTTATGTTAAAAGGAAAAACAATTATTTTAGGTGTAACAGGAAGTATTGCTGCTTATAAAATTGCAGGACTCGCCAGTACATTACGGAAACTTCATGCTGATGTTCATGTCATTATGACAAAAAATGCAACAAACTTTATCAATCCGATTACTTTCGAGACATTAACCGATCATAAATGTCTTGTTGATACATTTGATCGAAATTTTAATTACAATATTGAGCATGTCTCTCTCGGAAAAAAAGCAGATCTCGTACTTGTCGCACCTGCTTCTGCCAATATCATTGCAAAAATGGCACATGGACTCGCCGATGATATGCTCTCTACTACTGTACTTGCCTGCAAGTGTAAAAAATTAGTGGCTCCAGCCATGAACACACGAATGTTTGAAAATCCAATTACACAAGACAATCTAAAAACATTAGAACATTATGGAATGACCGTCATCGCCCCAGCCGTTGGACTTTTGGCTTGTCAGGATGTCGGTGCAGGAAAAATGCCAGAATGTGATGTATTGCTCGATTATATTTTACAGGAATTAGCACATGAAAAAGATTTAAAAGGCAAACGAATTCTCGTAACCGCAGGTGCAACCCAAGAAGCCATTGATCCCGTTCGCTATATTACAAACCATTCCACAGGAAAAATGGGATATGCCATTGCCAAAGCCGCAAGTCAGCGTGGTGCAAACGTTACACTCGTAACAGGAGCTGCGCAAATCGAACCATACCGCTTCGTGGAAACCGTACCCGTTACTTCTGCCAGAGAGATGTTCGAAGCAGTGATTTCCCGTGCAGACTATCAGGACATGATTATCAAAGCTGCCGCCGTTGCAGATTATCGTCCAGTCACGATAGCAGATAATAAAATAAAAAAGCAAGACAACAATATGAGTATTGCACTCGAACGTACCGATGATATCTTAAAATACTTAGGAGAACATCGAAGAGAAGATCAGATTCTATGCGGATTTTCTATGGAAACGGAACATATGTTGGAAAACTCCCGTGCCAAATTAGCAAAGAAAAACCTCGACGTAATCGTAGCAAACAATGTAAAAACAAAGGGCGCCGGATTTGGCGTTGATACAAACGTCGTAACCATCATATCCAAAGATCACGAAATCGAATTGCCATTAATGAGCAAAGAAGAAGTAGCAAACCAATTATTAGACTTTTTACTCTCAATAAAATAAGATGACAAAGAAAGCTTTACGTGATCGTAAAATACCATTTGACATTGTTGCTCCAGTCGATCCATTTTACTCAGACACAAATCAAAAACAACTACAGAAAGCAGAACCATTAACAATGTAAAGAACATTATAACGATAATTGAGATTTTAAAATAAAGTGTGTAAATTTACTATTTTGTAACTTACACACTTTATTTTATATTTATAATTTCCTACTAAAAACTTCTCTCACTTTTTCATCTTATTGAAAAAGCTATTACTTGAATATAAATACAAGCTCCTTTAAATTAAAAACGTTATCCTTTATTCCGACGGAACAATTAAGCTATACCATTCTCCCCCATAATAATGTGGATCTCGTCCTCTCCTATATGTTGCATTGCAGAGATGATGATTATATTGAAAACGTAATTCAGACTTATTTGGTACTCTATAAAATACATAGAAACTAAAATCAATTGTCCCATTTTCGCCATATATTCCTTTTTTATCATGAAAGCGAATGGTATACATATTGTCATATGCAGTTGCAGAAATTTGTGTACCAGTTCTTCCAGTCCATCTAAATCCAGTCTCCAATAGTGGATTAAGTGAAATAAAATAAGCTTGATCTTTCTCCAACTGGCCACTTATATGAGGCTTAAAATCAATTAAGATTGCATCTTTTTGGTAAGGAGAAACTCCTGTTGCAAAATAATTAGTTAAATACGAGCTTCCTATATATGGCTTAACCTGCTGAAAACATGTTAATGTATAGTAATCATGATTTTGATCCTCATCCAATATTTTCTGCACAACATAAATAGAACAATAAGAGCCTACCTTTTCTTCCTCTGTTGTTTCTTTGGTATAACAATCATAAATATCTTTCATCACTGTATAAGTACCGATTGTCTTTCCTCCATTTTCCAATGTAAAAACATAACCCGTTTTATCCATAAATTCAGAAACAACTCTTACAAATTGGTCAATCATTTGCTGTCTATGTTCTAAATCCAATGACTTTTCTATAAATCCAGAATGTAGAAGACTATTCTTCCTATAAATAAGTAATTCTCCGTTCATTTGTTCCTTTTCTAAATCTGGATACAGGATTCCAAATTTTTTCAATATCTTGAGACTTTCCTGACTCATCCCATTAGAAAAATTCATAACAATTACTTCATTTTCTTGAATCGCTGAAATTTCATTTTCTAATGTACTCACGTCCAAATTCTGATAGAATGAATAATCTGCCAAAGAATTCTCTTCTGTCTTCGGCATATCAACTAATTCTTTCGGAACAGTTTCCCATGGATAAAAGAAACAAACATAAACAATTCCTATAAAAATAATTGCAATAATCAATGAATACCATCGTTTTTTCACAATACATCACTTCCTATCAGATATCAGTTACTTATATTTTCTGCTTAAACGATAGACTACTCCACTTAGAATCAGACAAATAAATACGTGCAGATAAACTAACTTGGTGATAATTCCTTGCATAGAAGTCATTCCGAAATAGCTAACAGTCCATATACAAATTAATAAAATTAAAGTTACTAATGTTACCAAAAAGAGAATGATATGAACCGTTTTTTTTGGATTGTTTTTCATATTAATCACACTCACTCCAATTACATATAATAATGGTGATAATATGAACCATAGGAATCTCCCGTGTTGGCAGTAAAGCTCCAAACAGTGCGATATTGTGGTGGTACAAACAAAACATAATACATATGTAATTCAACATACAATGTTCTACCGCTGGTAGAACCTGCAAATACTCCTAACGTACCTATGCCCATCGTAGCAGTAGTTCCTTGAATCCATGAAATATAATAAGAACTTGTAGATAGAATTTCCCAGCCATATGGCTGTTCAGAAGGAATTTATGTCCTTCCTAATATAAATAATTCCCCACCCACTGTTTATCGTTCTTCGCAATGAAAGCAGAAAACTTCTTTCATTCGGTTAAACAATATCACTTGTATTTATTATTGTAGATTTCATCTCTTTTGAAAAATCTACAAGTATTTCT
>OEQY01000079.1_pt1 | contig 30111 bp, 22 predicted proteins | sample 1539871 | NCBI WGS metagenome assembly OEQY01 (sample SAMEA3891877, study PRJEB23780) | metagenome | biome: terrestrial biome; feature: animal house; material: Caecal content | place: Italy | collected 2015-05-05 | reverse complement strand
GTTTTTGAAACAAAATACTATTTTGTAAGTTGCAATTATCTTTACTATTGTTGCCGTGTGTGGTACAATATTTTCAAACAGTCAAAAGGCAACAAGCGTCACAACAGCGACCTGTTGCGCACGGAGGAAAAATGAAACTTGGTATTTTTACGGCAATGGAAAAAGAATCACGCTCCTTTTTGCAATGTGCGCAGGAAAAAATAAAGGTGGGACGTTTTGATGTGTTCAAACTTGCTTTGGGCAAGCACGAATCCTACCTGTGCTGTCCGCCCACAGTGGGGGAAATTTCCGCTTCGGCAGCCTGTCAGATGCTCATTTCGCATTTCGGCGTACAGGCGATAATAAATTTCGGCGTTGTCGGTTCGCTCACTCATGACGTTTCGGTGCTTTCCACCGTGTTGGTAAACAGTGTGGTGCATTACGCCATGGACACGGCGCAAATAGACGATGTGCCTGTCGGCAGATACCTTTGCTTTGAAAACATTTGGGTGGATTGCGACGCCAACCTCATACAAAAGGCATTGCAGGTGCAAAATTTGCCCACTGTAAGGTGTGCCTCCGCCGACAAATTCGTGGTAGACGTTGAGGAAAAGTCGTATTTAAGCAAAACTTTTGACGCACAAATCTGCGATATGGAATCGGCAGGGGTGTTGTTTTCCTGCAAGTTCAACAATGTGCCCTGCCTTTTGATAAAGTGTGTTTCCGACAGCCTCATTGGAGGTTATGGCGAATACGAACAAAATGCCGAAAAGGCAGCGCAGGGATTTTTTGCCTTTGCACAAAAACTTGCCGAGTTGCTGTAAATCAAGCGCACCTTCTTTTGCAATTTGTCCGTACAAAACTTGCAAGTTACTTTTGTACCAAAAATCTTATACCGTATCAGGTTTTTTGATACAAAATTGTACGTTGAGAATTGTTTTGATTTTGCAAAACACCTTTGACAAAATGCCGTCGGTTGCCTGATGTAAATTTTTCAGAATTTTTCGCAAGCCGAATTTTTTCAAAAATAGGCAGGTCTGTCGGTAAATGAAAGGTATTTTATTGGCTTGCGCTACGGAAGTAGCAAAACCTGTGTTTTAATCTTTGTCTGTTGCCAAACACGCTGTTTATGCCTGTAAGCATGCCGTTTGAATGTAGTTTGCGTCGACGGAAAGAAGACATGCCCGTTTTTGTCGTGCAGCAAACTTTGTCGGCGTGGCAAACAGTTGACAATAAACTGTTTGTTGTAGTAAAATAACATCACAAATTTGTGCACATTCAACTTGAAAGCGAATGCTTTTGGGTTGTTTTGTTGCGTAAAGAAAAAGGAGATTATTATGGCAGAAGTTCAATTGACTGAAAGCGGACGCAAAGAACTGGAAGAGCGTTTGGAGTACCTCAAATCGGTGCGTCGTGCGGAAATTGCCGAAGAAATCAAAATTGCAAGAGGTTTCGGCGACTTGTCGGAAAATGCCGAGTATGACGCTGCACGCAAAGCGCAAGCGGAAATGGAGGGTGAAATTGCCGAGATAGAAGCGCAACTGCGCATGGCAAAAATCATTCACGAAACTACCGTTACTTGCTGCGAAGTTGTGGACGGCGTAGAAAAGGAACCCAAAACATACACAATCGTGGGTACTGCGGAGGCAGATCTTGCCAACGGACGTATCAGCGACGAATCTCCCGTGGGGGCGGCACTCATCAATGCCAAAGCGGGCGAAGTTGTCAGCGTGAAACTTCCCAGCGGAAGAATCAAATTGCTTAAAGTTACCAAAGTATTGAGATAGTCGGTGCGCTTTTGTGCATTGTGGGAGTTTATTTATGAGTGAAGAAAAAATTACGCAGACGGAGGGACAGGACCTCAACGAGATTCTGCAAATTCGCAGGGACAAACTTGCAAAATTGGTAGAAGAGGGCAACAACCCCTTTGAAATTACCCGTTTTGACAAAACGCATTCCTCCAAACAGGTGGTGGAAAACTTTGTGGACCATGCCGAGGGTGAGGAATACACTCCGCAAATCGTAACTGTTGCCGGCAGGATGATTTCCCGCCGTATCATGGGAAAGGCAAGTTTTTGCCACATTCTGGACGGCGACGGCACCTTGCAACTGTACGTCAAACGTGACGAAGTGGGCGACGACGTGTACGCACGTTTCAAAACTTGGGATATAGGCGATATCATCGGAGGCACGGGGGAAGTTTTCCGCACGCACATGGGGGAAATTTCCGTTAAACTGCACAGCATAACGCTTTTGTCCAAATCGCTGTTGCCTCTGCCGGAAAAATTCCACGGTTTGAAGGACATCGAAACAAGATACCGTCAGCGTTACGTTGACCTGATTGTCAATCCCGAAGTAAGACGCACGTTCCAAATACGTTCCGCATTGTTGCGAGCCATTCGCAACTACCTTGACAGTAGGGGATACATCGAGGTGGAAACGCCCATTCTCAACACTATTGCAGGCGGAGCAAACGCACGTCCTTTCATCACTCACCACAACACTTTGGACATCGACATGTACATGCGCATTGCTACGGAACTGCACCTTAAACGTCTAATTGTGGGCGGATTTGAAAAGGTGTACGAAATGGGACGTCAATTCCGCAACGAGGGCATGGACTGGAAACACAATCCGGAATTTACCACAATCGAACTGTACCAGGCGTACACGGATTTTCACGGCATGATGGACATCACGCGGGGATTGTTCTGCTACTGTGCCGACACCGTTTTGGGAACGAGAAAACTTCCCTACGGCGACGTAGTGATAGACCTTGACCATTGGGAAAAGATGACCATGCTGGATGCGGTGAAGAAATTTGTGGGAATAGATTTCTCCGCAATGAACGACCAACAGGCTGTGGCGGCTGCCAAAGAAAAGGGAGTAGAGTTGCCGGAAGACAAACGCACATGGGGACACGCTCTTTATGAATGTTTTGACAATTTTGTGGAAAAGCAACTTGTTCAACCCACCTTTATCTACGATTACCCCGTGGAAGTCAGCCCGCTTGCCAAGAAAAAGCCCACCGATAAACGCCTTACGGAACGTTTTGAATTTTTCATAAATTGCAGTGAAATGGGCAATGCTTTTTCCGAACTCAACGACCCGTTGGACCAGTACGAACGTTTCCTTGCTCAGGCAAAGGCAAAGGCTCACGGCGATGAAGAAGCGCAAATGATGGACGAAGATTTCATAACTGCCTTGCAGTACGGAATGCCTCCCACAGGCGGTTTGGGAATAGGCATCGACAGAATGGTTATGTTGTTCACAAACAATCAGACTATTCGTGACGTTTTACTGTTCCCCACAATGAAACCGTTGGAAAAGAAGTAACACAAAAACACGCCCCGATAATTTCAGGGGCGTTTTTTTGTTTCAGTTTGAATTCAAATATACCAAAAATTTGCAACCGTATTGATAAATTCGGTACAAAAAGTCTTATGCGTCTGCGTTGTCGGGCGCATTTTTTTTCTAAAAGTTGCAACGGTGCAAGCAGAGTTTTTTTACACATCGGGAAATTTTGCATAACAGAAAATTTGTGTTTCGTCGTCGCAAAAGGCGTTGCAAAGTGTTAGTCAGTTTTAATTGTGCCGATACGTTTTGCCTTGTGTCTTCAAAAGCGGTGGCGGCTTAGTTCTGCCGTTATTGTACTGCTCGTTCCTTCACCGTTTCAAAAATCTACTTGTTTGAAATGTGGTAACAAAAAGCACCCCAAGCGTTTACTTGGGGTGTTTGTACACAAAATTTACAACCGTATTGAAAAATTCGGTGCTGTTTTGTGTAATGACGTTTTGCTGTATTTAGGTGCTTGCCAATGCCAAACCGTTACTTGGTGCCGAACATTCTGTCGCCGGCGTCGCCCAACCCGGGCAAAATGTAGTTGTCCTTGTTGAGTTCTCTGTCTTTCGTTGCACAGTAAATTTGCACGTCGGGGTGCGCCCTGTGCAGATTTTCTATACCTTCGGGGGCGGCAATTATGTGCATACACTTTATGTGTTTCACGCCTTTTTGTTTCAGCAAATTGACGGCGGCTATTGCGCTTCCTCCCGTTGCCAGCATCGGGTCAAGCAAAATGCAGATTTTGTTTTCTATGTCAACGGGAAGTTTGCAGTAGTATTCCTGCGGTTTGCAGGTGCGTTCGTCACGGTACATTCCGATGTGTCCCACCTTTGCGGTTGGGAAAAGAGTGTGAATTCCGTTGACCATTCCCAAACCTGCACGCAAAATCGGCACAATGGCAACGCTGTTTTCGGCAATCATTTTTTGCGTGGTAGTTTCCAGCGGCGTTTCCACCTGAACGGTAACTGTCGGCAAATCTTTGAATGCCTCGTATGCAAGCAGTACTGTTATTTCTTCTATCAGTTCACGAAACTGTTTTGTATCGGAATGTTTGTCCCTCAAAATTGCCACCTTGTGCGACATGAGCGGATGGTCGATAATTGTTACGTTGTCCATGGTTCCTCCTTTGGAGCAGGTCGTTTTTGTAATTGTACACCAAAACGGCGCAATATTCAACACTTTTGAGCAAATCGGAAGTTAGTTGTCTGTTTTTCACAAAAATCCTTTTGCCTTTTGTCTTTACTGCGGTGTTTGTGTATTAGTTTAAGTACAAGGGAAGTGGTTATCCGTAGACTTTTGTTGCGGTACACCTGTTGTGTTTAACACGTTACACAACTGATTTCCCTGTTCACTTTTGAGCGTGTAAAGGGTATGCTTTGCCATGTTTGTCATAAGGACATTTTCACCTGTTGAGTTTTGTTGATGCGAATTTTCAATTTCACAGTAAATCATTCAAAGAGGTTCTTGACGTATCGAAAACGGGATGAAAACAGGCGTATATTAAAAATATATATCTTGAAAATACACTTTTGCTGTGTTATACTGACAGCAAATCAACAAATTGCGTGTAAAATCGCAATCGGGAGTAAACAATGAAAAAGACATTGAAAAAAAGTAAGAAGGTAACGCTGATTGTTTTGGCGTCGGTTTTGGGCGTGCTGCTTTTGCTGACCGCCGTTTTTGGCATAAGGTGGGCTGTTCATTCCAAAACCCCTGCCGAAGGCTACGGCGAATACCTTTTCAACGGCGGCGAAACGCAGTTTGACTTGGATTTGTTTCCCTACCTGATAATAGAAGAGGATGCAACGCAGTTGAAAGTCATGCAAATTGCCGACCCACAGTTGAAGTTCGGCGCATTTCCTTCCAGGGACAGAAAAACCTTTGACCTGTTGGAAAGGGCAATTACAAGCCAAAAACCTCATTTGTGCGTGGTAACGGGCGACCTTACGCTGTCGCTGTTCACTTATGACGCATTCAAGTACTTTGCTGAATTCATGGAAGACATGCACACGCCTTGGGCGTTCGTGTACGGCAATCACGATTCGCAATTCGACAGCAGTAAATACACAATTTACAATTTGCTCAAACAGTATCCCAACTGTTTGTTTGCAAGGGGGCCTGCCGATGTGTACGGCGAAAGCAACTATCTTGTAAATATCTACAAAGGGACCAATTCCCCCGAAAATCTTGCTTACAGCCTCGTGATGTTGGACAGCGGAATGTATCCCGAAGCGGAAAGCGTCGCTTTGACGGATTGGGTCTACGATTGGATTCATCAGGACCAGATAGACTGGTACAACTGGGCGATTGACGGTTTGCAGGCAATCAATCCCGACATTCAGTCGTCCATGTTCTTTCACATTCCCATCAGGCAATTTGCCGACATGTACTACGCCGACCAACTGCAAAAGGGCAATGCTATTCCCTCGCAAATTGACGTTTCCACCTTGGGCGTGGCAAGTCAGGTGAAGGGTACCGTGTGCGAATCGGACAAGGCGGACACGGAACTTGTGGACGCAGGCTACAACGTGGGCATTTTCTACCAAGGCAAAGATCCCACAGCCACGACTCATCCCGACATTTTTGCTTCAGTGCAGGCGCAAAACAGCACCAAAGCGATTTTTTGCGGACACGACCACGCCAACACGCTGAAAGGTTACTACGACGGAATTTATCTCGGCTATGGATTGTGCAGCGGCTACCACACCTATCCCTATTTTGACAGCGAGTGGTTTTTGACAAAGTGGTTCGGTTTGTCAGATAAAGTGCTGTACAACGCCGATTTGTGGGTGGACGAAAACGGCGAAAAAATGCAAAAAGGCGTAACGATGATAGAAATAGACCTTGCAACGGAATACGGCAAACTGACGGTAACGGACAAACAGTCAAAGGATTTGTAATTTGCCATTGCAATGTGATGTGAACTGTGCGGTTGTTTCGCCTTGCCAACGGTTTTGTCCTTTGCAGGTTTCAAGTGTTACAAATTTGAAACGTCAATGCCGACGGTAACTGCCGTCAATCAGTTTCCACGGCAGTGCAAGCGCAAACAAATATGGGTTTACTCAATCTGAACGGCAAACTGACGGTAACGGCAATGCGAATCTCACTTTGATGTAACTTTTGTACACATTGCGGTAGTGTGGCAACTAACGGAGAAACTACAATGAACAAAACAGATTTGCCAAGTGTAATAAACATGACTGTAACCAACGACGACAGTTTTCTTTCCCCCTATTCTCCCACGGAAACCCCGGTAATATCTGCGGAAGTGGCGGAGTTTTTGCAGACGTGTGCCAAACCTTACAAGGCGGACAGCACACTGCAACTGCAAATACACAGCAACAGCATAGACGAAAAGGAAAAAATCGTCTATTCGCGCGCAATACGAAACTACTTCAATTTGCAGTTGGAAGAAACGGCAGAGGAGTTGCGTCGCAACACGTTGGTATCGCTGATTTTTGCTGTTGTGGGCATTTTGGGGCTTGCGGCAATGATTGTGCTGGATTCTTTCAAGGTTCAGTCCATCTGGCTGGAATGTGTGGATATTTTTTCCTGGGTATTTTTGTGGGAGGCAGTGGACCAAATGTTCATACGCCGCCGTCAGTTGCAGATAAAAAGCAAACGTATGCACGCATTTGTAAACATGGAAGTAGTGTACATTCCCGTTAGAACGTCCGCAAAGTCCGTTTGACAAGGATTTAGTAAATAGTTGCAAAAACTCAATACTTTACAGCCACGCCGCAATCTTTCTCAGGCGTGGTTTTTTGTTAAAATTTTCTCAATGCTCAATTCGCCTGAAAGTTGGTTTGAAAAAATCTGATTTTCTTTAACTCTTCCGACGATGGTGAAAATACCCGTAAAAAAATCTTTTTGCGTCTGCCGACGTAGACAAACAATATTTTTTGTTTTTTGACAGTGCGATTGCTTGAAACAGTGTTAATTCATGGTATAATTGTGAAAAACAACCGTTGGTTGAGCGTAAAAACAACCTATGGTTTAGTAAAATCAACAAACAGTCGCTGTATTTTCCCGCAAAATTTTTGTAAAATGCAGGTGTACCAAACGAAAATGCCGTTTGGACAAATTGAAAATGACGGTTTTCCGTCGGGAGGGAATTATGAAAGAAACATTCGGTCAAAGGTTTCAACGTATGCGCAAAAATGCCAATTTGACGCAGGAAGATGTTGCAACAAAACTCAACATAACGGCGCAAGCCGTTTCAAAATGGGAAAACGACGTTTCCGCCCCCGACATTTCCGTGTTGGTGGAATTGTCGGACATTTTGGGTGTGTCGCTGGACGAACTACTTGGCAAAGAGCGGGAAACACGTGTGCAAATGTCGCCCGACAAAAAAAGCATAGACAAAATGGTGCTTAAAATAAAGGTGATTTCCAACGACGGCGACAAAGTCAACGTCAACTTGCCCCTTGTCATTGTCAAATCGTTGGTAACAAGCGGTGCCGAGATGCCAAAATTCAACGGCAGCGACGTGTTGAGTAATGTGGACTTCAATCAGTTGTTTGCATTGGTGGAACAGGGCGTGGTCGGAAAAATCGTGGACGTACAAAGTAGCGACGGCGACACCGTTGAAATTTGGGTGGAATAATGTTAATTGAAGTAACAGACAAGGGCAAAAAAGTTGTAGCGATACGTCTGCCTTTGTGGATGCTGAAAAGCCGTCTGCTTGGAAACATTTTAAAAAAGGGCTTTAACTCTAAATACCGCCGCAAATATGGAAGTGTCAAACCGCAAGCGCAGGATTTTGAAAAGACAAATTTTCGTGAGAAAAACGCTACTTTGCAAAGTACGACCTTTTCGGCAGAGGAAACTGCCACCGACTGCGTTGAAAAAGACGCATTGCAACAGGCAACGGACTTTGTTTGTCAAAGTTGCAGCGCAGATACCGACGGCGCAAGTGTCGAATGTACGCCGTCTGTTTGCGACACCGCAATTACTAAAAATGGTGAAGCGCATCTTTCGCTAGCGGATGACGGCGGAAATAGCCTTTCTGACAACGGTGCAGCCAAACAAAATCAGCAACTTTCGGCAAAGAAAAACAACTCGCAGTTTACCTTTACACGAAGTCAGCAAATTGCCTTGTACAAAGCAATCAAAAATTACATTCGCACAGTCGGACATTTCAATTTGGTGGAGGTGGAGTCGGACGGCGGTGCAACTCGGGTAATTGTCAGGGTGTAATGAAAGTTTACATTTCGGGCAACTTTGGATTTTGTCGGCAATATCCAATCGAGAAGCATGGACGTTTGAAGTCTTTTAGCCGTACCAAACGGAAATTTGCAGTTGCAACAAGGAATTTACTGCACACAAAGACGTTCCTTTCTGCGGTAATACAATTGCAGTTTCTTTTTGAAAGAGTAGCAATTTGCATGGACGTTTGAAGTCTTATTGCCGTACCAAACGGAAATTTTCAGTCGCAACAAGGAATTTACTGCACACGGATACATTCCGTTCTGCTGTACCACGAGTGAATTTACTTGTGTGAAACGTAACGGGTAATTGTTTTCACCACGGCAAATATTCTTTGATAATTTGCTACGTTTTGACATTGTTGTTCAACCCAAATTTTGCGCTGTGAAGTTTTTCAGTGTGTGCAAAACGCTTTGTCGCAGTGTGAACAGAAATATTTTTAGACGTTTGTAAAAACATGCAAACGCAATTTTCAAAAAAGGAAAATATGAAAAAGCAAGACAAAATAAAACCCAAGTACAACATTTTGCAAAACACCTTGTACATGGTGAAATTGGCGTGGATATCCAAAGAAAAGAAGGTGCTGATTTTGGGTGCGCTTTCCGCAATGCTGGCGGTGGGGCTCAACCTGATCGGGCTGTACATTTCCCCCGTGATAATTTCCGCCGTAGAAAGTGAGGTGCCGATAGCGCAACTTGTGGTAATAATAGCGGCGTTTGTTGCGGGACTGATGCTTACAAGCGCCGCCTCCGCCTATGTCGACGAAAATGCCATGTTCGGCAGAATAACCGTCAGGTCGGAATTAATAAATATGATAAACCGAAAGGCATGCACAACATCATTTCCCAATGTACATGACGATAAGTTCACCGCATTGCTGTCCAAAGCCAGCGAATGTGTAAGTGGCAATTCTCAAGCCACTGAGGCAGTGTGGCAAACGCTCACAACGCTGACTACCAACATTGTCGGTTTTGCAATTTACATTGTGTTGTTTTCCACCGTTCAGCCCATACTTATGTTAATTATTGTGGCAACGACATTTGTCAGTTACCTTGTAGGCAACCTTGCCAACACCTACAAGTACCGCCACCGTGAAGAAGAAGCGGAAGCGGAACGACACATGGAATACATCAGCCGTTGCTCCGACAACGCCGCAGCCAAAGACATACGCATTTTCGGCTTGCGTCCGTGGTTGCAATCGGTGTATGACAAGGCAATGGACGCCTACGTAAGTTTTCAAAACAGGGTGCAAAAGGTGTTTTTGGCAGGCAAAATCGTGGATGTGGTGCTGACTTTTTGTTGTAATGCCGCAGCCTACGCCTACCTGATTGCAATGGTGTTGAATGACAAACTCACCGTAGCGGAATTTTTGTTGTATTTCACAGCCGTTGGCGGATTCACACAGTGGGTAACGGGTATTCTCAACGGATTTTACACACTGCACAGCCAGTCGGTGGACATTTCCACCGTGCGTGAGTTTTTGGAATTTCCCGAGCCTTTCAACTTGGAAAGCGGCGAGAATATCCCCGAAAGCGACAGTTTCGTGCTGACGCTGGAAAACGTAAGTTTTCGCTACCCGAAAGCGGAAAAAGACACGCTGACAAACATCAATCTCACATTGCACAACGGCGAAAAACTTGCGGTAGTGGGGTTGAACGGAGCAGGCAAAACTACTTTGGTCAAACTGATGTGCGGATTTCTGGACCCTACGCAAGGCAGAGTGTTGCTAAACGGTACGGACATAAGAAAATTCAACAGACAGCAGTACTACGGTTTGTTTTCCGCAGTGTTTCAAAACTTTTCTTTGCTTGCGACAAGCGTTGCCGCAAACGTGGCGCAAAGCGAGGAGAACATCGATATGAATCGTGTGCGTCGCTGTGTGGAACTTGCAGGATTGAAACAAAAGGTGGAAAGTTTGCCACAAGGTTACGAAAGCAAACTCAACCGCACGGTGTACGAGGACGCCGTAATGTTTTCCGGCGGAGAAACGCAACGACTTATGCTTGCACGTGCTTTGTACAAAAACGCCCCGATAATTTTGCTGGACGAGCCCACTGCGGCATTGGACCCGTTGGCGGAGGCGGACATGTATCAAAAGTACGACAGTCTTTCGGACGGAAAATCTTCCGTGTACATATCTCACCGTTTGGCGTCCACGAGATTTTGCGACAGAATAGTGCTTATCGACAATGCTTCTATTTGCGAAGAAGGTACTCACGAACAATTGCTGAAAGCGGGCGGAAAGTACGCAAGGCTTTTCGAGGTGCAAAGCAAGTACTACAAGCGGGGAGGTGGCGAGGTTGAGTAAGGACAAAAAAATGACATTCAGACAGGCAATGCAAATCAACAACCGTGCTTTTCGCCTGTTGTATTCCAAATTTCCGCAAATGATGTTGTCCCGCTTGCTGTACGTCGTGTGGACAAATCTCACACCCTACGTCGGAATTTACTTTTCCGCTTTGATAGTCAATGAACTTTGCGGTGATCGCAACCCCGAAAGGTTGAAAATTCTTGTTTTGATAACCTTGGGCGTTGCAGCCGTAATTTCGTTGGTAACGGCTTTGCTCAATAAGTGGCAAACCGGTCAAAGTGCTGGAATATGGTACAAATCGGAAAACATTTTCTCGGAAAAACTGATGAGTATGGATTTTGCCGACGTGGAAAACGCCAAAAACACGCAGTTGCTTTCGGTAATACGTCAAAATCAAAACGGCGGCGGTTGGGGATTGAACAGAGTTATTTCCAACTACGAAGACCTTGTCGGTTCTGTTTTTACGGTACTTGGAGGAATATCTCTTTCCGTATCGCTGTTTGTGTTGAGCGTACCGCAGGACAGCGCCTACGCATTTCTAAACAGCCCGTGGTTTGTGTTGGTTCTGATTGCCGTCATGGCGTTGATAACATTTCTTTCCCCCGCCCTTTCCAACAAGGCGGAAAGTTACTGGGCAAAGCACGCCGACGACCACGTTTTGGCCAACAGAATTTTCGGCTTTTGGGGATGGCTGGGGTACGACAAGGACATTGCTTGCGACATTCGAATGTATCGGCAGGATCGCTTGTGCGAAAAGCACAACACAAATAAATACGATGTGTTTTGTTCCAAAGGATTTTTTGCACGTCTTACCGTCAGCAAAATAGGCCCTTTGCAGGCGGCGTCCGCAGCCGTTTCGGTAATATTCACAGGAGTAGTGTATCTGTTTGTGTGTCTTAAAGCGTGGGCGGGTGCGTTTGGCTTAGGGTCAGTTGCGCAATACGTTTCTTCCATAACGAAGTTGTCGTCGGGCGTTTCCAAGTTTTTTTACACCGTAGGCACGATGAGAAACAATGCGCAATTTCTCAAACTTGTGTTCGACTTTTTGGATATTCCAAACAAAATGCAGCAAGGGGATTTGCCCCTGCCGGAAAATATCGGCGAAAACTGCGAGGTGGAGTTCAAAAACGTTTCCTTCAAGTACCCGGGTACCGACGTTTACGTTTTGCGCAACGTCAACATGAAAATAAACTTCGGCAAACGGCTTGCCGTTGTGGGTGTGAACGGAAGCGGAAAAACCACATTCATAAAACTGCTGTGCCGAATGTACGATCCTACCGAAGGAGAAATTTTACTTAACGGCGTGGACATAAGAAAATACCAATACAGCCAGTATCTTAAATTTTTCTCGGTGGTGTTTCAGGACTTCAAAATTTTTGCCTTTACTCTGGGCGAAAATGTCGGTTCGTCGGCAAATTATGACGCCGCTCGTGCAACGGAATGCCTCAACAAAGCAGGTTTCGGCGACAGGTTGGCAACAATGGAAAAGGGGTTGGACACCTTCCTGTATTCCGCTTACGACAAAAATGGCGTGAACGTTTCCGGCGGTGAGGCGCAAAAGATAGCCATTGCACGCACGTTGTACAAAAACGCACCTTTCATTGTGCTGGACGAGCCCACTGCGGCATTGGATCCATTGGCGGAGGCGGAAATTTATTCCAAGTTTAACGACATAGCGCAGGGCAAAACGGCAGTGTACATCAGCCACCGTCTGTCTTCTTGCAAGTTCTGCGATGAAATTGCAGTATTCAGCGACGGAGAGGTGGTGCAGTACGGCACGCATGAAAGTTTGCTTGCCGACAAAAAGGGCAAATACTTCAAATTGTGGAATGCGCAGGCGCAGTATTACACCGATTGACTGTTGCATGGTGGCAAAGAAAGGCTTGTACGGTAACAAGCACTTACTTTTTCCAATGTCCACTTGCCGACAGAAAAAATTGTCAACATAAAAGCGTAAAAAAAGAGCAGACAAATTGTCTGCTCCTTTTTGTTTTATCGGAATTATCGGAATGTGTACAATTACTTGCTTGCAAGGTTCTTGTATTTTTCCACTCTTGCTTTTGCTTCCTGTTCGGATCTTTCAAACAAAGTTTCTGCAATATCAGGCTTTGTCTTTGCAAGAGAAGCGTAACGGGTTTCGCCTTTGATAAATTCTTGGTAGTCGCCCGTGGGTTCTTTGCTGTCCAAGGTGAAGGGGTTCTTGCCTTGGTCAATCAAAGTGGGGTTGTAACGGTACAGTTGCCAGTATCCGCACTCAACGGCACGTTTGATTTCTTCCTGCGATTTGCCCATGTTGATACCGTGGTTAATGCAGGGAGCATAAGCAATGATAAGAGAAGGTCCGTGGTAGGATTCCGCTTCCGTCAAAGCCTTTACAAGTTGAGCCTGACTTGCGCCCATACCAACCTGTGCCACGTACACGTATCCGTAGGACATTGCCATCATGCCAAGGTCCTTTTTCTTGACACGTTTGCCCGCAGCGGCAAATTTCGCAACTGCGCCTGTGGGAGAAGACTTGCTTGCCTGTCCGCCTGTGTTGGAGTACACTTCGGTGTCCAGTACCAAAACGTTTACGTCTTCGCCGCTTGCCAACACGTGGTCAAGTCCGCCGTAGCCGATGTCGTAAGCCCAGCCGTCGCCACCGAAAATCCACACGGATTTCTTAACGAGGCAATCCTTTTCCTTCAAAATTTCCTTTACAAGAGCGTCTGCATCGCAACCGCAGTTTGCGCAACCTTCAAGACATTTCACAAGGTTTGCAGCGGCAACTTTGCTTGCTTCGGCGTTGTCTTTGTCGGCAACCCAAGCCTTGCAGGCGTTTACGCCTTCTTCGTATCCCGCCCATTTTTCGGCAAGAGCGTTAACCTTTTCCACAAGGCGTGCTCTGCGTTGAACGTAAGCAAGGTTGATACCGTAACCGAATTCGGCATTGTCTTCAAACAAACTGTTTGCCCAGGCAGGTCCGTGTCCGTCTTTGTTCACGGCATAGGGACATGTGGGGGCAGAACCGCCGTAGATGGAAGAACATCCCGTAGCGTTTGCAATAACCATTCTGTCGCCGAACAACTGCGTTACAAGTTTAACATAAGGTGTTTCGCCACATCCTGCGCAAGCGCCGGAGAATTCAAACAAAGGTTGTTTGAACTGACTTCCCTTTGCAGTTGTGGGGTTGAGAGGACTTTCAACACGTGCCACCGTTTGAGAGAACTTGTAGTTGGCAACTTCCACGTCGTTGATTTGTTCCGCAGGAACCATCACAAGAGCCTTTTCCTTTGCGGGGCAAACGTTAGCGCAAACACCGCATCCCGTGCAGTCCAACGGGCTGATTTGCATGCGGAACTTTGCTCCCTTCACACCGATTGCCGGTTTTGCGGTGAATGTTTCGGGCAAAGTTGCGTTTTCGTCAATCAAAACGGGACGGATAACTGCATGGGGGCAAGCCATGGAGCATTGTGTGCACTGAATACACTTGTCCACCTGCCAAGAGGGAAGGTTGACGGCAATGCCACGTTTTTCGTACTGTGTAGTTGCTGTGGGCACAACGCCGCTTTCGTTGAATGCCGAAACGGGAAGGCTGTTGCCCTTTTGTTCCAAAATAGGACGTACAAATTCTTCAAAGTACTTGCTGTCCGTCTTTTCGGGCAGTGCTGCGCCTTCGGTGGTGGTAGCCCATTCTGCGGGAACCTTCACTTCGTGCAAACCTGCAACTGCGCCGTCGATAGCGGCAAAGTTAGCGTCGATAACCTTTTGTCCTTTTTTGCCGTAGGACTTGATTACCGCCTGTTTCATGTATTCTTCCGCCTGTTCGTAGGGGATGATGTCGGCAAGTTTAAAGAATGCCGCCTGCATTACCATGTTTGTGGATTTTGCCGAACCTGCTTTCAAAGCAATGTGCAAACCGTCAATGGTGTAGAACTTCAAATGCTTTTGCGCAATCTGGTTCTTCATGTGAGCGGGCAGTTCCTTTTCCAATTCTGCGTCGTTCCAAGCGCAGTTGAGAAGGAATGTGCCGCCGTCTTTTGCGTCTGCAAGTACGTCGTAGTGTGTAACGTAACTGGGGTTGTGGCAGGCAATAAATTCCGCCTGGTCGATGAGGTAACTGGATTTGATGGGGTTTTTGCCGAAACGCAGGTGAGAAATGGTAAGTCCGCCGGACTTTTTGCTGTCGTATTCGAAGTAGCCCTGTGCATACAAATCGGTGTGGTCGCCGATAATTTTGATGCTGTTCTTGTTTGCGCCAACCGTACCGTCGCTGCCCAATCCGTAAAATTTGCAACGTGTTGTGCCTGCGGGGGCAACGTCGATGGTTTCCGTAACCGGCAAAGAAGTGGAGGTTACGTCGTCGGTAATGCCGATGGTGAAGTGGTTTTTCTTTTCTCCGTCAAGATTGCGGTAGATTGCCAAAATCATGGAAGGAGTAAATTCCTTGCTTCCCAAGCCGTAACGTCCGCCCAAAACGGTGTCAACTTTTCTGCCTGTTTCGGCAAGAGCGGCAACAACGTCAAGGTACAGGGGTTCGCCAAGACATCCGGGTTCCTTTGTTCTGTCAAGCACTGCAATTTTCGTAACTGTTTCGGGAAGAGCATCCACGAAGTGCTTTGCGGAGAAAGGACGGTAGAGGTGTACTTTCAATACGCCCACTTTTTCCCCTCTTGCGTTGAGGTAGTCAACGGTTTCTTCAACGGCTTCTGCGCCGCTACCCATGATAACAATAACCTTGTCGGCGTCTTTTGCTCCGACGTAGTCAAACAAATGGTAGTGTCTGCCTGTAAGTTCGCCCACTTTTTCCATGTACTTTTCAACGATTGCGGGTGTTGCAAGGTAGTACTTGTTTGCCGCTTCTCTGTTCTGGAAGTAGATGTCTGCGTTTTGAGCAGTACCCTGAAGGTGGGGATGTTCGGGGTTCAATGCACGTGCACGGAATTCGTCCACGTACTTCATGTCAAGCAGTTTTTCCATGTCTTCGTAGGAAATTTCGTCAATTTTGGAAACTTCGTGACTTGTACGGAAACCGTCAAAGAAGTGCAGGAAAGGCACCTTTGCTTCCAACGTGGAAAGGTGTGCCACCAAAGCCATGTCCATTGCTTCCTGAACGGAGTTGCTTGCCAACAGTGCAAAACCTGTCTGACGGCATGCCATTACGTCCTGGTGATCGCCGAAAATGTTCAAAGCGTGAGCCGCCAACGCTCTTGCCGATACGTGGAACACGCAGGGCAGAAGTTCGCCGCTGATTTTGTACATGTTGGGAATCATCAAAAGCAAGCCCTGGCTGGCAGTGAATGTGGTTGTCAATGCGCCTGCCACAAGACTTCCGTGAAGTGCGCCTGCTGCGCCTCCTTCCGATTGCATTTCGGCAATTCTCACCGTTTGTCCAAACAGGTTTTTTCTGCCTTGGGCAGCCCATTCGTCGGCAACTTCCGCCATGGGAGAAGAAGGAGTTATTGGGTAGATTGCCGCAACATCGCTGAAAGCATAAGCAACGTGCGAGGCAGCAGTGTTACCGTCAATTGTTCTCTTTGCCATTATTGTTTGTCCTCCAATAAATAAATTGCGTTTTACATAAGACGAGATTCTTTGTCTTCGTCATACAAAGTTATTATATACTTTAATAATATCAAAGTCAAGTTACGAAAATAAACTTTGTTTGTGAAATGCAAAAAAAAGACATTGCAAAAAGCGTAAAATGGCTGTTTTGCACGGTGCGCCTTACAAAATGTGCAAGAAAATACACAAGCAAAACACTTTCCGACAGCAAAAGCAGTGTACGAAAAATATTTTGTTTCGCACGTTACCTTTTCATCGTGAAAAATTGAACAGTAATGCTTTCGCAGTGCAAAAAACAACGCAGAAAGCAATTTTCAAAGTAAAAGTCAGGTTTATTTCGCATGCTTCATTTGGAAAACAATGTTTCTCCATGCAGAAAAGTACATGAAAGGCAATGTTTTACAGTATTTCAACCTAAAACCAATAGCCATTTCGAGATGGAAAAAGTGCTTTTGCATGCATTTCAATTGCATTTGTTTTTTACATAAATTTTCCCTTAAAAAGCAGTAGAATATTTCAACGGAAATCAAGAGGCAGTTTCAAAAAAATGCGTTTTCAAAATGTTGAAACACGTTGACAAGCATTTCAGATTGCATTCTGTTTTTGACACAAAAAAAGCGGTCGATTTTATTCGACCGCTAAAATTTGGCTCCCCAAGTAGGGTTTGAACCTACGACCCTCCGGTTAACAGCCGGATGCTCTGCCGCTGAGCTATTGAGGAATATCTGATTGCCCTAGTATAATAACACCGCACAAAAAATCTGTCAATGATTTTCAACGACTTTTTTCAAAAATGGATTCAACTTTTTGGTTGCACGGTAGTGGTGTCGGCGTTTTGCAAATTGCTTTGTTGTGTTTACTTAAAGTGTCGAAAGCGGCATCATTTTCAAATTGACGTTGTTCTCGCCTGACATTGTTCAATACAAAGTCTGATTCGTTCACTTAAACATTCCGTTGTTTTGCTCATTGCGTGAATAATGCTTAAGGTTTATTTTGCGTTGCCGTACGTTTGGCACAAGACGCATTTTCGCCATTGACCGCATTGCCGTTGTGTGGTAGAATTTACCAAAAGAAAGGCTGAACACGGTCAAAGAGGCGGTGCAAAATGATTGTTGCGGTAGTGTTGGGAAACAGGCTTAACGACGACGGAAGTATCACGGACAAAATGCGTTGTCGTCTTGACTTGGCGTCGGAAATACACAAAACGCTGTTGCCATGCAAAATGGTGCTTTCCGGCGGTGTTGCCAACCCGTTGGCAGGCAAAAGTGAAGCGCAGGCAATGTTTGACATTCTTGTGAGGGCAGGGGTGCCTCAAAATGTTTTGATAAGGGAAGAAAAATCGCTCAACACAAAACAAAATGCTTTCTATTCCGTTCCTATCGTGGCGCAGTGCGGTGCCGACGTGTTGTTGCTTTGCACCTCACCCGAACATATGCACAGGAAATACCTCAATCCCAAAAGGCTTTTTGCCCGCATGCTGAAAGGATACCCCGACATTCGTCTGGAAACGTGCTGTACGTTGGAAGAGGTGCAAAAATTGAAAGGAAAAATTTGATTTGCGTATTTTTCAACTCATTTGCCCTTTGCCCAAAACTGACGTTTGCAGTTGAGTGTCTTTCGTTGGTTTCGCAAATTACAAATGGCTTGTTTTCTTTGTTACCTTGCATTTGTGCGGAATTTTGCCGTTGCGTAAAAAATACTGCTTGCTTACATAAGCGTTGTAAGAAGCGGTAGCGTTTTTTACGTTTTGCCTGTTTTGTATTTTCTGATTTTATTCTTGCAGTGCACCCTTTTTTATTTTTCTAAACCGTAACCTTGTAGGTCATTTTTGCACGGCAGTTACAATCTGTTGCCCTGCATATGGTCCAACAACGGGAAAATTTTGTGCGCAGGTGCTGTGCCAAGTCGTTTTTTCGTGCTGTTTTTTGAAAGGTTGCATCGTCAAAATTTTTGTCAAGGTTTGCTGTCGAAATACTTGTCAAGGTTTGCTGTCAAATTTTTTGTGTTGACTTAAAAAAACGCTCTCCGACAGTTCGGAAAGCGCATTTTTTATGTTTATTAAATTGAAGGCAAAATGCTCAATGCAATTTGGCAGTACACCAACAGCGAAAGAGCGTCCACAATGGTGGTGATGAAAGGACTTGCCACAACTGCGGGGTCAAGACGGCACTTTTTTGCCAGCAACGGCATCAGACAGCCAACAAGTTTTGCAACTATCACCGTTGCAAGCAACGAAAGGGAAACTACAAGGCAAATGTCCCAAGTGTAGTTGTAACCGAAAAGCAAACCGTCAATAAGCATAAGTTTGCCAAAGCAAACAACGGCAAGGCACACAGCCAAAAGTACTGCCACACGCATTTCCTTCCACACAACTTTGAAAACATCTTTGGTGTGAACTTCGTCCAACGCAAGTCCGCGGATTATTGTAACGGAAGCCTGGCTGCCGGCATTTCCGCCCGTATCCATAAGCATGGGTATGCAGGCAAAAAGCAGTGTACTCAACTGGTTGAGGGTGGCTTCAAAGGTGTTGATGATAAGCCCCGTGAAGGTTGCGGAAATCATCAAAAGCAACAGCCACGGAATACGGTTTTTACAAATTTCCCAAACGCTTTGGTTGAGGTAGGACACATGCGACGGCGTTACTGCAGCCATTTTTGAAATGTCTTCGGTGGCTTCCTGTTCCATAACGTCCAACACGTCGTCCACGGTGATTATGCCTACAATGCGGTTTTCGCCGTCTACAACGGGTATTGCGTACAGGTCGTATTTGGAAATACGCTGCGCCACAAATTCCTTGTCGTCCGTCGTTTCCACGCTTATCACGTCCGTTTCCATGAAGTCGGCTATCGGCGTGTCGTAGTCGTGCAAAAGCAGGTCTTTCACCGTTACCAACCCCAGCAATTTACGCTTGTCGTCCGTTACGTAGCACACGTAAATGGTTTCCTTGTCAAGAGCGATTTTTCGTATTCTGTCGAAACATTCCTTCACCGTCCAGTGTTTTCGCAAACTGACGTATTCCACCGTCATTATTGTGCCTGCGCTGTCTTTGGGGTATTTCAGAATCTCGTTTATCTGCGCTCTCGTTTCCGTGTCCGATTGCTTTATGATACGCTTGACGACGTTGGCGGGCATTTCCTCAATTATGTCCACAGTGTCGTCAAGGAACATTTCGTCAAACACCGCTTTCAGTTCGGCGTCGGAAAAAACCATCAACAGCAACTGCTGTTTGTCCGATTCCATTTCAACAAATGTTTCCGCTGCATTTTCTTTGGAAAGTAATCGGAAAACGGGTGGCATATCCTTTTCGGGAAGTTCTTCCAACAACATGGCGCAGTCCTGCGGCATCATGTCGTTTATCAAACCTTTTATTTCCCTGAAATTCTTTTCTTCCAGCAACTGTTTTACCTTTTCAATGGTGTCGGTCAATTCAACCTGATTTTCCTGCTCCATCCTATCACCTCCAAAGAAAACAATAAAAAACTGCACCCGTAACGGATGCAGACAAAAACAATAAAATATGTCCTCACCATTACAAGTTTTAGCATCACAGGGCAGTGAAGTTGCGTTAGGCTGTGCCTTGGTTTCGACAAAGCCTGCTTACCGGAATTGACGTGTCTCCACGCTTGTTCGGCAGCAACCCATATCCCTTGTGGTAGCCTCACCTACCGGATAGGTTACTTACATTGTAGTTTTGTTTTTTCACTCTGTCAACAATTTTCGGAAAATTTTTACATTGTAAAAACCATCTTTTGAAAAAGCCGTTTGTTTTTTTGTGTCTGCATTTTATAATAGGATTTTTGCCAAATTTTTGTCCCGCTATTTTCAAATTTTTTTGTAATTTCAATGGTAATGTCAGGCGGTGTTTTCCCGTTGCAGGCAACGTCAATTATATTCTTGACAAGTTGCCGTCTTTCTGTTGAAAATGCCCCCCGACTGTCTTTTGACATCTTGTTGCGGCAGTGTTTGCCCGAAAAAACTGCTTTTAGGCAATACAATTTGTTTTGAAAGATTACCTGCACAGTGGTGCAAAATTTTTCTGCAACGGATTGTCTTGCGTCGTGTTCCCGTGCAGGCATGTGTTTGACACAATTTCCGTTTTGTAGTAATATGTGTAAAAAAGCAAAAAAGAGAGATTGTCATGAAAGAATACTATCAACAGCGTTTCCATTGGATTTTCCGCTACACAAGCAAAAACTTTTGGTATTGTATTGCAAAGACGCTTTGCATTGTGGTGGGGCTTCCCATCTATTCGGTGATGTTTTTGGTGGAAATGGCGCTTACGCTTGTAAATATGCTTTTTTGCTGGATACCCGTTTTGAACGTTGTAGTAACAGTCGTGTGCAAGGCATTGATGTCCCTTGTCGGTTGGACGTTTTACATTTGCATTTTGCCCGACATAAAACAGTACCGTCAGGCAACTGCGGAGGAGATACAGTACGACGTTTCCGATGCGGACGCCGATGCGTCGGAAGAGCAAAACACCGAAGAGGTTGTGGAAGAAACAAACAAGTGATATCATTTGGCACGTTGTGTTTGCAACGTGCTTTTCTTTGCAATTTTCGACAATTACACTCAATAACCGATAATTTATTTTAGAAAACAACAAAGGTTTGCGTGCTACAATGTGTTTACAAAACACGGAGGTTGCAAAAAGTGATTAAAATAGGACTTATCGGACAACCTGGACTGAAATCCAAGTTGGAGGAAAACGAAAATTTTCAGGTAGTTTTTGACGTTGACGGGTGCGACGCACGCAGCAGTCTGGAAAATATTGCCGCAGACGTGGTAATAACGGAACTTATCATGTCGGGCGAAGACGGTTTCGCCCTGTTGGAAAAGTACCGTGACGTCAAGTTTATTGTTGCGTCGGAACTTAAAAGCGAAGTGTTTGTGATAAAGGCTTTGGACCTCGGCGCAAAGTACTATCTTGTAAAGCCGTTGGAATACGGCGTGTTGGAACAAAGAATAGTCAACGTTGCCGAAGGGGAAAAGTTGGGCGGAAAAATTCTGCGCAAGAAAAGCGTTTCGGAAAAGACTTTGGACGAACGAATCAGCAACATTTTTGTTACCGTTGGCATTCCTGCACACATCAAGGGGTATCAGTTTTTGAGAGAAGGCATCAAACTTGCCGTAGACAATCCGCCGATAATCAACGCCATTACAAAAAGCCTGTATCCTTCCATTGCCAAAAAATTCGGCACAACGTCCAGCAAGGTGGAACGTGCCATACGACACGCAATAGAGGTGGCGTGGAACAGGGGGAAAATCGAAAACATAAACAGCGTTTTCGGCGTGAAGGTGTACAACTCGTCGGAAAAGCCCACCAACGGCGAATTTATCGCCCTGCTTGCCGACAAAATGCTTTTGGAATGTGCCTACTAGTATCTCAACCAAGGGGAATTTCTCTGCCTAGGGTAAAAAGACAGTTGGTTCATTTCACAACGCACGACAGGCAACAAGCGCACGTTGCTTTGTAATTTCAGGACACGCAAGTGTCCTTTTTTGTTGCCTTCTTGCCACTTGGACAGCGTTGCCTACCTGCATTACAAGCACATTTTCAACGTTGCTTTTCAAAAAACGTTTTCGTGTTTTTCGGTGTAATTCACACACTCAAAAAGCGTTACTGTTTTGTGTCGTTGCACAACTGTGGCTAACAAAATTTATTTACGGCGTTATTTGAAAAACGAAACCGGCAATTTTCAACAGTCCAACGCTCAAATTGTACTTAACAGTGTGAGCCCCTATCCGCATCGTATGCCGTGCAATACGGATTTTCAACTCAAACAAGCAGAAGTTTGTTTTGGTAAGCACTGCAATAAACATTCGGTTGTAAACAACAAGCGTATGTATCCGTGAGTAACTCAAATTAGCAAAGTGGATAAAAAACGTCCTGCGTCGTGAAAATTTTGTAATTGCAGGCAATGCGCCCCAAGACGGCAAATTTTAACTTTGCAATTTGTTTTTGGCAACCCAATATTGAAACGGTTTCATTTTTATCGCAATTCCTGTCGAACTATTGCAATAAAACAAAAAAAATGTTATTATTGTGTAAATGTTGTTGTAAAGGTGCCGTTGTTGTGAAACGGCGTCAGCATTGCAAAAATACAGTCAAGAAATCGCAGTTGTTGTGAAAAGGAGTCAATCATGAAAAGCAAAGTAGTTAAAGGCGTAATAACGCTGGTGTCGGTTGTGTTGGTGGTGGCAGTTTGTTACATACTGTTTGGCGGCTACATTGCCGACTACTTGGAAAAGTTTTTCCCCTCACAAGACAAATTGCCCACGGTAACGGGCGTAACCCACAACGTGGACTCAAACGGACGGTTCTTTTTTTCGTGGAATACCGTTGAAGGCGCCAACCGTTACGGCGTGATAATAGGCAAGTACGAAGACGGCGAGTGGCAGCAAGATTCGTCCAAAGCGGTGGAGGAAAACAAGTATTACTACAGCGCAGATGCGGAAAAAATTTCCGTAAAGGTGCAGGCGCAGGATTCCACCGGCGAAAAGGCAAATTCCGATTGGTGCGACGAGTACATCTACGAGATTCCCTTGCAGGAAATCACCTACGATTCCGCAAGCCTTTTCGTTTCTTCAATGTTGCCACCTTCTTACCATCTTTTGAAACTAGTCAACATCTCTATTGACGGAAATGCAATTCGCACAAATGCAATTTTTGAAAGAAACAACAAAATTGAAATGTACGAACTGTACTCCTACTACGAAGACGGCATAACTTCATTGCAGGATTGCATTCAAAACAAAGTACCTTTCACTAGTATAAGAAATCATTACGAAGTTGTCGACTACAACTCGGCCGACTACCTGTTGCAGTCAAACAGTTTTGTGGGGCAAATGGAAGAGTACCGCCTGCAAGGCTACACCTTCGAGGTTGTTTCGCAACACACGGCAAAGACAGGAGAGAGCAACAAGGTGTATAATATTTATGCAACATATAAACTTACCAAAGGCGATGAGGTTAAATACATAAATCATCGAATGGGAGTTGTTTTAAACGAAGAAAGTCCAAACGAAAAGGAAAATTACACTAAAAAAGTTGCAAATCCTGATGACAGGTATATAATTGAAGAATTCTGCCACGAACTTGTGGGGGATGAAATAATACTTGCGCAGGAAATGGAAAAACTGTACAAACAGCAGTAGTGTGCGCAACCAAGGCACTGCGCCACAGGGCGTTGGGTATTGCCGTAACGGCTAAAATATTACCACCGTAAACAGAGTTAGCGTGCAAAGAACTTGTCCTCAAACTTGTGGGGGATGAAATTGTGCTTGCGCAGAAAATGGAAAAACTGTACAAACAGGCGTAAAGTGCGTTGCAACCGTATTGCGGTAGGCTTTTTGCCAAAGGCGGTAACGGCGCAGTAAAGGTAATTCCCGAGAGAATACTGTTCGAAAGGTTTGCATTGAACATGTAGCGATGAAATAATACTTGCGCAGGAAATGGAAAACTGTACAAACAGGCGTAAAGAGCGTTGCAACCGTATTGCGGTAGGGTGTTTGCCAAAGGCGGTGGTGTACTCAACAGTCAAATTTTGTTGCGGTTTTTTGCAGGCGTTGCTAGGGGCGTGGGGTTTTTCCGTATCGATGTACTGTGATGTTTCAACTGTTTGCAATGTTGTGTTAAAAATGAAAAGTTGCAAAGATATTTAGCAGAACACTTGCCAAAAGGGCGAATTTATGATACAATCACCTCACATGGAGGAATTATGCAATACCTTAAAAAAGAAATAAGAGAAAACATTTTGGCGGCGGCAGTGGAAGAATTCAAAGAGCACGGATATGCCGATGCGTCCATACGCAACATCGCCAACAATGCGGAAATATCTTTGGGAAACATCTACCGTTACTTCACAAACAAAGAGGCGTTGTATTTCGCCGTTATCAATCCTTTTCTCAACAGTATCCGACAGGCAATAGAAGAGGACATCGTTTTTGAAGGAAAGGACATGCGTGAGGCGTCGGAAAAATTGGTGGAATTCCTTGTGGACCACAGCGACGAAATTTTGATAATACGCAAGGGAAATTCCGTCCACTACGAGGCGTTTGTCAGTTTCATTGTGGAAGCCATTTCCAAAAAAATCAGGGAAATGCTGGAAAAGTCTTTCCCCGAAATTGACGAGAAAATCAAAAACCCCGATTTCTACAACGCCGTTGCCGAAGGCTTCCTGACAAGCCTGTTCAAGGTGCTCAGCAAGGATGAACCGCTGGACACACAAAAGCGCAACGTGAGGGAACTTATCACCTTCTTTTTCGGTCACATGACAGACAGGTTCTACCATTTTGAAGAGGAATAATTCCCCCTTTTACCCTTAAATTACCACTTGCAAACCAAGCATTTTGCCCGACAGACCGTCGGGCATTTTTTGTGCCGTCCGCTGTTTTTGTTTTTTGCCGTAGCGGTGCAGGCGTATTGCAAAAGGTGCTTTTGATATTCATTTGTCGTTGTGTTTTTTGTCTTTTTCCCCAACAAGTTTACTGTGTTTTCACTTGTTATGTTTCAAATTTTGTGTTTTGTTTTTTTGTGCATTGCAACATTGAAAAGTGTTTTAGAAAAATGTTTCGGTGCTTTAATTTGCAGATTATTATTAAAGAAGCCCTATCTTGTACCGTCTTAATTGTTCGTCGTAGCGGTGCAGGCGTATTGAAAAGGTGCTTTTGATACTCATTTGTCGTTGTGTCTTTTGTCTGTTTTCCCTAAAAAGTTTATTGTGTTTTCCCTTGTTATGTTTCAAATTTTGTGTTTTGTTCTTTTATGGCTGTTGCAACATGGCAAAGTGCTTTGTAAATTTATTTGTGAAAGTGCGAGTTTGTACTGACAGTTGCAGAAACAATTTTGTCCTGTTCCGTCCCGTGTGTCGGTAGCGGTGTAACGAAATTTTTGCTGTCAATTTCCATGTGCTTCCCTGCAATGGTAAAAAGTTCCCCTTGCGGCACTTGTTGTTTGTTTGGTGAGTAGACGCACGTTTGCAACGCAACATTTGTTGTGCTTTACAATTTTTGTGCAAAAAAAAGGCGTTTTGGCATTTTTAGCCGTTTTGCCCGTTTGCAATAGCGAAAAACAGCCTTTTGTAGTGTACTATTTCAGACATAGTACTTTATTTTTGCGTATTTTGCCGTGCAAATTGGCTTATTTAGCCGTTATAATGCAATTTACCGATGAAAATTTTGTCGAATAGGGATGCAAATTTTGCATAGGAAAACAAATGGAAACATTTTACACTGTTTGCACATACAATATACTGAATATTCAAGGAGGACCAAATATGCCGGTAAACAATCTGGATGGCAATAATGGCAGTGAAAAAATCTGCATACAGGGCAAAAAAGTTTTTGACGCCTGCATGAAGCAAACAACCTTGCAACAGGTTACGGTGAGCGTGTCCGACGTCAATCCGACGGGACCAGCCACGCCGCTGAAATTTGTCAGTTGCAAAAGCACAACAACCACAGGCATTGTGGACAATCTCGTGGTGGAACGTTTGCAGGAACGTCCCAAGTACGGCAGGGTGGAAGCGGACATCGTTGTGCCCGTGGAAGTAACTTACATAGACGCCAACAACGTTGAGGGTAGCGGAAGCGGCACCGTAACCGTTCCCGTAAACGTGGTGATGTATCTGCCCGAACCTTCCATAATCCCCTACAAAATCGAGGCAAGCGTTTCCGCAGTAAGTCCCGACGGTACTTACAGTCAAACTCAGGAAATTGACGGCGTAACCTACTACCTGTTTGTAATCAACTGTTGCGTAACGGCAATTTTGAAGGTAACCATGGACGTGGAATTGATTATTCCCACCTACGGATATGCCGTGATACCGCCCTGTCAGGAATACACGGAGGAGGTGTGCTCCGGCTACTTCGAACTTCCGCTGTATCCTGGAAGTTGTCGCAACAACGGTGGCGGACAGTAAACCGTGTTGTTGGACTGAACTTATCGTCAAAAGGAAAAGGCGTTTCTTTCGGGAAACGTCTTTTTGCGTTTTAGTGCGTATCGAAAGTACTGTTCGATTGCAAAAAAAGTTCAATTTAATAGTTTCGTTCGTAGTAATTACAAATTAAGCGAGGTGATTTGTAGCAAGGCGAGGTGATTTGTAGCAAAGCGAGGTGATTTGTAGCAAGTTGTGTTTATTTGTAGCAAGGCGAGTTTGTTTGTGGCAGGCGATGTTAGAATATTTGGCGCAACTGTCGGATAATTTTCCTTTTGCGTTTTGCAACGAAAAAAATCCGTGCTGAACTTTTGTCGGTGGCATTGAAATTTGTGCAATTATTTAACTTGTGCTACAGGCAGGTGTAACACTAATCTGTCCCTTTTCATAGTGTGGTAGTAATGTTGGAGTTTGCCGTTGAAATACAAAAAATGTCCACGTTGCGGACTTAACTACATCAAAATTGACGAGGAAATTTGCTGTGTGTGCCGTAACGAACAGCAAGGCAAAAAAAGCATTTTCGACGAGTTGAACGATGAATTTTTGTGTCCCTACTGTGAAAAAAACAATATGGGCATCGACGATGTAATGTGCAGTCAATGCCGAAAAAAGCGCAACGGAAAAAAGCAGTAGCGACGTGTTTGTTGGGGGCACATTATGGTAAAAATATTGTCAAAAATCTTTCGTTGTGGTAAAATTCTACTATGAAAGTTTTTGCAATAAGCGATTTACATTTGTCCACCGTGTGCGACAAACCCATGGATGTGTTCGGAAAGTCGTGGGAAAACTACTTCGAGCAGATTTGCCAGGATTGGAACAGCAAAGTTTCGCAAGACGATGTTGTAATTTTGGCAGGAGATTTTTCCTGGGCTATGCGATTCGAACAGGCATTGCCCGATTTCAACCTTGTGGCGCAACTTCCAGGCAACAAGGTGATTTTGCGTGGCAATCACGATTACTGGTGGAACACAATTTCGCAGGTGAGAAACGGCATTCCCAAAGGATTTTACGCTTTGCAAAACGATTGTCTGCGTTTTGAAAACCTGCTTATTTGTGGCACCCGTGGTTGGATTTGTCCCGACGGCGACAATCTTTCCGCCGAGGATAAAAAAATTTTTCTGCGTGAAACGGAACGTCTTAAACTTTCCATTGCACAAATGCAAAAGCAACGCCGCCCCGATGACAAGGTAATTGCCGTGATGCATTACCCGCCCTTCAACGGTAGTTACGACGATTCTGCCTTTGTGCGTCAGTTTGTGGCAAACGACATCAAAACGGTAGTGTACGGACACCTGCACGGCAAGGATTGCAGGGCAAGTTTGCACATGAAAAAGTACAACATCGATTTTTACCTTACTTCCTGCGATTTGGTAGGCAACAAACTTGTGGAAATAGATATCTGAAAATTTTTGTGAGATTTGCTCACTATCAGGCAAATTCCGACTTGTTTCGGAATTTGCCTTTTTTCGTCAAGGCGTTTTTGAGGTTTTGCATAAATTACCTTTTCGTTCGGAACGTTACGAAAAGGCAACTTTGCCGAGTGCTTTTGCAGAAAAATGCCGTTTGGCAAAATTTACCTTCGGACAAGCGGTGCGACAAATTTTTTCTTGCAAACTTCGTATTGACATTGAGTTTTTAGTGCGGTATATTTGTTTCGGGAGGTAATGGAAATGCTTAAATTTTTCAAAAAGAACCTGCTGGCTGTTATTGCATGTGCCTACAGCCTTGTGGTGGCGTTGTTTTGGCTTGCGTTGAGAGTTAATTGGAGCGGAATATCCAAGGCGCTGGGTGCAGACAAAAATCCCACTTTTTTTGTAATGGAAACGCCTCTTCTGGTGTGCATATTCCTGTGGCTGGCGTTTGTTTTTTCCGCCGTCAGCCTGTTTGTGTGGAAACGCAAATTGCCCTCGATAATTTCTCTGTGCATAAGCGGCGTGTTTACGGTGTTAATCGTGGTGGTGATTGCGCTGGGAGCGGCAGATTACCTGCAATTTATTTTGCCAAAATTTTTTACGTCGCTGCTTGTTGCTGTCGCCTTGATAGTGTTTGCGCTGCTGTTGTTTTTCCCGCCTGTCAGTAACTGCAAAAAATGCGTTGCGTTGAAATGCGCTTGCCTTGCTTGTCTGTTGCTTTGCTGCGTTTTGGTAGGCTTCAACGTGCAGGTAAACCGTTTCACCTACGGTGCGGTGGTGTACGCCGTTGAGGACGACTATCAGATTGTGTTTTCCACTTCGGCAAACAGCGTTGCCTGGGTGGAAATAGAGGGCGAAAATTACTACGATTTGTATGCAGGTAGCATGAAATCCAACGATTTGGTTCACAAAGTGGTGGTACCGCAGGAAAAATTGGACAACGCCAAAAGTTACACTGTGTACGCCCAAAAAATGATTTACCGAGGACCGTTTGGCGGATACAAGGGGAAGATAATCTCGCAAAATTACAGTTTCCGACCCGTCAACACCCAAGACGGATTGGTGTACTACTCCATGTCGGACGTTCACGGTGCGAAAAAAGGCGCAGTCGCCACGGCAAAGGGCGTAGAAAACATGGACTTTTTGGTGATGTTGGGCGATATGTATTCCATGATAGACAGCGAACACGACGCTCAGTTTGCCAATCTTTTGGCGCACGAAATAACGGGAGGGGAAATCCCTTGCGTTTACGTCAGAGGCAATCACGAAATAAAGGGCAACTACGCCGAGGAACTGCACAAGTACGTTGGCAGCGTCAACGGTAATTTCTACTACTACTTCACGTTGTCCGACGTGTTCGGCATCACCCTCGACTTGGGTGAGGACCACGACGACGATTGGTGGGAGTACTACGGCACGGCGCAATTCGACGTCTATCGAAACAAGCAAACGGAAATGTTGCAAAACATTGTACAGCAAAAACCCTACGAAGGTTTCAGGTACAAACTGGTGTGTTGCCACATTCCCATTCAGTTTATCAACAACAGGTTAAACCACCTGGAAGCGAAAACGGCGTGGACGGAATTACTCAACGAAATTGCGCCCGACTTGGTTGTGTCGGGGCATCAGCACGATTTGTATCCATTTTTCGAAGACACGATAGAGTTGAATTCCAAAAACAAGTTGGTGTACAATTCGCAGTTTGTCAATCAGGAAAACAAAACCTACGGCGGACGTGTAACGGATTTTCACTTCAACAGTTTTATCGTCAGCAAACGGGGCGACACCCAAACGGACGAAGTTTCTTCCTTCAACAACGGCAAGCACATCGGGCTTGTTACGGTGGTGGACTTTGGCAGGGGTGAGCAAACAAGTTACTACCTCAATTCTTCTTTGGAAAAAGTTTCCGTGTTCAATCCTTTTGTGGAAGGTCCCGCTCAAACCGAGTTTGTAACAAAATTGAAAACTGTTTGAAGGTGAAGCGTTGCACTGCGGGCACGCTTTTGCTTGCATTGAAACGGTAACGGAAAGACGGCGTTTGCGCCGTCTTTTTTTGCGTTTTTCTTTTGCCGATTGCATGCACCTTGCCGGCGGTTGCCGTAACGAAGGCGAGATTACTGCAAAAACTCAGTTTGTGCCCTTTGCAAATTGTACGAAAAAACAACTTTTTCGGCGTGGCTATACAAGCATTTTCCTGTCTTTGGTAGGCTCTTTGTTTTGCGCCGTCTTTTTTTGCGTTTTTTTCTTTTGCCGAGTGTATGCACCTTGCCGGCGGTTGTCGTAACGAAGGCGAGATTACGCCAAAAACTCGCTAGTTTGTGCCCCTTTGCAAATTGTACGAAAAAACAACTTTTTCGGCGTGGCTATACAAGCATTT
>OEQY01000078.1_pt1 | contig 30442 bp, 29 predicted proteins | sample 1539871 | NCBI WGS metagenome assembly OEQY01 (sample SAMEA3891877, study PRJEB23780) | metagenome | biome: terrestrial biome; feature: animal house; material: Caecal content | place: Italy | collected 2015-05-05 | reverse complement strand
GATTTTCGCATAAATGTACCTCCATAAGCCAATTATTATAAAAATAGCATAAAAATTAGTATAACATAAAAATTAAAAAGAGGCAACGTAGTTCATTCACCAATTTTTAAATTTTTTTAGTGAATGAACTGCGTTGTAAAGAAAATATTAATATGATAAAATACGAATACAGAGACGAGCTAGTGAGTTTCATGATGGATATAAGAGAACTTCATAAGGAGAAAAATGAAATGAAAAAATTAAAGAAAGTTTTAACACTTGCTTGTATAGGAACATCGTTATTGTTGAATACAAGTGGAGTTTTTGCGGCTAATGTAATACTTCAACTGGAGATTGATAATAAAGAGGACTGTTGCAGAATAGTTAGTTTTAATTAGGGAGCAGCAGTCCTTTTTTGAATATAATAGCGAGTATATATAAATGATAAAAAATGAGGTGAAAATGAAAAAATTACAGATAATAATATTAATTGGAACATTATGTATAGGATTAATAGGATGCTCTAAGAAAATAATATTTCATTTGGAAGAAACAAAAACAGTGTATGAAAGTAAAGAAGAGTCAGAACGTGTAAGTGAGGAATCGGGGGAGATGCCAGATGGAAAGATTGAAGATGATTGGCAGTTGACAAATGGAGATAGAGTGGAAGTAAATGAATTATTTTCACAAATCTGTGAAAATGGAACCTATCTTTTTGTAAAAGCAGTAGATGAAGTAAGGGTTGTGATTGGGTATCTTTTAGATGGAAGAGTACAGCTGACAATGTATAATATGGCAGAACAGCAAATAGAAACGCAAATAGAAACGAATCTTACAAGTGATTTGGTATTGAATCGAATTTCCATATCGGGGAATTTTCTGCAAGTTTATGATGGAAATCATTATAAAGTTATTAATTTGAGTACGGGTCAAGATGAGATTGATATAGAGAATATAGGAGAATTTTCTGATATAAATAATTCATTTCAATTTGCATATGGACTCTATACAATTAGTTCGGATGGTACTATATTTCTGTATACAACATTTCCAGGAGAAGAGGATGCCATTCAGGAATTACATTGGATAGACAGGAAAACAGGAGAAGATAGTATTCTTCAAACATATAATCGTAACCTATATCAAGAAAAGGAATTATTAAGTATTACAGATTTACAATTGACATCAGATGGAACACGTTTATTCTTCTATGGAACTTATTGGGAAGAGGTAAAAGATGGTATGCCGGTAGGTTCTACATCGTTTGATTGTTTTTATATGGATTTACAGAATTCAGAGAATGAATATTATTCTATGGGGAATAAGAGGTATCAAATATATAATGGTGGAGTGATGAGTTGGGAAGAGGGGGATATTAGAACTGGAGAGTTTGGAGATGGAATCTTAACATTTCAAAAAGATGGAATAACGGAAGAGAAAACATTACAGTTGTCTAATCCGAAAGAAATATGGAATCCGATCGTGTCAGCGAACGGGAAGTATCTGTTATCCTCCACGGAAGAAGATGGAATCTATTATTATAATGTATACCGCATAGATGATGGCAGCATAGGGATGCGATTTCAAACGGAACAGTTAAGTGACAATATTACAGTGATGGAAGGAATGGATCAAATTTATATATGGAATGTGAAAGACAAGAAGATAGAAGAAATTTCAATTAAATAAAACTAGGAAGAAATAAGATGGAAAGGATTGGGGTGAAAGATGAAAAAAATTCAGATTTTATTGATGATAGGAATACTTAGTATCACATTAATGGGATGTCAGGAAAAAAGAGAAGTAGCATTAAATACAGCGGAACATACATTGGAAAATACAGAAAATTTATTTGAGAACCAAGAAATGGACAATAATGTTTTTGTTCAGGCTCAATATGGCAGACAGGTTTTAAGTGGTTTAGATGAAACTGGGAATTTAACGAATATTAAAGATAAAACGGTTGCATTAGAATTGGAATTTTCCAATTCTGGAAGCGATTGTGAAGTTGGAAGTTTGTTGTTTGTGAATGGAATTCCTCAGCCCTATCGTTGCGATGGAGGGGATGACACCTATATTGCTCCAGTTGTGTTAAAGGAGTCTGAGACGAAGGTAGTATCACTGGAATTTGAGCCAATTACAGGGAAGAAGGGAGATCAACTGCAAGTACAATTAATGGGAATTCTCCAGCCATCGTTTCATCGAACCGAATCAATTCCATCATTTGGAAATAATCATAGTTTGGCTATGAGAGGTATTTTTTCAATGAAGGGACAAGAAGATAATGAATCTCCTATTTTTTATGAAACAGTACGGATAAAGGAGTTACCACAATCGGTTGTAGAGTCATTCGTTCGTGAAGATTCCAATGGTGTGGAGACAAACTATCTGGATGAAAACTTATATACGTCATTGATACAAAATGATAATGTAGAAAAGTTATTAAATGAAATTGCCTTGGAAGGCGAAAAACTTAAGTTTCAAATTGCTTTATATGGAAATTTAAAAGAGGAATATATTGTAACGGTTTTTCTTGATAATGAAGTGGTAAATGCATTTGGTGAAACAGCTTACGCAAAGGTTTCTATGACAGGGGAACAACAATTATATCTACTTGATGCAGAGTTAGAGTCGTCTTCAATAAAAGATTTTAGTAATTTATATGCAATTGCTGTACCAATTCAAAATCCAGAGAAAAATGAAATTAAAAAGACGGAAACTGTGTCGGTGAGGATTTTTAAATGAAATTAGAATTAAAAAATGTTACAAAGTGGTATGGAAGGCAGTGTGTGTTGGATCAAATCAGTATGGTATTGGAACCAGGACTTTATGGACTGCTCGGTGAAAATGGGGCTGGAAAAACAACGTTAATGAACATTATTGTAGGGCTTTTGCCAATGTCATCTGGTGTGGTACTTTGGGAAGGACGCCCAATGGAAGAATGGAAAAATCAATACTATAATATGCTCGGATTTATGCCCCAGTATCCAAAATTTTATAAGAATTTCACAGCAAAGGAATTTCTGGAATATATGTGTCACATAAAAGGAGTGCCGAGAAAAAAACGAAAAGAACAGATACAAACAATGCTTCAAATGGTAAATTTAGAATCTGATTCGAAAAAGCTAATAGGGGCTTATTCTGGAGGAATGCGTCAGCGTCTGGGAATTGCACAAGCTATGCTAAATAATCCAAAACTTTTGGTACTGGATGAACCAACGGCTGGTTTGGACCCAAGAGAACGAGTTCGATTTAGAAATTTAATTACAGAACTGTCAAAGGAACGGATTATTATTTTAGCGACACATATTGTGGTGGACGTAGAATTGGCAGCAAAAGAGATTATATTAATACAGCAAGGAAAACTCATTAAAAAAGATAAACCTGAAATAATGAAGCCACTCATTCATGAGATTTTTTCTATGGAGTAATAAAAAATAAATGTTTGGTGAATCGGGGGAAATAGTATTGATGCAATAAGGGAGAGATTCGTATGATAGGGCTATGGTTGAATGAATGGAAAAAAATAAGAAAAAACCGTTTCTTATGGATTTTTTTCTGTCTGTTTTTCTTTGTGAATTTATATCAGATTTTGCATACGTATGAGTTTTATAAACAAACGTCAGAAGAATATCAGACTGGTTATGAAAAACTATATAGTGAGTTGAAGGGAAGTATTACAAAAGAAAAAGTACAATTTATTATTAATAAGTTTAATGAAACTAAAGTAGAACAAGGAACGGAGTTAGAATATGCGGGAGAAAAAAATAAAGAAGGATATACGGGATATGTGTTAGGTGATTGGGCGTTAATAAGTGATTTTTATGATCGAATGAAGTATGCATATGAGTATGAACAGTGGAGCGATCAGATTGTGAAGAAGATTGAGAAAAATATTGATTTTTTTCAGGGAATTGGATTGAACAATCAAGTGCAGAAAAATGAAATGCTTAAGAAACATTTTGCAGATCGAAAGTTACAAAATCTTTTTGTTATGGATCATTGGATTTATTATATTGAGTATGATTTTTCATCTTTACTAGTAATTTTGCTTATTGCATTTGGTACAGTTTCATTAGTTTTGGAGGAACGCCAAACGGAGATGGAACAATTAATTGATACGACTTGTATTGGACGAAAAAGGACTAAGTTAGCAAAATTGTTGGCTGCTTTTTTTAATACTTGTCTATTGACGGTTTTCTTTCGTGGAATGGATTTGATTTTGTTTGCTCACTTATTTGGTTATGAAGGATGGAGTCAACCAATTTATAGTTTAGAAGTTTGGAAGATGGAACTTTATAAAATGACAATGTGGCAATATGTAGGAATGGATGTTTTATTGAAGTTACTGGGAATGATGATTTTTTGTGCAGTATGTTTGGTTGTTGTACGGTATGGAAAAAATGTATTTGTTATTTATATTTGTATCGTTGCTATACTGATAGGATTTTTTGCCTGTCATATTCAAGGATGGGATGCAATAACTCCATTTTCTCTTATTACAAATAGGAATTTAATTCAAAATTTTTCTATAATTTCAATTTTTCATAAATCTTACAGTGCATTAGAATGGGCATCAATAGGAAATATCAGTGTTTTGCTGTTATTTAGTATCCTATTTTGCAGTAATTTGAATATAAAACAAGTGATGAACAATTTTAAGCGTAATCGGTATTGATTGTTTAGGAACGATTGGATAGAAATAAAAAAGTAAAATAGGAGAAGCAGCATATGAGAGTTGAATGGAAAAAAATATGGAAAAAGCAATATGGGATTTGGATTCTGTTTTTTGGATTTCTATTAAAAATAGTGGTGTTGTACTATCAGGGAGAGTCTATTTATATTGAGAATCTTATTCAAACTCAAAAAGAGGCTTATACAGAATATATAAGGCAAGTGGGAGGAAAGCTGACAGAGAAAACGATAACATGGATGGAAACAGAAAAAGAGCGAATAGAGCAAAGTTTGGAGAAAAGGGAGCAAGCTTGGGATTGGTATAGTAAAAAAGAAATTAATTTGCAAGAATTTACCGATATTATAGGAAAATCGGAAAAAGATCAAGATAATAAGGCGGTTTTTGATTTATTATATCAAACAATGGAAAGAGAACGGGAAAAAGAAAACGGATATTTACTAAATCCAAATGGATGGATTACATTATTAGGACAAGAACATTTGGACTGGATTTTACCGATTCTTATGATTTTGTTGATAAGTCCTATCTTTTCGATAGAATATGAATCTGAAATGCATCTAATTTTGAAGACTAGCAAATATGGACGAACACGATTATTTATAGAAAAACTATTGGTAATGATTGGAACAGGAATTGTTGTTACAACAGTCGATTGCGGTATAGAATTTATTTTTGTACAGTGGAGAGATGGTCTTTCTTGTCTAGAAGCACCAATACAAAGTATTCGTGTTTTTCAAGATTCTCCTTATAATATTACATTGATAGAAACGTTTCTTCTGCAATCTCTTATGAAACTATATGGATGTCTATACCTTTCTGTCATTTTAGTGTTTCTTTCTATTATATGTAAAGCTACAACTACGGTATTATTTGCAGGAAGTATGATCACCTTACTTCCTTATTTCTTGTTAGAAAAAATACAGCTGTATCAACTGCCATTTCCAACTGGATTTTTCATACCTGCTGGATTTTATGCAGGAATTGATATGCAGCAAAAAAATTTAGTTACAGTAGAACCAAAAAAATTTATTATTATGATGATAATAACAACTGTTATATTATCTATCCTACTTTTACTTGCATATAACTGGTATAAAAAAGAAATTTGGGAGAAAAAAAGATGGATTGCAATTATAAGTATAGGGGTAACTTGTTTCGTTATCTTGGCTTTATATAAAAATTTTAAGCAAGAATGGATTCCAGACAATGAGATTGCATATGATTCTTTTACAAGAGGCATAATAGAAGAAAATGAAACGTGGAGATTTGAAATTGTAGAAGGGAGAATTAAAGTACAAGAAAAACGTTCTCCAGAAGAGAGTTATTGGTTGGATGAATTATTAATGGAACCTCAGTCAACGATTTCATGGATGCAGTTATTAGAAAATAAGCTTTATTATTTACAAATAATAACAGGAAGGGAAAATCGGATTGTTGAATTGGATCTATCGTCATTTGAAACAAAAACGATATACTGCGAACGAGATAGCAGGGAAGGAAATCCTTATTTTTTAAATATTCATTCAGAAAGAAATAGTTCAGGAAAAATTTTTCAAAATATTGATAAATTTGTAATTGATAGTGGAAGACTGATCTTTATGTCAGACAACCTCTATTGTATAGATTCCCAGACAGGAGAAAAAAAACAGATTGATTTTATTTATTTAAAGCAATTTGTAGTACAAGATGGTTATGTATACTATATGAATCGGCGTATGCAGCTATGTGCCTACTCCATTCAAATGGATACTGTAAAAACAGTGATGGATGATCCATGTCTTGATTTTAAGGTGGAAGATGAAATGATTTATTATTGCCGAGAGGATGGAAACTGGTATCCATTAGAGTAGGTAATATCTTAACTTTTTAGGAAAATAAAGTAAACTGGATATTGGCGAAAAATATATAAGAAGAGTTGTATATTGAATAAAAGAGTAAGAGTTTCGTATTGCTTATTCGATATATAACTCTTCTTATTTTGGCATCTAAAAATATGTCCTTAAATCTGAATTAATGTTCTGTGGTTTCTCGGCGGATTAGTATCGGAGTAATAACTTTGTGAATTGGTTCTTTTAATGAAATTGGTTTTCGTTTCTTTTGCTCGTTCATTTGTTCAACAAGAAGACTAACTGCTTCAAAGGCGATTTTATCAATCTGCTGTCCGACGGTACTGATTGGTATAACTGCTTCTCTAGAAATTGGAGAGTTATCAAATCCAACGATAAAGTAATCATCTGGTAATTTGCCATATTTCTTTATTAATAGATTAAGCAGTACATTGGCATGGGTATCATTTGAAATAAAAATGCCTTTTCTCAGACCAGCATACTCGATTTCTAATTCATTTAGGATTTCGCCTAAATTTTTCTGCATAAGTTCATAGCTGTCTCCAAGTACTTTATAGATAATTCGATGATTTAACTGTTTTTCTTTGCAAATATCAAGAAAACCCTTGATACGTCCATAAGAAGGAATATCGGGTGAAGTATGTGTGTTTATATGGATTAGAATATCACAGTTATGTTTTGCCAGCAGGCTAGTAGCTTGAACGCCGCCCATATAATTATCTGTATTGACACTACAAACATATTTGTCTTCACGCTCAATGGTCACAACTGGAATTTGTAAGTCAGCTAACTCTTTGGAAGAAATGGCAAAACTTAAGTTAATCAATCCCTCTATTTTGTATGCAAGAAGTTCTTTGATATACTGCCGTTCTGTTTCTTCTTCTCCGTTTCCAATAAAAACAAGGAATTTATATCCGAACTGTTTATAAGTTAATAAAATCTGATTCAGCATCTCTGAGTGGTAGTGGTTATGCAGAGTAGGAATAATGATGCCAATGAATTCTGTTTTTCCATTTGCTAGAATTCGTGCTACCTTATTTTCCTTATAGTTTAAATCTTCGAGTGCTTTTGCGATAATTTCTTGATTCTTTAAAGTTAGAGAATCTGGATTATTAAAATATCTCGAAATAGTTGTCTTTGAAAAATTGGTGTATTTTGCTATATCATCAAAAGTTATATTTTTTTTCTGACTCATGGTACTCCCTTCTCTGTAAAGCGATATTACTATTTAGTATAGCAGAAACTAAAAATAAGAACAATACATAATTGTTGAAGTGAGGCGGTATACAAAATGCACAATTTTTTGGATTGAAAATATAAAATATTCACAAAGATTATAATTTGTGTTGACGTATCAGATGGAAAGTGATATGATTAATGCATAAAGTAACTGGTTACTTAACCGATAACTTTATCGGTTATTTAACTCATTGCAACTTGTAACTTTGTGAAAATGAAAAACAGCGTAAAATGGAGGGAAAGCCAATGAAAAGAAAAGTTGTGCAAAGAGCTGCGGTACCAGCGCTCTCAGCAGCACTAATGGTGACATCGTTAACTGGATGTACATTTGGTTTTGCAAGTGACCCAGATGATCCGAATGAAGTAGAGGAAAAGGTTCCGATTGATCTTTCGACAGATACGTTTACGTATGATTCCAGTTTAAGTGGAACCAATATCACACTTCTGAATTCAAAAGCCGAGATACAGACAGCTTTAGAAGAGATGGCAGACATTTTTGAAGAAAAATCTGGAGTGCATATAGAGGTCATGCCAATATCGGATGATTCTCCTTATACCAAAGTAGTAAGTTTGTATAATTCAGGAACGCCGCCAACACTTTCGATTTTGGATACTACAGATGTAATAGCATTAGCAGAAGAAAAAGCGGCGGATCTGTCGGGGGAGATGTGGACGGAGGAAGCAGAAAATTATCTCACGAAGATAAATGATAAAGTATATAGTCTTCCACTTTGTATTGAAGGAAGAGGAATCATTTATAACAAGGCAGCAATTGAAGCGGCTCTTGGACAGACATTTGATCCATCTGCAATCAAAACGCAGGATGATTTTGTTGAAGTATTAAATCAGTTGGTTGAAGCAGGAATTGAAAAGCCTATTTCAGTGGCAAAGGAAGACTGGTCATTAGGAGCGCATCAGCTACAGTATATTTATGAGACTTATGATGGAACGTCGAATGGGGCTCAGGAAGTGATTAATAAAATTAAAAGTGGAGAAATGGATCTGCGAAATTATAACCGAATGACCGATTTTTTAAATATGTTTGATATATTAAAAGAGTATAATGTAGCAAAGGGAGATCCGCTTGGAGCAGATTATGATGAAATGGCAATTGATTTAGTGGATGGAAAGACAGTGTTTTGGTTAAATGGAAACTGGGCATGGCCGAATCTTGAAGAGGCGGGAGCAAACGAGGAAGACGAATATGGATTTCTTCCAGTTTTTATGAATAATGATGAAACAGACTTTGCAAATCAAATGATTCAAGCTTCACCGTCCAAACAGATTATGTTGGATGGCCAGATAGCAACCGAGACAGAACAGGCAGCTGCAAAAGAATTTTTGAACTGGATGGTATACAGTGAGATTGGACAGCAGATGCTAGTAAAAACATGTAATTTGATTCCACCATTTCAGAATAATCCATATGAACCATCCGATCCATTGAGTAGAGATATTTATGAAAAGGTACGGGAAGGAAAGGCATTTAATGCATCTGCAATTGTTCCAAATGATCATTGGTCGGTACTTGGAGCAGCGATGCAAAAATATTTAGCAAATCGAAGTGATAGAGAAGAATTGATTCAGTCAATTGAAGCATATTGGGCGGAACAGAACTAGGAAAGAAGGGTGAAGTATGAATTCAAAAAATAAAGGAAAAGATTTCTGCATGTTTGCGCTGCCAGGAATGTTTTGCTTCTTTGCAGTTGTAATTATACCGTTTCTCTACGGTGTGTATTTGACATTTACGGACTGGAATGGTGTGTCAAAGGAAAAAAATTTTATTTGGTTTGAAAATTTTAAGGGAGTTATAAGTGATAAAGAGTTTTGGACATCACTTCTTCTTACATTTAAATATGTAATTGTAGTTGTTGTTTTAGTAAATGTTATTGCTTTTGCAATTGCGTATTTGTTAACGAGAGGAATCAAAGGGCAAAACTTCTTCCGTGCAGGTTTCTTTACACCTAACCTTATAGGAGGAATCGTACTCGGATATATTTGGCAGTTTGTATTTTCCAGAGTTTTCGTAAATATTGGGGAAAGTACGGGCTGGAGTTTATTTGAGGTTTCATGGCTCTCTGAACCGAACAAGGCATTTGCTGCATTAGTCTTAGTAAGTGTGTGGCAGCTTTCTGGTTATATGATTTTGATTTATGTGGCAGGATTTATGGGACTTAGTGAAGATGTTATGGAAGCAGCTAGTATTGACGGCGCTTCTGGTTGGGTAAAAATGAAGAATATTATATTACCGCTTATGATGTCTTCCGTAACAATTTGTCTTTTCCTTACGTTGTCACGAGCTTTCATGGTTTATGATGTTAACCTTTCCCTTACATCAGGTGGCCCTTATGGAACAACACAGATGGCTGCTATGCATGTATATGAGAAAGCATTCACATCAAGGCAGTTTGGTGTAGGGCAGGCAGAAGCATTAATTCTGTTTATCGTAGTTGCATGTATTAGTGGAATCCAAGTATATCTGACTAAAAAACAGGAGGTGGAAGCGTAATGAAACAAACAACAATTGGTGGAACAAAAAGAAAAATTTTAAATTTTTTAGCAATCGCTGGATTAATTATTATATTTATAGCGTATATGTTTCCATTTATTATGGTTGTAATTAACTCTTTAAAACAAAAGAGAGATATTATTAAAAGTCCATTTTCGTGGTTGTTTACAATAAAAGGATTATCCTTCGACAATTTCATAAAAGCGTTTACACAAATGGATTTCTTAAATGCTTTTAAAAATTCTTTTCTTGTAACCGCCTCTGCAACTGTTTTGGTTACATTACTTGCATCCATGCTTGCATATTATATTGTACGAAATAATAATATTACTTCTAAGATAACGTTTGCTTTAATGGTTGCATCTATGATAATTCCATTCCAGGCAATTATGATCCCGTTAGTAAGCATTTATGGAGGCAATTTAAATATATTAAATCATAGAATAACGTTAATCTTTATGCATACTGGATTTTCTATGGCAATGTCGGTATTTATGTTTCATGGATTTATCAAAGGCAATGTTCCAATTGCATTGGAGGAAGCGGCATGTATTGATGGATGCACACATGCACAGACATTTTTCCAGATTGTACTTCCGTTGCTAAAACCAATTATCTCAACAATGGTAATTTTAAATTCTTTAGCATTCTGGAATGACTTTCTTTTGCCGTCGTTAGTGTTGACGGACAAGAAGCTTTTCACATTACCACTTTCTACATATAGTTTCTATGGAACCTATTCCGCAGATTATGGAACGATTATGGCAGGTTTATTGCTATGTGTAATTCCAATTTTGGTCTTATATGTAGTACTTCAGAAGCAAATTATTGGTGGAGTTGTTGCAGGCGCAGTAAAATAAAGAGAATGAGGAAAGTGAGTAAGAATACACTCACTTTCTTCTTGAAAAATAGAATAGTGGAGGGCTAGATGAATAAAAAAGTAAATCAAATACATTTAAAAGCTCCAGGAAATTGGATTAATGATCCAAACGGTTTTATTTATTATAAAGGAATGTATCATTTATTTTATCAGTATTTTCCTTACGCACCTCAATGGGGAACAATGCATTGGGGACATGCAGTAAGTAAAGATTTAACAAACTGGGAACATTGTGGTATTGCCCTTTTTCCGACAAAATATGAGGATCAGAATGGATGTTTTTCAGGCAGTGCAGTAGAAAAAAATGGAAAATTATATCTTTATTATACAGGAGTGCATTACGATAAAATAAATCCAGAAAATATACATAAATGTCCCAAAAATCAATTTGAATCAGCTCAGCTCATGATTGATTCGGAAGATGGATTTTCCTTTGACAATTTCAATAGAAAAAAAGTGATCATTCCAGCATTTACAGATAAAAAAACAGCGGATAGAACACATACAAGAGATCCGAAAGTATGGCGTGGAAAAGATGCTTGGTATATGGTACTGGGCAGCAAGACCGAGGACAACAAGGGTCAGCTCCTTTTTTACAGGAGTAAAGATTTGATAAAGTGGGAAATGGTAAACCGTGTATCAAGCAAAGCGGAGTTTGGCTGGATGTGGGAATGTCCAGATCTTTTTGAGACAGAAAGTGGAAGTATTTTAGTCTTTTCGCCAATGGGGTTCTTAAAGGATGGAAAGCGAGAAGAAAATCAAACGATTTGTATGCCAGTAGAGTTTGAGGAGGAGACTTGCAGACTTGAGTTTTCAAATCATTTCCAATTTGTGGACTATGGACTAGATTTATACGCACCGCAAACTACATTAGATGAAGCTGGAAGAAGGATACTAATTGGATGGATGCGTATGCCAGCGGCTGTAGACGGGAAATGGAATGGAATGTTTTGTATTCCACGAGTAGTAGAACAGAAGAATGGACATATTTATTTCCGTGTACATCCCAATGTGGATCAGATGTATAGACGGCCAATTGTTTCTTGGACGGAAGCAGAGGAAGCTGGATGTAAACTGAGTTTAGATTTAAAGGAAGGAGAAATGCTAAATATAGGTGGATATAAGATTGTCAGAAAGGAAAATCGTATATACACAGATAGGACAAATGTATTTGAAAAGTATACAGATTATAGGGTAAAATTGGAAACGCCAGAAATTAAGGAAGGATATCACTTGGATATTTATGTGGAAAAGAATCTGATAGAGATATTTATAAACAATGGAGAATATGTGATTAGTAATATTGTTTACAATTTAAATAAGGAAATCCATGCGAAATTATCAGGCAGTTTCCAAATATATACTGTGGATAAGAAGTAAAAACTATAACTTTAGTTATAGATATCTAATTGATTGAAACTTATCTGAGAATGATTATAAGCTGAGTAAGATAGTGAGAGTTTCTCACTGCTTATTCAGCTTTTTCCTGTTATTATTCAGGACTTACTTGTGAGTCTTGGCACAGGACCAGCGCCAGATGATAGAATACTTTGAAAGGTTCTTTTTAATATATGAAAGAGAATTTTAATGAAAAGTTTTTATGATAGAAAAGAGTAATATTTATATCCCATATTAACATCTGACACTTTTGTGTAACAAAATTTACAATATGTATAGAAATATACTTGGAATGGGGCATAAATATGATACAAAAAAGTACTAATACAAATCAAGAAAAAGCATTTGATCGAACAATGAAAGAAGAATTTGTCATGGAGCGTATATTGGAACTGTGCAAGGAACGGGGATGGACAAAGTATCGTTTATCAAAGGAAACGGGGATTCCATCTTCTACAATTAATAATTTAATAAAGAGAACCAATACTCCAACGATACCTACTTTAATTAAAATATGTAATGCATTTGGAATTACGATGGCTCAGTTCTTTTCAGATGGAGAACAAGTCTCATTAACAGTGGAGCAAAGAGAGCTGCTTCGATGTTGGAATCGAATGGAATTAGAAGAAAAATGCCGAACAGCTGCGTTTATAAGCGGGATTTTAGGGGATCGAGGTGATTCTATTTGTATGGAGGACAAAATAGAACGAAAAACTATGAGATAAAATAAACGTGAGAAATGATTCACATTTACCTATGGAAAAAACAAAAAATATTTGTTATATTTATCTTAAAAAGTAATAGAAATCAAGAGGAGAATACAATGTCATATGAAAATGTAAAACATTATTTTGATCAGATTGGTATGGGACAGAGAGTTATGAATCTAAAACAATCCAGCGCTACAGTAGAAGAGGCAGCAGAAGCAATTGGATGTCAGCCATGTCAAATCGCAAAAACAATGTCTTTTTTGGTGAACGATAAACCAATCCTGATTGTTACAGCAGGAGATACAAAAGTAGATAATAAAAAATTCAAGGAGGTATTCCATCAAAAAGCAAAAATGATACCATGGGATCAGGTGGAAGGTTATATTGGACATGCACCTGGAGGCGTATGTCCGTTTGCTGTCAATCCCGATGTGGCAGTTTATTTGGATCTGTCTTTGAAGCGATTTCAAAGAGTTTATCCAGCAGCTGGTAATGGGCATAGTGCAGTAGATTTATCTCCAGAAGAATTAGCAGAATATTCCAAAGTTGTAGATTGGATAGACGTTTGCAAAGTTTGATAGACTTGATTATTAACAGAAAAGAGTGTGCGTGTTCGGATGAATTTGCACACTCTTTTTGAGTAAAAAAATGGTTTGCGTTACCTATTACGCTTACGAATAATATCCATGAGTTATCCTATGTAAATACAGCCTGACATATGGATGAGAAAAATTTGAAATAAACAGTATATAACACTTGACAATAGTTTTAAACTGTTATATACTGTTATCAATGAAAGGGAGGGTAAAATGAAAATTATAATTAATACGTCTTTGATGGTTCCTATTTATGAGCAAATCGTAGATCAGATTAAATTACTCATTCGTAATAGAGAACTAAAGGAAAATGATAATCTTCCGTCTGTTCGCACTTTATCAAAAGAATTAAGGATAAGTGCTCTAACCGTTAAAAAAGCGTATGATAGTTTGGAAAGTGAAGGGTTTGTAGTAACCGTTCATGGCAAGGGAACCTATGTGGCAGCTACAAATAAGGAACTTTTATTGGAAGAACAAAAAAAAGAGTTGGAAGCAGACTTAGAACGGGCAATACAAAAGGGTAGACGGTGTGGAATTAGCGATGAAGATATAAAAAGTTTATTTGAATTAATTTTGGAGGGTTAAAGTATGTTAAAAATTGAACATTTGAAAAAAACTTATGACAATTTTTCTCTGGATTGCTCCCTAGAAGTTAGAAAAGGATGTATAACAGGATTGATTGGGCAAAACGGGGCAGGAAAAAGTACAACATTTAAAGCGATTTTAGGCTTGATTTCGATTGATTCTGGTAACATTACGGTATTGGGAAAAGATATTAAAAAATTTACTACAAAAGATAAAGAAGAATTAGGAATTGTTTTATCGGACTCTGGATTTAGCGGATATTTAAGAATTAAGGATATTATCCCAATATTGCAAAATATGTATGAAAAATTTGATAAATCATTCTTTCTTGAACAGGTACAACGGTTTCAATTACCGCTTGATAAGAAATTAAAAGACTTTTCAACCGGTATGAAAGCCAAATTAAAGGTATTGGTTGCTATTTCACACAATGCAAAATTGTTGATATTGGACGAACCAACTGCTGGATTAGACGTAATTGCAAGAGATGAATTGTTGGAAATGTTAAGAGAATTTATGGAAGCGGATGAAGAACGTTCTATTTTAATCAGTTCCCATATTTCCAGCGATTTAGAAACATTATGTGATGATCTATACATGATACATGAGGGAAAAATCGTTTTGCACGAAGATACGGATGTATTGTTGAGTGATTATGCGCTATTAAAAGTTGATAGGAAACAATATGAAGAACTCGATAAGCAATTTATACTGCGTTCTAAAAAGGAAAGTTATGGATATAGTTGCTTAACGAACCAGAAACAATATTATATGGAAAACTATCCTAAAATTGCAATTGAAAAAGGAACCATTGATGAAGTAATTACAATGATGGTAAGGGGGAACAAATCATGAAGGGACTATTAGTCAAAGATTTTAAACTGATGAAACTACAAAAAAACTTTTTTCTACTGATTGTTGTGATTGCAGTTAGTATGATTGCATTTACAGATGATGTAACATTCCCGTTAGGTTTTTTGACCTTTGTTATATCGTTGTTTACGTTAAGTACAATCAGTTATGATGAATTTGATAATGGCAATGCATTTTTGTTCACGTTACCGATCACTCGTACGAATTATGTAGTTGAAAAATATTGTCTTAGTTTATTGTTGGGATGCAGTACATGGATCGCTGCAACAGTTTTAACAATGATTGCCAGTATTTTAAAAAGCACATTTCCTGTTGCGGATATAATGCTGATTGCTTTGATGATTTTACCGATCATGATTATGATTCAGGCGATTATGATACCGTTTCAACTTAAATTTGGTGGAGAAAAGGGAAGAATCGCATTAATCGGTGTGATAGGATTGGTATTTCTTATTGGCGCTGTAATTGTAAAAGGGGCTGAAATGATTGGGATTGATATAATCAATATGATTAATACACTGCCAGTAATAAGTATGGGAATGTTAATCATGATAATTCTGGCAGCCGCAATCGTTATTTTTCTAATATCCTTAAAAATTAGTATTCGAATTATGAATAAAAAGGAATTCTAAGGAGTGATTAGATGGATATTCTATGTGTGATTAGTCTGATTGTATTTACTTATTGGGTTTTTATAAAGCGGAACAATAAAAAATGATTTTTGGACTAATGTAGGTAAGGTTTGATAAATATTGCGATCTGTATTTCCTTGTGATAAAATGGCATGTGTTGATAATGCAAAGGAGTTAGTAGTGAAACAGATGAAAAGAAGAAAGCGTATTTTTTTAGTTTTAGCAATTATATGGATGCTTGTAATTTCAGCTTTTTCTTCTCGAACAGGCGATTTATCTGCGACAGATAGTGGACGAATTGGCAGGCTTATTGGGCAAGTTTTGGTGCCTGGGTTTGAAGACTGGTCAGAAGAAAAACAAGATCAATTTGCTGAAAAAGTAGATTATCCAGTCCGAAAAACAGCACATGCCACGGAGTATGCGATTTTAGGAATGTTACTGGTAGGGGCTTATACAGATAAAGAGAAAGGGCGTTTCGTTCGACTTCTCATTCCATGGTTTATTGGAACAATCTATGCAGCTACAGATGAAATACATCAATTGTTTGTCCCAGGTCGAAGTGGACAAATATCCGATGTATGTCTCGATAGTATAGGAGTATTGATTGGAGTGTCTCTTTTGTGGGTTATTACAGAAATAAAATGGAAAAAAGAAAAGAGATCCCTTTGACATAGAAGAGAGGTGATTGAAAAAGACCATTTATCCGTTTGGCATTGGAAAATGGTCTTTTCTATCGCAGCAAATAAATTATCGAAGAGAAAACTGGAAGCTGACGGGTTCATGGTCGCTATAAGCGTAGTCTGTAACAATGGTATTATAATTCAGACATTGAATATTATCGGAAATAATAAATCCATCCAATGTGACAACATAAGAATTTTCTTTGTCATATGGAATATCGGTCATACGTGAAGTGTGCGGCAGAGCAGCTTTTTGTTCGTCTGTCAGTAGATCCATGGCGAAAGAAAATCCTTCTGGCAGATTGGAACGAGGGAATGGATAAGCCCAAGATTCTCTGTTTTCAGTATCCGATTCATCGGCTTTTAAATCATGGTTAAAATCGCCGCCGCAGAGTACATAGTTTCCGCTGGCACGATCTGCTGCCATATCAGAAAAAAGCATGGAGAGTTGTCCTGCACGTACGGTATCATTCGTTCCATATGCTGATAAATGGACGGTATAGATACAGAGTTCTTTTCCATTATCGACTGGGATTCGAGAGATCGTATAACAGCGATCCAAATCAAAAAACTTAGAAAGACCAGACGCAACTGGAAGACTTCTTCGAATAGAAGAAGTAATCGGATATTTAGAAAATAATTCCAGACCTGATAAAGACTTTCCGTGAGGCTCCCATGGAGGCACAAGTAAGTAGGCAGAGTTGTAATTAAATGCAAACGAAGCATGATAGGAAGAAAATGCTCCTTCTAATAAGGCTTTTTCGTTTACATGATGACTTCTTGTAGAATCTACATCAATTTCTTGAAGTAATATAAAATCAGCATTCTGAGTTTCCATTGTGTTGATTGCTCCTTGGATGCAAGAAAGAACCGATTCTTTACTTTCTGCAACCGATTGTTTTCCACCATCCATAAAAAATGTAAAAGATGGTGTATAGGCGCCGAAGCCAAGATTATAAGTAACTGCTGTATAAGGAGTAGAGGTAGATAAAGAAGTTGGAGTTTGCGTGGACTGACGAACAGAGATTTCCTGATTATCTGGAATACGTTGATAGCTAATTATAACGTAGAGGAGATAAACAAGAATAAAGATTAATAGTGCAGATAATAAAAATAAAATACTGCGCAATAAAATAGAACGATTCATAGGCAAAATCCTCTCTAGCTAAAAATTATAATTCAGTATAACATAGAAAAAAGAAAGAAGACAAGAAAAAAATAGATATTTGTAACATATGTTACAGATTTTAAACGATACTCCTGATATAATAAATTTGTAATTTAAATTAGGAAAAAATTGGGAGAAACAACGGTTGTTGTTACTTCCAACTGATTATAAATAAAAAGACAAAGGAGTATAGGTATGGAAACAAAATTTTTTATTTGTGAAACATGTGGAAACCTCATTACATTTGTGGAGAATAAGGGTATTCCAGTAATGTGTTGTGGAAAGAAAATGAAAGAATTAATTCCTGGTACGGTAGACGCAGCATTGGAGAAACATGTTCCAGATGTAACGGTTAATGGAAATGTGGTAACTGTGAAGGTAGGAAGTGTAGAACACCCAATGTTGGAGGAGCATTATATTCAATTTATTTATTTGCAGACAACAACTGGATGTCAGATGAAGAAATTACATCCAGGTGAAAAACCAGAAGCTAGTTTTGTATTGGCAGATGGAGAACAAGTAGAAGCGGTTTATGAATATTGTAATTTACATGGTTTGTGGAAAAGTGAGCAATAAATTAGTGTAAAAACAGTAGAAAAAATGCGTCTTGGTTGATTTTGGAGATTTTCAAACCAAGGCGCACTTTTTCTTTTATTATATAATCCCTTGATGAAGATTCTAAAATTTGGGGTTATAAATTATCCTGAGATTGTAAAGCATCATAACCCGTTTCTTTTGTTCGGATCTTTAGAGCGGAACGAATTTCATAACTGAAAATTTTTCCGTCTCCAATTTCACCCGTATAGGCAGATTTTTGAATTGCTTGGATTACCTTTTCCTCCCATTCTTCTGAGGAAACAACAATTTCAAATTTAATTTTAGGTTGAAGAGTTACATCAATTTCAGAACCACGGACAACGGTTGTATATCCTCTCTGAGCGCCACATCCCATAACTTGAGATACCGTAATTCCATTTACTTGAATGTTATGGAGCGCTTCTTTTACATCTTCAAATTTTTCTTCTCTTACAATTGCTTCAACTTTAATTAACATTGCAAACCCCTCCTTTAGTTATCCATTCCATTGAAAGATGGATATGCATTTTCACCATGTTCGCAGCGGTCCAAACCAATTAATTCTTCTTTTGAAGATACACGAAGAGGAATGAAAATACGAACGATGCCAGCACAGATTAATGTACCAACAACTGCAACTGCAATAGAAACGACAATACCAACGAGCTGAGCCAAAAACAAATGCACATCACCGAATAACAAGCCATCCCATTGAGCAACAGGGTTGATAGAAGACTGAGCGAATAATCCTGTTGCGATACCGCCCCAAACTCCGCCAATACCATGGCATCCAAATGCATCTAATGCATCATCAATTTTTAATTTATGTTTTACAAAATTAACGCCAAAATAGCAGATTGGACTTACGAGTGCTCCAATAATAAACGAAGACCATACTGGTACGAATCCTGCACCTGGAGTAATTGCAACAAGACCGATTACTAAACCAGTGGATGCGCCAACTAAAGTTGGTTTTCCTTCTTTTAATCGATCAATTAACATCCAGCTCAACATGGCAGAACCAGAAGAAACCATTGTGGTAATAAGCGCATGAGCAGCTAAACCATCCGCAGCCAATGCACTTCCAGCATTAAATCCACACCATCCGAACCAGAGAATCGAAGCACCCAGTACAACGAAAGGAATATTATGAACACGATAGGAAGTCTGTTCGTATCCACGTCTTCTTCCAAGTAAGATTGCAAGTACAAGGGCACTTACACCAGAACTAATATGTACAACATTGCCTCCTGCAAAATCTACAGAACCAATGGAAGCTAAAAATCCTCCTTCTCCCCAAACCATATGAGCCAATGGATAGTATACAACAAAAAACCATAGGGTAGTAAATGCAAACAATGCTCCAAAGCGCATTCGTCCTACAACAGCTCCTGTAATGAGACAGGCTGTAATAATTGCAAACATCATTTGGAATGCAGCAAATGCCATATGTGGCAGGGAATCAGAATAAGGTCCTACATCCATGCCAATACTTTGGAATGCAAACCAACGGAAGTCACCAATTATACCAGCGTGATTTCCTCCAAAGGAAAGAGAATATCCGACAAGAACCCAGAGAACAACTGCCAATCCCATTAAGGAAATACAGGCCATCATCGTATTTACTACATTTTTACGACGAACAAGTCCTCCATAAAAGAATGCCAGACCAGGTGTCATAAAAAGAACAAAAGCTGCACAGATTAAAACAAATCCAGTGTTTCCAGTATCCATAATAAATTCCTCCATTTCTTCCTAACATTTCCAAAGAGTCGACAAGATGGAAAAAGAAAAGGCGCTTTGGTGATACAAGATTGTATACCTGTATACCAAAACGCCTTTGTCACGTCTGATAATAGCAAATTCAAATTAGAGTGTCAAGAAAAAAATGAAATTTCTTACAATTTATACAAGAAAGAGGGAATTCTTCCTCTTATTTTCTACTCTTTATTTGGACATACTTGGAATTGGTCGATCCGCAGATGTATCCAAATCATAGTTTATATTTTCATATTTAAAGCCAAATAGTTGATAAAATTCCTGCCAATAACCTTGGATATCGGCATATTGTTCTAAGTTTTCATTCGTAAGACGATTCCAGCAATCCAGCACTTTTTGTTGGATGTCAGGACGCATTTCGAAATCGTCTAGTCGAATTCGGTTTGGTATATCGGTAATTGGATTTGGATTTAATAAATAACCATTCCATAATCGATACATCTGTTCAATAGTAGTTTCATGGATTCCAGCTTCTTTCATTACTTTGTAAAGAATGGACATATAGAGTGGAACAACTGGAATGGCAGAGCTGGACTGAGTAACTACAGCCTTGTTTACAGAAACATAGGCTGGAATTCCATCGGCAGTTAATTGAAGTGCAGTATGATAAAGATGTTGTTTTGCCTGTCCAATTGTGCCTTCTGTGTAAATCGGATAGGTCATTTCAGGACCAATATAGGAATAAGCGACGGTACGAATATTCTCAGATAAGAGATGTTCCTTTCTCAATGCGGAAATCCAATCGCTCCAATCTTCTCCTCCCATAACATGGATCGTAGCATCGATTTCTTCCTGTGTGGCTGGAAGGACTGTTTTCTCTGTTAATTGATTTTTATTTAGATCCAGACTTTTACTCGTGAATGGTTCTTTTGTAGTTTTTAAAACGGAAGTATAGATGGTTCCATCTGGCATAGTTCGTCTCGGTGCTGCCAAAGAATAAACAAGAAGATCAATTTGTCCGAAATCTTTTCGGATAAGGGACATGACTTCCTCTTTTGTAGATGCTGAGTAAGCATCTCCGATGATGGTTTTTGCGTATAAACCATCTTGATTAGCGAAATTTTCAAATGCAGCAGTATTATACCATCCAGCAGTAGCAGTTCGATTTCCAGTGGCAGGTTTTTCGTAACAGACACCAATGGTAGGAGCGCAGTCTCCCCATGCTGCGCAGATACGTGAAGATAATCCATATCCTGTTGAAGAGCCAATTACTAAAGTACGTTGTTTAGAATGAAACTGTGGCTGATTTTTAATATATTGCACTTGACGGTATACATTCTCTTTACAACCATCTGGATGCGCTGTTGTACAAATAAAATTTCTTACTCTTGGTTTGATAATCATTTTGATTTCCTCCCTAAAATAATCCTTTGTTGAAACTGAGTTTCTTGGATATTGCAATCTTGTGCAATATCGTTTTAGGTTAATATCTATGAGTATTTTATCATAGATTTGTTTATTTGTGTATCTTATTTGTTTTTGAAACAAGGAAGATATATTTGTCAAAACTGCATAAAGAGGTGGGGGAAAAACCTTGTTATAATTTTACGAAAATCTCTTTTTGTCATAGAATAACTGACATTTTTTCTTGAAAAGTGGTAAAATAAATGTATTGAGGTAGTATTTCAGCGAAAGTTGATCTGAGTTCTGCGTTAAGGATTGCAGAAACAAATATTGAAGAACTAAAAGCGAAAAATAATAAAGTGAGAGAAGAAGAATATAAAGAGTGTTTGAAAAGTTGTGAGTGTAAAGAATGGATCAAAATTATAAAGACAGCATATCTTAGAAAGCAGCGCAGGCAGGTAGAGGGAAAAAAATTAACTGTTTTAGATATGAAATATTGGAAGCAGGCAGAGGATAACTTATATTCAGAATTTTCCGTTCTATTTAATATCCCAAAAGATAAAGTTGAGGCATATATTGCAGAACAAATTCATTTATTAAAGTAGTCTTCTTTGACTCTAGAGGCGGAGAGCGTAGTTGGTGAAATTACAGAAATATGGACTAGTCTGAGATTATATTAAATGGAATAACATAGGGGGAGAAACAAGTTTTAGAAAAAATAGCTATAAAGATTGATGCAAATATAAAGAGAACTTTAAACGAAAGTAATAAAAAATGAGATTCATAGAATTTTAAGGATTTTTTTGGAAAGAATACTTGCAAATTATAGAAGAACATAGTACAATGAAAAAAATTACAAGTTCAAAAGCTTTAACAGAGAAAAACTCTGTTAGAAGCGTTCTTTTGCATATTACAAAGGGGTAGAACAGATGTTCAGCTATCCCTAAAATTATGTTACAGTGGGTCAACATTGGGAGGTAGAAATGAAGAGGAAATTGGCTGGTGCTATTTCAGCAGTGATGCTATTGTTATCGGCATGTGGAGTGGAATATCAACCAACACAAAGTGGAGTGTTTATAAAATTGGATAAGTCATTAGAGGGGGCTTATATTGAAACATTTGATAATGAGAATTATAATATAGAAGATTTAGAAAAGATGGGTCAGGAGGAAGTGCAGGCATATAACAAAGAGCAGGCAAATCTGGAATTCTATTCTTCCGAACAGACAGAAAATATACTTCCAATTAGTCTAGATAGTGTAAAAAAAGAGGGAAATAATGTGGTTGTCAGAATGAGCTATCAGACCGCAGAAGATTATAGTACATTCAATGCAGATGATATTGCATTGGCAGGTGGTAATACAATTTATACGGAAAATTTATCAGATACGATGGTTGATTTAACTGGAGAGTTTGTAACTGTGACTGGAGAAACAGCTACTATTGAAGAAATTATGTCGCATGGGGATTATCAACTGGTTTATGTGAACTATGAAGCAGATGTTACGGTAGAGGGGGAAGTTGCCTATGTATCTACTAATGTAAATTGTAATTCGAAAAATAATGTAAATACGCCAGCAGGGCAGGATGCCTATATCATATTTAAAAAGGCAGGCGGAATTTTTTAATGGATTCGGATGGTAATGACTGCTTTACAAATGGGCAGAAGCATAGTACAATAATGAAGATACATCCAGAAATGGGAACAGCTGCAAAGCTGATAAGAGAACAGAAGTAGATCGATCATGTGGAAACATTTTGATCTTAGAATGTGAGGTAAAGTGATGGAAAAGTCAATGGATAAGATTGTGGCATTAGCAAAGGCAAGAGGATTTGTATATCCTGGTTCTGAAATTTATGGAGGTCTTGCTAATACATGGGATTATGGTAATCTTGGTGTTGAATTGAAAAATAATGTAAAAAAAGCATGGTGGCAAAAGTTTATTCAGGAAAGTCCATATAATGTTGGTGTGGACTGTGCGATTTTAATGAATCCTCAGACATGGGTTGCATCTGGACATTTAGGCGGATTTTCCGACCCATTGATGGATTGTAAGGAATGTCATGAACGATTCCGTGCAGATAAATTAATTGAAGATTATATGCAAGACAATAATGTTTCAATCGAGGGTTCTGTAGATGGATGGTCTCAGGACGAAATGAAGCAATTTATTGAAGAGCATAATATTTGCTGCCCTTCCTGTGGCAAGAAGAACTGGACAGATATTCGTCAGTTTAACTTAATGTTTAAGACATTTCAGGGAGTTACCGAAGATGCGAAAAATACAGTGTATTTAAGACCAGAAACAGCACAGGGTATTTTTGTTAATTTTAAAAATGTACAAAGAACTTCCCGCAAAAAAATACCATTTGGAATTGGACAGATTGGAAAGTCTTTCCGTAATGAAATTACACCGGGTAACTTTACATTCCGTACTAGAGAATTTGAACAGATGGAGTTGGAGTTTTTCTGTGAGCCAGGTACTGATTTAGAATGGTTTACTTATTGGCGTCAATTTTGTATTGATTGGTTAAAGAGTCTTGGAATGAAAGACGAAGAAATGAGAGCAAGAGATCATTCGCCAGAAGAGCTTTGCTTTTATTCTAAAGGTACAACGGATATTGAATTTTTGTTCCCATTTGGATGGGGAGAGCTTTGGGGAATTGCAGATAGAACGGATTATGACTTAACGCAACATCAAAATTTATCTGGTCAGGATATGACTTATTTTGATGATGAGAAAAAGCAAAAATATGTTCCTTATGTAATTGAGCCATCGCTTGGTGCAGACCGTGTTACATTGGCATTCTTATGTTCTGCTTACGATGAAGAGACATTGGAAGGAGGAGATGTAAGAACTGTACTCCATTTCCATCCAGCATTGGCACCAGTTAAAATCGGTGTGCTTCCACTGTCAAAGAAATTAAATGAAAAAGCAGAAAAAGTTTATCAAGAACTTTGCAAGTACTATAACTGTGAATTTGATGACAGAGGTAATATTGGTAAACGTTATAGAAGACAAGATGAAATTGGTACACCATTCTGTATCACATATGACTTCGAGTCAGAAAACGATGGATGTGTTACTGTTCGTGATCGTGACACAATGGCTCAGGAGCGTATTAAAATTGAAGAATTGAGAAATTACTTCCAAGATAAATTTACATTTTAAATAGGATTGCAATGATTCATTGGGCTGCTGCATAGTGGAATGGAACTTCCATTATGCGGCAGTTTTTGTTATTGGGACAGGCAGAGTGCAGCTTTTCAGTTCCGTTCAGAGAATATGAAGTTTTTATAAAGTAGTTGACTTTTCGGAGTAAGAGTCATACACTATTTGTTAGCTATTTAATTAAATAAAGGTGACCAACAAATAGCAAGGCAGACATCGTGCTATAGATGTCTTCTTAATTTAGCGAAAAATTCCGAAATAGACCGTTTCGGATCAGGAAAGGAGAAAGAAAATCGATGTTAAAGTTGATGAAGTATTTAAAAGGCTCTGTCAAATCAATTTTTTTGATTATACTCCTCTTAGTTCTTCAGGCTTTTTGTGATTTATCGCTGCCTTCGTATACGTCCAATATTGTAAATATTGGTATTCAGCAGGGGGGAGTGGATTCTCATGTACCAGAGGTAATACGAGAAGAACAAATGGAAAAAATCACTATCTTTATCGAGGAAAAAGAGCAAAAACTTGTGGAAGACTCTTTTGAGCTGCTGGAAGAAGATGATTATTCAAAATCAGAATGGGAAAAATTAGAAAAAAAATATCCAGCTTTAGAAGAGGAAAGCCTCTATCAATTGAAGTCATCTATAAAAGATGAAGAACTTCAAGAGCTTGCAGATGCATTAAAGACTCCAGAGATGATGGTTTCCTTCCTTTCTGCTGATGGTGAAGAAGCAGAGGCAATGCGAGATCAGATGATATCCCAAATAAAACAATCGCTTCCGAAAAAAACAAAACTGCCAGAAGATATGGATATATTTGAATTATTAGGTCAACTGCCAGAAGAAGCAATTGAAGCAATGACCGAACAGGCAGAGGAACAGATGAGTACGATGTCTGATTCCATTATAGAACAAATGGCTGCTGCATTTGTAAAATCAGAGTATGAAGCAATTGGAATGGATATGCAGGCATTGCAGAATCAGTACTTATTGATAACAGGAGCAAAAATGTTGGGGCTTTCCCTTTTAATGATGGCAGCCTCGATTTTGGTTACATTAGCAGCAGCAAAAGTTGCGGCAACACTTGGAAAAGATCTCAGAGGTCAGGTATTTGAACGAGTATTATCATTCTCCAATGCAGAATTTGATCGATTTTCAACCGCATCGTTAATTACTAGAACTACAAATGATATTCAGCAGGTTCAAATGCTCGTGGTCATGATGCTGCGTATGCTTTTCTATGCACCAATCATTGGTATTGGCGGTGTATTCAAAGTGTTCCATACGAATACATCTATGGCATGGATTATAGCAGTAGCTGTTATAGCAATTACCTGTGTAATCGGATTTTTATTTTTCGTTGTAATGCCAAAATTCCAAATTTTACAAAAATTAGTAGACCGACTGAATCTTGTAACACGAGAAATTTTAAGTGGTATTATGGTCATTCGTGCATTTAGTCGTGAGAAATATGAAGAGAAACGTTTTGATAAGGCAAATCGAGAACTGATGGGAACAAACTTATTTGTAAACCGTGTTATGTCCATGATGATGCCAATGATGATGTTGATTATGAACTTAATCACCGTTATGATTGTATGGTTTGGTGCAAAAGGAATTAATGTAGGTCAGATGCAGGTTGGCGATATGATGGCATTTATTACTTATACTATGCAGATTATTATGGCATTCCTTATGATTGCAATGATGTCCATTATGCTGCCAAGAGCGCTTGTATCGGTAAATCGTATTGATGAAGTGTTGAACACAAATTCAAGTATCGTAGAAAAAGCTCAGGCCAAAGAATTGTCCAGTGAACAAAAAGGTGTTGTTTGCTTTGAACATGTAAACTTTGCCTATCCAGATGCAGATGAAGATGTACTTCATGATATCCACTTTACTGCAAGACCAGGAGAAACTACAGCGATCATTGGAAGCACTGGCTGCGGAAAATCTACACTAGTACAATTAATCCCAAGATTCTTTGATGTAACAAGTGGAAAAATTACAGTGGATGGAGTAGATGTTCGAGATGCAAAAATTAAAGAGCTAAGAGAAGCAATCGGATATGTACCTCAGAAAGGACTGCTGTTCTCGGGAACCATCGAGTCAAATATTAAATTTGCACATGATGATATTACCGATGAACAGATGAAAAAAGCAGCAGAGATTGCTCAGGCAGAAGATTTTATTTTAAAGAAAGAGGATCAATACCAAGATGCAATTGCACAAGGCGGAAGTAATGTTTCAGGAGGACAGAAGCAGCGTCTTTCGATTGCCAGAGCCATTGCGAAAAATCCAGAGATTTATATTTTTGATGATAGTTTTTCTGCATTGGATTATAAGACAGATGTGGCTCTGCGTCGAGCTCTAAAAGAAGAAACAAAAGATGCAACGGTAATTATTGTCGCACAGCGTATCAGTACCATTTTACATGCAGACCAGATTATTGTGTTAGATGAGGGAAGAATTGCAGGAATTGGTACACATGAAGAACTTTTGAAAAATTGTGAAGTTTATTATCAGATTGCAAGTTCCCAGTTGTCAGAACAAGAACTGAAAAATGCAATTTCCAATCAAGAAGAAAAACAGCAGGAAATAACCTCTGAAAATGCAACGGTAAATGAGGAGGGAGGTGCTGATCATGAGTGATAGACCAGCGAGAAGAGGACATGGTCCAATGGGACCAGGACCAGTCGTAGGAGAGAAGGCAAAAAACTTCAAAGGGTCAATTAAGAAGTTATTTATTTATCTTGCAAAATATAAATTTGCATTCTTATTTGTTATTATTTTTGCAATTGGAAGTACGATTTTCTCCATCATTGGACCAACGATTCTAGGTAATGCAACGACAAGCATTTACAATGGACTGATGAGTAAAATCTCTGGAGGATCAGGTATTGATTTTGGAGAATTGGGAGGTATTTTATTAACACTTGGCGGTTTGTACGTAACAAGTGCGGTTTTCTCTTTTATACAGGGATTTATTACTTCAGGAATTTCACAAAAAATGACCTATCGTATGAGAAGAGAGATCTCAGAAAAGATTAATCGCCTTCCTATGAATTATTATGATACAAAAACACACGGAGAAATCCTTTCTCGTGTTACAAACGATGTAGATACATTGAGTCAAAGTTTAAACCAAAGTATGACGCAGTTAATCACGTCAGTTGCAACAGTAATTGGTGTTTTAGTTATGATGCTGCGTATTAGCGTATTAATGACTGTGATTGCTCTGATTATTATGCCAATTTCCGTTGTTATGGTTTCTCTAATTGTAAAAAAGTCGCAGAAGTATTTCAAACAACAGCAGGAATATTTAGGACATATCAATGGGCAGGTAGAAGAAGTATTTGGCGGACATAATGTTATTAAGGCATTTAACAAAGAAGAAGATACATTGCGAGTGTTCCGTGATACAAACGAAATTCTATATCATTCTGCATGGAAATCACAATTTTTATCTGGAATGATGCAGCCAATTATGTCATTTGTAGGAAATCTCAGCTATGTGGCAGTTTCTATTTTAGGTGGTTACTTAGCTCTGGTTGGAACGATTGAAGTAGGTCAGATTCAATCTTTTATTCAATATGTGCGTTCCTTTAATCAGCCAATTGCTCAGTTGGCACAGGTTGCAAATATGCTCCAATCTACGGCGGCAGCGGCAGAACGTATTTTTGAGTTCTTGGATGAAGAGGAAGAAGAACAGTTTTCTTCTCATCATGCAAAAGTGAGAGATTATTTGACAGGAATGGATCGTGATGTTCGTATTCCAGAATTGGAAGGCCGTGTAACATTTGATCATGTTAAGTTTGGATATTTGCCAGATAAGATTATTGTACATGATTTTAGTGCAAAAGTGAAATTTGGACAGAAAATTGCAATCGTAGGTCCTACAGGTGCTGGAAAAACGACAATGATTAAACTGCTGATGCGATTCTATGACGTAAACGATGGAGCAGTATTAATTGATGATTACAATGTAAAAGACTTTGATCGAAGCGAATTGCGTGAAATGTTTGGTATGGTATTGCAGGATACATGGTTGTTCCATGGAACGATTCGTGAAAATATTCGCTATGGACGACTGGATGCAACCAACGATGAAGTAGTTGCAGCAGCCAAGGCCGCCCATGCCCATCATTTCATTTCAGCATTGCCAGGTGGATATGATATGGTATTGGATGAAGAAGCCAGCAATATTTCACAAGGACAAAAACAGCTGCTTACAATTGCGAGAGCAATTCTTGCAAATAACCGAATTTTAATTTTGGATGAGGCAACAAGTTCTGTTGATACTCGTACCGAACAACGAATTCAAAAAGCAATGAATAATCTAATGAAAGGCAGAACTAGCTTTGTCATCGCACATCGACTCTCCACCATTCGAGATGCAGATCTGATTCTTGTTATGAAAGATGGAGACATTATTGAACAAGGTAACCACGACCAGTTAATGGCTCAAAATGGATTCTATGCACAGCTGTACTTATCACAGTTCGAGCAGGGATAATGATATATAAGAAAATGAGGAAAAGACTTATCTTGATTCTATTTGGATCAGGATAGGTCTTTTCCTATACAAAAATAGATTTACTTTGGTTGCTTTAACTGATCGATTAATTCTGACCGAAGATTTTCAGGAACATTTAGTACTGACATAGATTGTTCCAAACTCCATCCAGTGTTCTCCATTAAATTGCGGAGGGATGATAATAAGGCATCAATTGTACCCTGTTCCATGCCCTGTTCCATGCCACGTTCCATGCCCTGTTCTAGGCCTCTTTTAAAACCGATTGCAATGCCCTTTTCTTCGATACCTTTACTTAAATTACACATAAGAGATACCTCTCTTTCCATTGTTTTTGTCATTTCAATATTGAAATTATGCTTCAAAATTTCCTTTTTCTTTTTGGCTTCTATACTAGAAGAAAGTAGCACTTCTAATAGTTTTAAAATTCCATTTGGATCTTTATCATTTGGATCACCGAGACAAATCATGATTGCGGACAGTAAATCGTAATTATCAACAGATTCGGTTCCATTTCCAATTAGACATTCCTCTTGAATCATGTAACGAGTGATACTATTTTTCCTCTTAGCGGGAGGATTAATACAAATCCAAATAGAATAGACTTTTTTGATTTGTTCATAATGAGAGCCTGTGAATTCTGTTCCGTATTGTGCAGAAATCATTCTACTGCAATAATATAATCCCCGCTTAATAAGAGGGTAACCAGGATAGTAATCATTTTGAGCCTCTATATTAATAATGAGTCGTATTAATTCTCCAGAAACAGGAGCAACGGCAAAAAAACGGATGTCATAGGTAATAGTTCCTTCCGTCATGGTAACGTCTTCAGTGTTGATACCAATAATGGATTCTCCAGTGGAAGATTCTTTATGGACAGAGTGTGTTTCATCTGGATTTACTGCCACTGCTGCTATTTGAGGTGTCCCTTCGATATAATTATTAGAGATCTTTTCGATACTACAATTTTGGTATTCATTTAAACAGCTTTTCATAATCCAGGCTAGGATTATCTTATTAGAGAGTAGACGTTTACAAGCTGCATCTAAGGCTGCCTTATCAGAAGCAGAATTAATATTGGCTGCAAGTGTATTTTGTAGTTCCATTCTTTTTGCATCACCTCGTATTCAGAGTGTTGTAGTTATTTTTATAATACTATGAATTCGATAGAATCGCAAGCAATCATTTTGTTTTTTTATTTTTATTGGCTTTAGCCAGTTGAGTGTGACGGAGTTTTTCGTGTTCCGA
>OEQY01000077.1_pt1 | contig 30683 bp, 28 predicted proteins | sample 1539871 | NCBI WGS metagenome assembly OEQY01 (sample SAMEA3891877, study PRJEB23780) | metagenome | biome: terrestrial biome; feature: animal house; material: Caecal content | place: Italy | collected 2015-05-05 | reverse complement strand
CTTATTTATAAAATTTTATCAAATAGTCAATAAAATCCTTTACATAGTTTTTTAAAATATAATCTTTCTGATAAATAATATAGAATTGTCGACTCAAACACTCTCCCATAAGTTCAAACTTGAGCAAACGTTTTTCTGCCACATAATCCATCACTGCCTTTTCTGATATAATCGAAACTCCCAGTCCTCCTGCAACCAAATTTTTGATTGATTCTTGATCGTTCATTCTGGCAACGATGGAAAGATCTTCTTCCTGAATTCCCATTTTTTTCAAAAACAGGCTGGCTGTTTTTCTGCTGCCACTCCCCTCTTCCCGAACAATAAATGGTTCTTGAATTAGTGATTCCAATGGAAAATATTTTTGATTTTTGAATGATAAATAATGTTCATTAATTGGTGTAATTAATACCATCCGATCCTGATAAAAACTTTGGAATTCCAATAATTCATCTTCTGTCTTCATTCCAACTAATCCTACATCGTAAGTTCCTTTATGAACAGCATCAATGATTCCCTGACTGTCACTTTGATTTACAACAAAATAGACATCACTATGTAATTTTCCAAATTCTGGAAGTACCTCTGGTAAAATATAGGCAGAAGGAATCGTAGACACACCGAGCTGTATTACTTTTGATTCTTTCTCATTCCACCGATTGATCATATCCTCTCTCAGTTTCAAAATATTCTGGGCACACTCATACAACTCCCATCCTCTAGACGTTATTTCAAAACTCCTGGCTGTCCGAATAAGTAGTCGAGAATTCAATTCTTCTTCCAAAATTCGGATATGGGTACTGATCGTGGGCTGAGAAGTTCCAAGCATTTCCGCTGCGATTGTGAAACTCTTATATTTCACCACAGTTACATACGATTGTAATTGTTTAAAGTCCATACATTCTCCTATCATTTCTATCTTCTAATTGCTATTGTATTCATGATACCATAATATATTTATTTTTTCAATGTAATCATTTATTTTTTCGATAATTGAATGCAAAAAAGTCTCCTTTATTAGAGTATTCTTTATCTAATAAAAGAGACTTCTTAACTAGAATCTAAAAAGTAATTTTACTGGTGCAATGAGATACTCGAAGAATCTGGAAAAATTCCAAGAACATATCAAAAAAATAATGATAATAGGATATAATCCTAAAATGATATCTCTAAACTGTTTCAATGAAATTGTTTCTTTTCGGCGGATTAAATTATAACTTACCTTAAAAAACATATAAAAAGAAACAAAGATGCATATATCATTGATTATTAAGAGAAATGCAAATATTATATCCGATACAGATGTTGGATGAACATCCATATTTGTATCCCATGTATAGTTTCCAGGTGCATAATTTACAAAAAATACAAAAAATAATGCGATTGATAAAAAGGATAACATCGTTATAACAAATGGAACGGTTCTTGCCTTTATTTTCATTTCATCACCTCATATTTTACATATACAATTCTAGATAAAAACTAACTACTTTATCTATACAATAGCAAATTTATTTGTAGTTGTCAATTGGATTTACTAAAAATTTAGTTGTTTTTATTCTAATGTATAATCCCATTTTTATATAATTAGTGATGTTAGTATCGATTTACATTTTAATAGTCTACTTTCGGTCAATCCTGCCTGAGCTAAAAACTGAAGTTCCTTTGCCCATTCCAACCATTTTTCATTCATCCTATGTTTATTTCTCCGTTTTATTCTCTATAACAGGTATTTGTTCATCCATACTTCCAGAACGGAATCCCTCCAGGTCCAATGTAATATAATGGTATCCTAGCGTTTTTAAATAGGAGTTAATATTCTCTCTTTTTGCAACTGCTTTCATTAGCTGATCGTTTCCAACTTCTATTCGCACAATTTCTCCATATACCCGAACTCTTACATTCCAAAAGCCCAATTCATGCAAATATTGTTCTGCTCGTTCCACTCTTGCCAATGCTTCTAAGCACAACGTTGTTCCATATGGAAATCGAGTTGCCAGACACGGGGCTGATGGACGATTTGCAACGGAAATTCCATATTCATTTGCCAACGTACGGACTTCTTCCTTTGTCATACCAACTGCTACCAGAGGGCTGAAAATTCCCAGTTCTCGAATTGCTCGAATTCCAGGACGGTATTTATGAAGATCCTCTTCATTCGTACCTTCCAAAATCTGCGTAATTCCCTTTTGTGCTACAAATTGTCGAATTTGTCCAAATAAATATTTTTTACATAAATAGCAACGATCCTTTGGGTTCGTTTGAATTCCAGCCTCCTGTAATTCATGGATTGTAAGCACAACATGCTTTGCTCCCATCTCCATTGCCACAGTTTTCGCAATTTCTAAATCGTTTTGCGGCTGTAATTTCGATTGAATGGTAACTGCATACACGGTTGTATTTTTTGCAGCTTGACAAGCTAACTTTAGCAATAAACTGCTGTCCACACCTCCAGAAAATGCAACTGCAACATCCTCTTTGGCGTACTGTTCCATATAGGACAAAAGTTTCTGTTTCTTTAATTCATACTCCGTCATCGGTTCGAATTCCTTTCCAACATTTCTTTGCAATCAATCAAAACCTTTTGATACATTTGCTGATATGGAATTTGATATTTTCTGCTTAACTCGGCAACCGATTCATATTCTGGATAATAACGTCTTCCATTTGGAAGTTCACATTGTTTCACCTTTACGATCCCATACTCTAGCTTCACTTCTTGAATGATACGATCTAAAATACTTCGCTCCATTTCTATTTTTCGAATTCCAATTGTTGTTGTCTCTTCAAATATAATTTGCTCCAGTTTTTCTATATTGCTTTCATCACAAATTACATTCAATTGATAGGCAGGACGATTTTTCTTCATATAAATTGAATGGTAAAACACATCTTTTGCCCCTGCTTCAAAAAGACGCTCCATAGTATATCCAAATGCCTCTCCGCTGCAATCGTCAATATTTGTCTCTAATTTATAAATTCTATCCTGTTTTTTAGTTGTTGGAGTTTGAATCAGCATTGCTCTAAGAAGGCTTGGTCTTTTATAGTTTCTCTTGCCTGCTCCAAGACCAATTTTCTGAATGAAAACTGATTCTGGCAGCACGTTTGAGGTTTGAATTGCTGCTGCGATTGCTGCACCAGTTGGCGTAATGAATTCTCCCTCACAGTCCATAATATGGATCGGCAGCTGATAGGCTGCTGCAATATTTGCAACTGCTGGTACAGGAATCGGAAGAATCCCATGCTGACACCGTACGCTGCCCCTTCCTTCGTTTAATTGGCTAATAATTACCTCCTCAATTTTTAGATTATCCATACAAACTGCTGCTGCAATAATATCTACAATGGAGTCAATTGCTCCAACTTCATGAAAATGCACCTGATCCATCGACACGCCATGAGCTTTTGCTTCTGCTTCTCCAATAATTTGAAAAATCTTACATGCCAGCTCCTTGGCATGACTTGTCATATCTGCCTGATCAATGATTTGAAAAATTTCCGTAAGTCCCCTATGCTCATGTGGATGAGCATGTTCCTGTAACTGTTCGTGTCCATCTAAATGTTCCTGCTCATGCAAATGTTTATGTGGATGGACATGTTCTGCTTCTTCATGACTAGGATGGCGATGCTCATGTGTTTTTCCATGCAGGTATTCCATATCATGATCATGATTTTCCTGCTCCAAATGAACCGTAAAATCACAGGCATCCAACCCTGCTTTCTTTACTCTTTGAATTGTTATGTGAAATCCCTTTACTGGAAGATGATTTAATACATTCATCAAAACATCGGAATCTGCTCCTAAATCTAATAATGCAGCGACAAACATATCACCGCTAATTCCAGCACTACACTCTAAATATAAGGTATTATTCATTGATCCGAACCCCCATTCGATTAATTTGTGTTGCAATGTAACCTGCTCCATATCCATTATCAATATTCACAACGGCAATTCCATTTGCACAGGAATTGATCATTGTTAAAAGTGCAGAAATTCCATTCATATTTGCACCATATCCAACCGAGGTCGGAACTGCAATGACAGGCTTGTCCACCAAACCGCCAATGACACTTGGCAAAGCTCCTTCCATTCCTGCTACTGCAATGACACAGTTTGCAGATTGAATCACTTCTAATCTGGATAATAACCGATGAATTCCTGCTACTCCAATGTCATAAATTCGCTCTACATTTGTACCAAAATATTCTGCGGTCTGCGCCGCTTCTTCTGCAACTGGAATATCTGCGGTACCAGCCGTACAAACGGCGATTTTACCTTTTCGTTCTTTTCCCTCTTTTTCAATTTTAATAATTTTGGAAATTGGATCGTATTGAATCTGTGGATATTTACTTTTTAACATTTCATACTGACGAGCGGAAGCTCTTGTTCCAAATACTTCTCCATCTTCTTCATACAACCGTTCTACAATATGCAATAAATGCTGCTCTGCTTTTCCGCTGCAAAAAATCACTTCTGGGAATCCAGAACGTAGTTTTCTATGACTATCCAATTTTGCATATCCCATTTCCTCAAATGGCTGTCTCCGAAGCATTCCATCCGCTTCTTCTATGGACAATTCCCCCTCTTTGAGTTTTTTTAGTATTTCATATGTATCCAAGCTCATAACTCCTTTTCTAATTTTTTACATCGTAACTGCAATTTCTTCTTCTGCTTCTTCCTTCATCTCTTCCATCTGCTCTGCATCCATTATTGGAAGTTCTGTAATGGAAGACACACCAAAACATCTTAAAAACTCTTCGGTTGTGGCAAGCAAAATCGGTCTCCCTGGGGCATCTAAACGCCCTACTTCTTCCACCAATTCACATTCAATCAACTTATTAATTGCATGATCGCTTTTTACACCACGAATCCGTTCAATTTCCGCCTTCGTAACTGGCTGTTTATAAGCAATAATGGACAGCGTCTCCAACAATACGTCAGTAAGTACATGCTTTTTGGGCTGTGATGCAACACGAATCAAATACGAATAATATTCTTTCTTTGTACAGAGCTGATAATTATTCTCTAGCTCTAAAATCTGAATTCCTCTATTTTCCAGCTGATACCGCTGTATCATTTGCTGAATCACTTTTTTTGTTGTTTTCACATCTAACTCAATTGCAGAAGCAATCTTCTCCACTGCAACCGAACGTCCCAGTGAAAATAAAATTGCTTCAATCACTGGTTCATATTGATCATAGTTCATAAATAAGGTCCTTTCGTTTTAATCATATTGTTCCATATCTTCTTTTGTAATTTCAACGGTACAATTCGGATTCCACTCAAGTTCAATATCTCCAAACAGTTCCTCTTGACTGATTAATAATTTTCCGATTTTAATTAATTCCAAACAGGCTAAAAATGTTACAACCGTATCCGTCTTACTATGCTGATGTTCCAACAGACTCCGAAAGGAAAACTGTGTATGTGATTCTGCATAGTCAAAAATGGCTCCTAATTTATCCGACAATCGGATCGGGTCCTGACGAATGGTTCCAAACTTACTTCGAATCGGGTCTAACTTGTCCACCTGCCGTTTCATAACCATCTGAAAAACCGAATGCAATCGCTGCAACGTCACTCCTTCCAATAACTTGTCCAAATCAACTGGTTCTTCATATGCTGCTACTTCTGCTGGAATGGTTGGAGGCTTATAACATTGTTTTTCTGCATCAAAGTTCATATCCTTTAATTGCTGTGCCATTGTTTTATACATTTTGTATTCCATCAATCGCTCTACCAATTCTTGTCTTGGATCCACCTCTTCTCCCTCTTCATTTTTTTCTACAGGAAGCAGCATCTTTGATTTAATATCCAATAGCGTGGCAGCCATAACTAGAAAGTCGCTGACCAAATCCAAATCGGTACGATCCATCGCTTTTACATATTCCATATATTGCTCTGTAATCTCCACAATCGGAATATCGTAAATATTTACTTTATTTTTATCAATTAAATGAAGGAGCAAATCCAATGGTCCCTCAAATGTTTCTAATTTTACTGATAGTTTCATTTCTTCACTCTTTTCCCTTTTTGACATCGATCCTTTCTATTTCCGCTTCTTAGCGTAACCATAACCAATTCTGGCGGATTATTTAATCGAATATTAATCGAATGGGTTCCTAACCCTCCTGTTACAATCATTCGTGTCGTTCCCTTCTTTACAAGTCCTCGATCCAATCCAGAAAAGAACTGCATTTGTGGAGTCATTACACCCCCTAAAATAGGAAGTCGAATTGTTCCTCCATGAAAATGTCCCGCCAACACTAAATCTGCTCCCCACCGTGCATATTCTTCTACATAAAGCGGTGTATGTGCCATTAAAATATGAAATTGATCTTTTTTAGGATTTCCAATTTTAGTTTCAATATAATGAGGTGCCAATGGTCTTTTTTTTCCTTTGAATTTGTAGTATTCTTCTCCAATATTCAAACCAGAAAGAGCAATCGCCGTTTCTTCTCTTTTTAACAATACTGTCTGATCAATCAGATAATGAATTTGATATTTTTTTAAAATCTGCTGAAATTCTTCGTTCCATCCAGGATATTGTGCTGGTGACTGTTCCATTCGAAGTTCATGATTTCCATTTGCATAATAAACAGGCGCAATTTCAGAAAGTCCTTTTAATATCGTGTCCGTAATAGAAAAATCTTTCTCCTTCCACTCTTTTACTACCATTAAATCTCCAACGACTAATATGATATCTGGTTTCGCCTCTTTCACAGCGCCAAGCAATGTTTGATTGTTTTCTCCAAACTCGTTATTATGGAGATCTCCCAACACTGCAATTCGATAACCATCCCATATCTGTTCTAATTTGGGTGATGCAATTTCATACTCCGTCACAACTAGCCGATGTAATTCAAAATGGGAACGAATCAAGCAAATAATTCCGATTAATCCCACTACTATAAATCCAATCCAAATTATTGGCATAACTTCCTCCTGAAACTTCTATAACGATTTTTTTATTTTATCATAAAGAGAAAAAGGATGCAAGTCACATCCTTTTTCCCTCAGTTTCAATTTCTAAGAGGAAAGAAAAAGAAACTGTTGTCCTATTCGTTTCATATAATCCAAAAATCCCGCTTTTTCTAATGATTCTTTGGCTAAAATTGGCGTAGAACCAAGTACATTTCCGTTTAAACGATATTCCAGACGTCCTACTTGCTGACCTTTTTCAATTGGGGCAACTAATCCCTCTTCCCATATAATTTCCCGTTCTATCGCAGAAAAATCTTCTCCCGATGTACTTAAATAATAAAATGGAGCTCCATATTCTGTCTGTACTTGCTCTGCAACCCCATCCTGTACTGGAACAGGGCTAAGTGCCAGTGGAGTTTGATCTTCAAACAATTTACAAGTCGCATATCCATAATTTAATAAGGTTGCGGCTTCTGTAAAACGATCTTTATAATTCGGACATGCCATAATTACCGCAATTAGTTTCACTCCGTCTTTTTCTGCTGTCGCAGAAACACAGTATTTGGCTTTGGACGTGGAACCTGTTTTTAGTCCCGTTGCCCATTGATACTGTTTTAATAACTTATTTGTATTTGCAAGCCCAAATTCTGTCGTTCCTTTGTTTGTCGTATGTGTAATATTCTGCATCCAAATCGTAGAATATTCATGAATGGCTGGATATTTTGTAATCAGCTCTCGGCTCATAATCGCTACATCTCTTGCAGAAGAATAGTGATTATCCGAGTCTGTCAAACCACAACAGTCTTCAAAATGGGTATTTGTCATTCCAAGTCCTGCTGCCCGTTCATTCATACGATTGACAAACTCTGCTTCACTTCCTGCAATTCGTTCCGCCATTGCAACCGATGCATCATTTGCAGAAGCCACTACAATGCATTTCATCATCGTATCAACCGTTTGCTTCTCTCCCTCTTCCAAAAAGACTTGTGAACCGCCCATTGACTTTGCATAATTACTTGTCGTTACTTCTTCTTCCAATGTAATCGTTCCATCTTTTAATGCATCAAAAATTAAAATAAGCGTCATAATTTTTGTAATACTCGCAGGGCTTAGCCGCTGATCTGCCTGTTCCTCGTAAATCACAGTACCCGTACTTGCCTCCATTAGTATGGAAGACGGTGCAGTCAGGTCAAACTGTGGCGTCTGCGCTGCCACTTCGGCTGCCTGATCCACAGCCTCCGTATTCAAATCTCCAGCAGAAAGAGTTTCTGGCAAAGCTGGATGCCATAAGTATGTACAAAGACTGACTGCTGCCAGAAAAGAAAGAATTCGATTCATAAATTTCTCCAGATTTTTCTTTATTACATTGTACCATCCAACGAAAAAAAGTATGACAACTATATTAATCCAATTTAATATTTTTTAAAGCATCTGCAAATACAGAATTTACCGACTGCTTTTCTTGCGTCTTTTGTTTTTTCATATACCGCTCAATGTCCTTTTTACTAACATTTTTTCCTTCCTTTTCTCGCCGTTCCTGAAACTTAGAAAGTTTTTCCCGATAACCACATACACAAGTAAACATACTGTTTTCTCCCTTTCCAACCAATTCCATTTTCTTATGACAGACTGGGCACCTTGCATTGGAAGTACGAGAAACGACTTCTCGGTAACCACATTCCCGATCTTGGCAGACAAGCATTTTACTATTCTTCCCATTTACTGCCAACAACCGTTTTCCACAATTGGGGCATTTTTTATTTGTAATATTATCGTATCGGAATGTTTTTTCTCCTGCTTTAATCTCACCCGTTAACTCGGCTGCATAACTGCGGATTTCTTTCATAAACTGTTGGGAATCTCGATTTCCTTTTGCAATCTGCGCCAACTTCCATTCCCAGTCAGCAGTCAATTCTGGCTTTCTTAAATCTTCTGGAACCAGATCCAATAACTGTTTTGCTTTGGAAGTAATATGAATCTCGTTCCCCTTCTTTTCTAGAAAAAAGCTGTGAAATAATTTTTCAATAATATCGGCCCTCGTTGCCACCGTTCCAAGTCCGCCCGTTTCTTTCAAAATCTGCACATTTTTCTGACTCGTATCCTGCATATATTGAACTGGATTTTCCATTGCAGATAACAACGTTGCCTCTGTAAAATAGGCAGGCGGTTTTGTTTTCCCCTCTGTGATTGTCAGTTGACGCACCAAAAGTTTCATTCCCTTTTCCAAACTTGGAATGGACTGCAACGCTTCTTCTTCCATCGTATCATAAACTTCTTTCCATCCTTTTTCTAATAAAACCATTCCCTTTGCGGTAAACGTCTCATTTCCAATTTGTGCCTGTAATGACGTCTGTTCATATTCTGCGGCTGGATATAACACTGCTAGAAATCGCCGTACTACAAGATCATAAATTCTTCTCTCCTCCATACTCATACGATCCAATTGTACAAACTGCTCCGTTGGAATAATCGCATGGTGATCACTGACTTTTGCATTGTTTACAAAAGATGCATTGGATGAAATCGGTTTATTCATTAACTTTCCAGCCAAACTCTTATAAGGCCCTGCTCCACATGCCTTCAACCGTTCTTTTATCGTTGGCACAATATCACTTGTTAAATAACGGGAATCCGTTCTCGGATATGTTAAAACCTTATGCGTTTCATAAAGCCTTTGCATAATGTTCAACGTTTGTTTTGCAGAATACTGATAACGCTTATTTGCCTCTCGCTGTAATTCGGTTAAATCATATAAAAGCGGAGCAAATGTCTTTTTCTTTGTCTTCGATAACTGTGTAATAACTGCCGATTTTTTATCAAGTTCCTTTTTTATTGCTTCTATTTTTTCTTTTTGAAATGTACTGGAAGTGCCTGACTTTGTATCTTTCCAATTCAACTGAATCTGAGTTGGATTCCCATCTTCTTGTAAACTGCAAATTGCAGTTAGCCCATAATAGGACTGCGGACGAAATTGCTTAATTTCCGCTTCCCTTTTTGCAATCATCGCTAAAGTTGGAGTCTGCACACGTCCACAAGAAAGCTGTGCATTATATTTGCAAGTTAACGCCCTCGTTGCATTAATCCCAACAAGCCAATCTGCCTGTGCACGGCACAGTGCTGCACGATATAAGTTTTCATACTCTTTTCCATCTCTCAAATGGGAGAATCCTTCTTTAATTGCCTTATCGGTGACAGAAGAAATCCAGAGCCGCTTGACTGGTTTTTTATTTTGTGCCTTTTCCAAAATCCACCTTGCCACAAGTTCTCCTTCTCTTCCAGCATCGGTTGCAATAATCACTTCTTTTACATCCATTCTATGAAGCAACGCTTTCACTGCTGAATACTGTTTTGCCGTTTGAGAAATCACTTCTAACTTTAATGGATTCGGCATCATTGGCAAATCTTCCATTCTCCAAGTTTTATAACGTTCCTCATATTTTTCTGGATCTGCCAACGTAACAAGATGTCCCAATCCCCAAGTTACAATATATGTTTCACCCTCGATTCCGCCATGGATTGTCTTACTGCAATGCAGCACTCTCGCAATATCTCTTGCTACCGATGGCTTTTCTGCAAGTACTAATGATTTCATCTCATTCCTCCTAATTAACTTTTATGCTCGATTTACAAACGTAATTATAAAGCATCAATCAGCACAGAGGAAACTACCTCCAGCTGATTGACGACATACAGGAAATACGATCTTATTCCTATTTCCTTCTAATTATAACAGAAAAGAACAAATCTCGTAAAGAGGTTCCTTTCATTCCGCTATTCCAAACTAATCAAGTTAATAGCTTTCATCTGAACTAAAATGCGCTTCAATTGGATCCAATTCTCTCTTTTTTTCTTCTTCTATTTCCCATGCTTCACTAATTTTCTCCGCCTCCTTTGCTGCAAGAGCAAGCCCCTGGCAAAAGATCCAAGATGCCAACAGGGCAACCAATACGACAATCAAAATTAGCATCATAATCGGTAACCTCCTATTCTTTCATTTTTGTAACATCCAAAAGAAATCTCAAGAAAGATTCCTTTTGCTATTAATCTTCCTCTTTTTTCCTATTTTATTCCATAACGAAGCAATTATAGTTCTATTATTCCTCTATTTTTTCCAACCTCCCTCTTTTATCCACTCCTAGTTTTATTTTTCTTTTCTATTGACACACCAAATTCATTACTTTATAATAGTAAAGTGAATTTTAAAAAACAGAGGAGTATGATTATGGGATTCAAATTTATAAAAAGATTGCCGTCTCCGGCAGAAATTCGGGAAGCTTACCCACTTTCTTCCAGCATTATAGCTGCAAAGAAAGAAAGAGACGCTTTGATTCGTGATGTCTTCACTGAACAAAGTGATAAGTTTTTAGTTATTATCGGTCCATGTTCTGCGGATAATGAAGATGCTGTTTGTGATTATGTCAATCGCCTTGCAAAAGTTCAGGAAAAAGTCAGTGATCGTCTTGTACTGATTCCAAGAATCTATACCAATAAACCTCGTACAACAGGAGAAGGTTATAAAGGAATGGTTCACCAGCCAGATCCTGAAAAAAAGCCAGATATGCTGGCAGGAATTATCGCAATCCGCAAGATGCATATGCGTGCCATTGAAGAAAGCGGATTGACTGCCGCAGATGAGATGCTCTATCCTGAAAACTGGAGATATCTTTCCGATGTACTTTCTTACGTCGCAGTTGGCGCTCGTTCTGTCGAAAACCAACAGCATCGTTTAACAGTAAGCGGATTCGACATTCCAGCGGGTATGAAAAATCCAACAAGCGGAGATTTCTCCGTTATGTTAAATTCTGTCTATGCAGCACAGCATCCACACGATTTTATTTTCCGTGGATGGGAAGTACAGACAACAGGAAATGAATTAACTCATACTATTTTACGTGGCGCTGTCAACAAGCATGGACAATCCATTCCAAATTATCATTATGAAGATTTGGAATTACTGCTTCAAATGTACAACGAACGTGATTTAAAAAATCCAAGCTGTATCGTAGATGCAAACCACTCTAATTCCAACAAAAAACATATGGAACAAATCCGTATTGTAAAAGAAATCATGCACAGCCGCAGACATAATCCTGATATCGCTCGCCTCGTAAAAGGAGTTATGATCGAAAGCTATATTGAAGGAGGGGCTCAAAAAGTGGGAGAACATATCTATGGAAAATCCATTACCGACCCTTGCTTAGATTGGAATTCTTCTGAACAATTAATTTATTCCATTGCAGATTTGGTTTAAACAGATAACGGCTTTCAAAATAGTCAAAAACGGAACGATCCACATTTCCAATAGATGGATCGTTCCGTTTTCTATTTGCTCATAACCAATTATTTCTTTGCATTTTCGTCCCTTTCTTTTGTATTTTTGGCATATTCACTAATTTATTCCATTTTATTTCATTGCTTTTTCCATAACTCTATGGTATATTAGACATAAGAATTAGTCAAACATTACAATTGTATGCAATCCACTTTCTTACATACGTTTAAGAAATTTCCTGGATCCACCCATATTGGAATTCCTATCCTATCCCAATATGGTATAATAAAGAAACTATAAACATAAGAAAGGAGAACGTTACAAAAATAGATACAAACGATATTCCACGTCTATTTTTAGTAACCATCAGGAAAAATGAAGATTTACAAAACAAAAGATTATGACGCAATGAGTTTAAAGGCAGCTACTATTTTAGCTTCCCAGATTATATTAAAGCCAGACAGCGTATTAGGTTTGGCAACTGGTTCTTCCCCAATTGGAATGTATAAAAAGTTAGTCGAATGGTACGAAGCTGGCAATTTGGATTTCTCTCAAGTTATGAGTGTAAACTTAGACGAATACCGAGGATTGGCTCCAGAAAATGAACAGAGTTACCGCTATTTTATGAATACTAACTTATTCGACCATGTTAATATTCGTAAAGAATGTACTCATGTTCCAGACGGTTTAACCGATAACCCAGATCAGGCATGCGAAGACTATGAAGCATTAATCGAATCATTAGGCGGTGTAGATATCCAAGTTTTAGGTATGGGACATAATGGACATATCGGTTTTAACGAACCATCTTCCGATTTTGCAAAGATTACTCATTGTGTAGACCTTGCTCCAAGTACTATTGAAGCAAATAAGCGTTTCTTTGAATCCGAAGCCGATGTTCCACGTCAGGCTTATTCTATGGGAATCGGTACTATTATGAAAGCGAAAAAAATTCTTCTGATTGTTTCTGGTGCAGACAAAGCAGAAACTCTTTATCGTGCATTAACAGGACCAGTTACTCCAGAAGTACCAGCTTCCATTCTTCAATTCCACAAAGAAGTTTATGTCGTAGCAGATGAAGCTGCCATGTCCTACTTCAAATAAATGATGAAAAAGAAAACACTCGGATCTTACAAGCTTGGTTTCTTGAAAGATTCGAGTGTTTTTCTGTATTAACAGCAGACAATAATTCCTCCGTCACTCGCATAGAGCGTTGCTACGCCCGCCGTATTCGTAATATAGACATCTTTAAACTTTCCCTTTTGCAATAATAAATCCTTTACAAATGCTGCACGCTGCGGACAATTACAATGTGCAATTCCTAATACACGATCTTCACTATCCTTTACTTCTTTCACAAAAAGATCCACCATCCGAGCTAATGCACGATTGATGCCTCTCACTTGATCTTTTTTAATGATACGGCCAGAATCTGCTGCCATAACTGGTTTAATATTCAATGCAGTTGCAAAAAATGCCTGGATTCCTGTTAAACGTCCATTTTTTCGGAGTGCTTCCAGACTCTCTAACACAAAATAGGTCTGCATGGATTTCACAAACTCATTGACATGCTGCATAATCGCTTCAAATGTTTCTCCTGCTTCTGCCATACGGCGAATCTCGAAACCAATCAGAGACTCTCCTACTGATGCAGAGTCGGAACTAATCACAGCAATCTGTTTTCCATCACAATTGGACTCCTCTTCATACATCTGTCTTGCTACTTCGGCTGAATTATAGGAACCGCTTAAATGCTGAGACAATGTAATTACAAAAATCATAGAAGCATCGGTTGCTTTATACGCTTCTAAAAATGTATTTGGAGATGGACATGCTGACTTTGGACAGTTCGGACTCGCTGCTACGGCACGTAAAAACTCCGCCTGTGAAAATGTCTCATCGTCAATAAAATGTTTGTCATCCACTTGTAACGTTAGCGGAATCAATTGAATATGTTCATCCTTTTTATCTTTTTCTATTAAATCCATACAACTATCGCCAATAATCTTATATGTCATCAGAATCCTCCTGAAACAAACTTTATAATCAGAACACGTAGTATTCATTACCACTTATTATAGCATTGTTGTAACTGCTTGTAAAGTTTTATTTTCGATAAAAACACGATAAAACTCATATTTTGTCCGCCTTGCGTCAAAGAATTTTAATCCAATTTATTCTTCTGTAAAAAACGCCTGGAACAATGCATTCAATTGGCATTGACTGTCGGCTGCCATTAATTCTCTGGCAGAATGCATCGCCAAGAGAGGAATTCCCACATCAATTGTTTTTGCAGGTATGAAGCTGGATAAAATGGACCCAATCGTACCGCCTCCTGGAATATCGGAACGGTTTGCAAATTTTGCATAACGAATCTGATTTTTCTTGCATAATTCCTCAACGACTGCAACTGCACTTCCATCCGTTGCATAACGCTGATTGGATTCCATTTTAATACAAAATCCCGCATTCATTGCTGGTTTATTTGTAACATCACATTTTTCTGGATGGTTTGGATGAATCGCATGTGCCACATCGGCAGAAATAATAAAGCTTCCAAATAGTTTTGCCAAATACTGTTCTCTGCTCCATCCAAGCGATAACGCTAGTTTTTCCAATATATGAGCAAACATTTCTCCATTTGCCCCTTGCTTGGAACGAGAACCACATTCTTCGTTGTCAAAAAGAGCAATCACATCCACACCATTTTTTCTCTTTCCATTTAAAAGTCCGTGAAGACAAGCTTGGCAAGAAGTCAGATTATCCAATCTCGGCGCCGAAATCATATCCTCGTCCATTCCAATTATGGATGCCTGTTCTGCATTATAAATGTAAAGATCATAATCCAATATATGATCCGCTTCCACTCCTAACTCTTTGGCTAAAACATTTAAAAAATAATTTTCATTTTCCAATTTATCCGTTACAAAACCAAGAATTGGAAGCATATCAATCTGAGCATTCCATTTATAGCCACTATTAGCCTCTCGATTCATATGAATTGCCACATTCGGAATCGTTACTACTGGTCTCTTAAAATCAATCAAACGCTCCTCTGGAGCAAAAATAGAATCTCCTTTTAACGTTACTCGACCAGCAATGGAAAGCGGACGGTCCAGCCAAGTTGCCAAAATTGGTCCGCCATAGACTTCCACATTTAACTTCCGATAGCCTCCTGCCATCATATCTGGATTTGGCTTAATCCGCAGACATGGCCAGTCCGTATGTGCAATTCCAATTCGGAACCCATCTTCTGCGTCTGGATTCTCATGAATATGAAACGCAACTAACGTTGTTCCATAGATATTTACATAGTACATTCTACCTGCTTCTGTCTTCCAGACTTCCTTCGCCTTTAATTCCTTCGCTCCCGTCTCTTCCAACTGACGCATAACCTCTTGTATCGTATGGTATGGTGATACAGAACAATTGAGCATATTTAATAAATCATTCCATTCTTTTTTCATAAGTCCTCCCTACTTCTTGGCTGCCACTCTTCTTAATCTGGCAGTTTTTTATTTATTTCTACGATTGTTTTAATATACCATACTCTCTTTTCTATGTCAACGCAGTTAAACCACCAAAAAAAATTAATATTTTGTAAACCAACTTGGTATTTTATGCCATTACTACCATACATTCCTTTTCACAGAATGCAATCCCATATTTTATGATATTCTTCATCCCCTTCCACTTTAGCCCAGCCGCATATTTTTTTTCTTCAATCTGTTTCAATGCTTCTTCACATCCCTTTTCCAAGTTACCATCTTCCGCATATTTCAATTCAATGATAATCCCTATTTTCTCCGATGTACAAATCGAGATGTCACTATACCCCTCACCTAATTCTGCATTGGACTGGACCAGCCAGTTTCCTTGGCTTTGCAAAAGCCCTAAAAGCATACCATGATAAAAATTTTCTTTCCTATTCTTTCTTACCGCAGTATCCCGCACGCTAATTGAATCCCATAGATAATCGTGCAGCATTTCTCCAATCCTTGTAACATCTCCTTTTGGAAATGCCATACAAAACTTCTCAATTCTTGACCAATCCGCCCGAGTTGTTTCCTTAAACCAGTCTTTAACCAGGTCAATAAACAACTCCCTTACTTCCTTATTAGGAATTGCCAACTCAAACTGTCGATTGAAAAAACGCCCCCTCTGTGTTAAATAGCCAGTCGCCAACAAGATACTCCACACATTTTCAATCGAGTCATCCATATCTTTATAAGTCAATTCCTGTTTTATACTTTTAACGATCGTACCACCATTCACTAACTGCTCAATTTCATTTTTTGTATTTTTATCTGCTTTATCAATAAAACGCCGAACCATATCATTTTCACTTGTATTCGCCCAATAGTTTTCTGGCTCTGCCTCCTCGTCTGCCAACAGTTCATCACAATAATTAAGCACATCCCACGGACAATACAACGAGACTTTTCCAAAACGATACCCATCATACCAGTCTCGGATGATATCCTGATACGACTCTAAACCATAAAAAGCAAGCATCTCACTCACTTCTTCTTCTGTAAAACCAAAATATTGATCGTATCTGACATCGGTAATCGTATGCACCTTTAAATTATTCAATCCAGTAAAAATACTTTCCTTAGAAACTCTTAAACATCCCGTAAGAACAGCAAACTGTAGAAAGTCATTCGTCTTTAAAGCATTACTAAACAAGTTACGAATCAAAACAATCATCTCATCATAATACCCTGCTTGAAATGCTTTATCCAACGGAACATCGTACTCATCAATCAACAAAATGACTTTCTGACTAAAATGTTTGGATAAGAGCTGCGATAGAGTACGCAAACTGTCCACAAGCATCTCATCATCCATAGTAAATTTTCCGTCTTCCACATGTATCAACGCCTGATATGTTTTCTTTTCATCAGGCAATAGCTCTGGACTGTCTGATAGATAATAAAAACGGAGTGCTTCATTCCCAATCAGCCTTCGCAATGCTGCATATGCTTGTTGATAACTCAAACCGTTCACACCTTTTAAACTGATGGAGATTACTGGAAACTTTCCCATATACTGTTTGCATAATTCTTTTTCCTGTAAAATATCCATTCCATCAAATAACGCCTTCTCACAGTTAATTTCAAAAAAACATTTCAGCATACTTATATTAAGGGATTTTCCAAAACGTCTCGGACGAGTAAATAAATTTACCTTCCCCCAATTATTCAAAAGTTCTGCTATAAACATCGTTTTATCCACATAATAGAAATTTTCCTTCGAAAACTCCTCAAAATTCTCAATACCGATCGGGAGCTTCTTACGCATCTTATCCATAACCTCCTTTTCTCTTTTTCTAATACGCCCATCTCTTATTGTATTTTATCATTCTCCACCCTTTCTTGCAAGCAAGTGTCAAAACATTGTTTGACATTCCACTTCCTGAACGATATAATAACGAAAGTAGATGAATCACTTCATATTTATATTTTCCTATCATGGAGGTGCCTATGATTGCACAAAAGATTTCTAATCTTCACCAATTTACAAAACAACTTTTTTTAGAACAGACTTTTGATTCTTTTCTCGTATCCGAACTCACGATTTCCACCTATAATTCCTTCCATATTGATGGCAGATTAAAAAGGGAATTTTTTACAGAAGAAGAATGGAATTCCATTGGATCGGAACCATTTTCTCGTTGGTCTCAGTTGCGCCCGATTTGTTTTTCTCTGATTAAAGGCAAGAAGCTTCCACTCTCCTTTCAGATTATATTACGGCTATCGGATTCTGATACAGCATCACTGTTTTCTGATACAACCCTTCCCGCAGAATTGGATGGATTCTTTCTCAATATCGTTTATAAAAAAGAAGAACTGATCTGTACGAGTGGCACTGCTTATAAACAATTTACAATGGATCGCAGCGCCGATCAATTATGGGATCAATATTTAACTAAACGATTGGAGAAAATAATCGAATTATAAACCATTTCTAAAGTTTTTATGAATTGTTAGCACTCATGCGTTTTGAGTGCTAATTTTCTATTGACATTTCTTTTTCTTAGTTGTACAATACAAATCAGTCAACAGGAAAACAAAGAAAAAAGGAGTGTTTTTTATGGCTTTCAAACAAGGTAGTTTATCAATTAATAGTGAAAATATTTTTCCAATTATAAAGAAATGGTTATATTCCGATCACGATATTTTCTTCCGTGAATTAGTCAGCAATGGATGCGACGCCATCACGAAGTTAAAAAAATTAGATATGATGGGAGAATATGCGATTCCAGAAGGTACAAAATTTAAAATTGAAGTAGTCGCAGATTCTGAAAACAAAACGTTAACCTTTACGGATAACGGTATCGGTATGGACGCCGATGAAGTCGAAGAATACATTAATCAAATCGCATTTTCTGGAGCACAGGACTTCCTGGAAAAATATAAAGATAAAACAAACGAAGATCAGATCATCGGTCATTTTGGACTCGGCTTCTACTCTTCTTTCATGGTAGCCGATCGTGTTACGATTGATACGCTGTCCTGGAAACCAGGCGCAGCCGCAGTACATTGGGAATCCGATGGCGGTACGGATTTTGAAATGAGCGACAGCGATAAAACAGAAATCGGTACTACGATTACTCTTTATTTAAATGAAGATAGCTACGAATTCTGCAACGAATTCCGTGCCCGTGAAGTATTAATGAAATACTGTTCCTTCATGCCTGTGGAAATCTATTTAACTAATCCAAATGCAGAACCAGAATACGAAGAAGTAGAACCAGAAAAGACGGAAGAATCCGATACCGAAGCAGAAGTAGTCGATGAAGAAGGCAAAACAGTAAAAGAAAAGAAATTAAAAGAGCCAACTCCAATTAACGATACAACTCCACTTTGGACAAAACATCCAAACGATTGTACCGATGAAGAATATAAAGAATTCTATCGTAACGTATTTATGGATTATAAGGAGCCTTTATTCTGGATTCATTTAAATATGGACTATCCATTTAATTTAAAAGGTATCTTATATTTCCCTAAGATCAATACCGAATACGATTCGATCGAAGGAACAATTAAATTATACAATAACCAGGTATTTATCGCAGATAATATTAAAGAGGTAATTCCTGAATTCTTAATGCTCTTAAAAGGTGTTATAGATTGCCCAGACTTACCATTAAACGTATCCCGTTCTGCATTGCAAAATGATGGATTCGTTAAGAAAATTTCCGATTATATTACAAAGAAAGTAGCCGATAAATTAAGCGGAATGTGCAAAACAGATCGTGAATCCTATGAAAAATATTGGGACGATATCAACCCATTTATCAAATTCGGCTGCTTAAAAGATGAAAAATTTGCCAACAAGATGAATGACTATATCATCTTTAAAAATTTAGAGGGCAAATATATTACACTTCCAGATGCATTAAAAGAAAACGAAGAAAAACACAAAAATACCGTATTCTATGTCACCGATGAAAAAGAACAGAGCCAATACATCAATATGTTCAAAAAAGAAGGCATCGACGCCGTTATTTTAAAACATAATATCGATGCTCCATTCATCACTCATCTGGAACAAAAAAACAAAGACGTGAAATTCTTGCGTATTGATGCGGAAGTTACCGACACACTCAAAGAAGAAGTGAAAGAAGAAGATGCAGAAACATTAAAAGCAAACTCAGAAACATTAACCGAAGTCTTCAAAAAAGCATTAAACAATGACAAATTAGATGTCAAAGTAGAACGTCTCAAAGACAGTTCCATCGCTTCCATGATGACAACATCGGAAGAAAGCAGACGTATGCAAGAAATGATGAAAATGTACGGAATGGCAGGTATGGATCTCGGAACCCCAGGCGAAACACTCGTCCTGAACATCAACCACGACCTCGTACAATACGTTCTGAACCATAAAGACGCCGACAATATCAACACCTTCTGCGAACAACTCTACGACCTGGCAGCATTGGCACACGGCACCTTAACCCCAGATCGTATGACTCAATTCATTACACGCAGTAATCAAATTATGATGCTGTTGGCGAAGTAATTTATAACAATATTTCAATTAGTCGCCCCCACCCGTAAAACGGGTGGCTCGGGACGCGGGCTCTAAGCCCGCCCTACTTGGCCGCGCCTCAAGGCGCTGGCTTTCTCTTTCATGCTATGGGAAGTTTGCTGCGCATCCTTCCCATAGCTCCGTTCAAGCCACATTGCTATTGACTCGTCGCTGCCCCTAAAGGGGCCTTTGTACTACTCAGCCTTGACCCTTAAAAGGGTCTTCATATTCTTTCACACTGAGTTTATCTTGCATGATATCTGCTTTTTCCTGTTCTTGTATATACTTCTTTATCGTGGCTTCATTTAATCCGACCGTGCTCACATAATATCCTTCTGACCAGAAATGACGGTTCCCAAACTTATACTTTAAATTTGCGTGCCTGTCAAACATCATCAGGGCACTTTTTCCTTTCAAGTATCCCATAAATGATGATACACTGATCTTCGGCGGTATACTTACCAACATATGCACATGGTCTGGCATCAGATGTCCTTCCAATATCTCCACTCCTTTATAACTGCACAATTGTTTCAATATATCCCGCAAATCACTTTTGTATTGATTATAAACAATTTTTCTTCTATACTTAGGGGTGAAGACGATGTGATACTTACACATCCACTTCGTATGTGCGAGCGAATTCGTTTGCTTTGCCATGAAATCACCTTTCCTTTCTTTAATAGTGGCCTGAACACCTCTATTATAACGGAAAGGTGATTTTTTGTATAACTAACGTCGCGCACCCGCATAGCGGGTGGATTATATTTCGCACGTTTCCGTTTCTCTGTTGAGAAACTTCAACGTACTCAACTGGGTCTATCCGACCCATATATAAAATCTGCCATGATAAGAAAAAATAATTTCTCATCATGGCAGACTCTGCTATTTTTGCTATAATAAAATAATTTTCTACGCTTGGGTCATTTGCTGAATTTCCTTCCACGATTCTTCGTCAAATTCTCGATCTTTATAATAAAACTTTCGATCTTCCTCTGTAATTTTTCGGATTACTTTACATGGATTTCCTGCTGCTACAACCCAATCTGGTATATCTTTTGTGACCACACTTCCGGCACCAATTACTGTATTACTTCCAATGTGAACACCTGGGACGATTACTGTATTGCCTCCAATCCAGACATTATCTCCAATGGTTACTTCAATTCCATATTCATATATCGTATTTCTAGATTCTGGATGAATCGGATGCCCTGCAGTATAAATGGATACATTTGGAGCAAATTGGCAATTATCTCCAATCTTCACCTTTGCGACATCAATAATGGTACAATTATAGTTGGCAAAGAAGTTCTTACCAACTTCAATATGGAATCCATAATCACAGTAAAATGGGGGATTAATAAATGCTCCCTCAGACTTTCCTAATAATTCTTTTACAATTTTATTAATCGCATCAAAATCAGAGCGATCCACCGTATTCAGCCTTTGTAAAATCTTTCTGCATACTTTCTGTTGTTCAAAAATTGAATCGTCCGAAATATATGGTAATTGTGCATCTCTGCGTTCTATATGATTCATTTTTTCCTCCTTAAACTGATTGTATTTTTTATAAAAACTTATCCATCATGAAATGGTTAAGTTTTTGACCCATTTATATTGCTTATAGTGACGATAAACAGCTGGAAGCTTTACAAATTCATCCAGATTTAGCAAGAAATATACAACTAAAACTGGCAGTTTCCATACAAATGCACTTAGCATTCCAATCGGTACAATAATAATCCACATTGTTACGATATCACATAAAAATCCAAATCGTGTATCCCCTCCTGAGCAAAAGATTCCTGCTACAACAGTGGAGTTGATTGATTTTCCAATCATGTAATATGCACAGATATAAAGCATTGTATGTAAATACTGGTGTGCCTGATCACTGAGATTATCTGCAAAGTTTAAGATGAATGGACTGCATAGTAAAAGGAAAATTCCTGATATAACACCTGCGATCCATGCAATTGTACAGAGCTTTCTCCCATAATTTCTTGCCTGCTCCAAATTTCCAATTCCTAATTCATTTCCAACAATAATGCCGCTTCCTGTCCCAATACCAAGACAGACACATGCAATAATATTTTTTACAATGTTGGCAATCGAATTGGCAGCAACCGCATCATCACCTAAATGTCCCATAATTACAGAAAACATTGTAAAACCACATCCCCATACAAGTTCATTGGCTAATACAGGCGTTGTATAACGATAAAAGTCTTTCTTTAATTCTGGACTGCTTGAGATTAAAAATTCTCTCCGTACTCGAACAACATCTTTTTTCGCATTTTCAATGAAAACAAGAATCAGTTCTACTGCTCGGGAAATGACAGTAGCAATCGCCGCTCCTGCAATTTCTAATTTAGGAAATCCAAATAGTCCAAAAATTAGGACAGCATTTAGTATAATATTCAAAATTACAGCAATAGAGCCATACACGGTACTTTTCAGCGTTCTTACACTATTTTTCATAATACAAAGATAAATCTGAGAAACTCCCATAAATAAGTAGGACCAGCTCACAATTCTAAGATAAGGAATTCCCAATTCAATTAACTTTGGTTCATTTGTAAAAATCTTCATCAAAAGTCTTGGACAACAACTAGCTGCTAGAAAAAATACCCCAGAGATCAGTACCGAAATCTTCAATGAAATAACAAGTACCTTTTCTACTGATATCCTATCTCCCTTTCCCCAATACTGAGCTGCTAAAACAGTGGTTCCAATTGTTAGGGCTACATAGAATAAATTTAAAACAAATTGTACCTGTGTTGCAAGCGATACTGCTGACAACGAACTTTGATCCAAAAAGCCAAGCATTAATGCATCCGATGCACTGACTAAAGCGGTCATTAGATTTTGGAATGCAATCGGTAATACTAATGCAATTAATTTTTTATAGAAAATTTTATTTTCCCTCATATCACTTCTACTTTCTTTGTTTTGTATCTATTGTTGGAGTCAAAAAGTATTTTAATCCCATGACACTGTAGATTTTTACGCATTTTATACTCCCGAAATTCTAAAAACATTCAAAGTTTGCCCTATTGGTCTACTTTTTCATGCTCGCATGATCTTTTTCACTCCTGTATCATAATATTCTTTTTGTATAAGAAAATCTAGCAGAATTATCGCTAATTTCTATAAAAATATTATTTATTGTGAAAGTCCCAGACAGCAGCCATGAAACAGACTGTGTTTACATGAGATAGCCCATGGCTATTGGATAGGCTAACCTATATAAACTAAGGAAAGCGACCGCTCGATTGTGAATACAGGTGGCAATTGCAGGAGCACTAAAGTGCGGAGCAATCGACTTTTATATTACAGTAATACCTACAAAACAGGCATAGAATTTTTATAAATTCAGACAAGGAATATATTCTATGATTAGAAGCTTCCGCTGGAACCTCCATGAGTTTCTCCAGAGGAACTTACATGGGTACTGCTGCCACCCGAATCATGATCTTTTGGTTTGGCAGTTTTTGATATATGTCGGTAAAGAAAATAGTCATGACTTTTTGTGATATGTAAACTTCCTGGACGAATATAACTTGATGCTGCTGCCTGACTGCGTACGGATTTTAATGTTCCTTTCATCACACTTACAATAATAAAAGCAAGTAAACAACCGCTTCCTACCGCAAGTCCAATTCTCACACCTGGCATGGCAAAGATATTATCTTCAGAATCCAAATTATTGACATCATAAGGTTCTCCTGTCGCCGCCTGTGTTAGAAAATCATCACATAATTCAGCAAACTGATTAAATGCATCCAAATAATCTCCTTCACTTAGTTTTGGAACAAATTGGTCTGTCATAGCTTCCTGTCCTGCATCGGTAAAAGCATCTATTGCAGCTCCATGTGTACTAATCGCCCAGTTTCGTTCTTCCATACTAATTAATAGTAGAATTCCATCTTTCTCATTTCCTAATCCGTATCCATTGTAATCAAAATAATCGTCTGCATATTTGGTTGCTGTTTTTCCATTTAAAGAACCCGCAGTCACAATAATGACATCACATTGCTGTCTTCCACTTATATCATCCAGTTTTTCTATTAATCTACGTTCTTCCTCATCTGTCAATAAATCACCATCATCCACAAGTCTTGAGGGATGCCCACTGCCATAAGCTGCTGCATTTTCATTCACTATCCCCAAAAACATACAGACAAAAATTATAATTCCTAAAAAGAAACGTTTCCATTGTTTTTTCACGGTATTACCCTCCTGAGCCAATTAAAATCCAAAACTAAAAAGCAATCCAGAAAATGACGTAAAAAATGATACTGAAAATCAAACTAAGACTGAAAAACCAACGCCAGTATGCTCCTTTATCCAATGGTAAATCTCCTACAAATTTGCCAGTCTGACCATTCATCGCAAATGTATAATTTTTACCATTCCAGGTGGTACTCAACATCCATACTGGATAAAGTGCATATTTTGCATTTCCATTTGAAAGCTGAATACTGCTGTTTTCTGTTATAACACTGCTATATCCTTGAACTGTAGCAGCAAAGTTCTCTTCTGTACTATGTTTGATTCGTTCATTTGCTCGCTCAATACTCTGGTTCGCAGTAACATCATAGCGATCTGCCAAATATCCAGCCAAATAGGCAGTCTGAAAATCGACAGCATCTTCAAAATAAAATGGTTCAATGGATTCCATTAAATCATCCGCAATTTTGGAAGAGCCATCTACTGGTATTTTTTCAAATCCAATTTCTCCCTCTCGATAAACAGAAAAATAACTTGTTTCTGTATAATTATAATCGTCATCACTCCACACTCGCACCCTTGTTGCCTTATACCGTACTTTCCCCGTTGCATCTGCATCAAACAACCAAAATGGTACATACACTCCTTTTATTTCATTGATACGATTTTGTGACTTAAACAACTTTGGTAACAACCGTTTGCCCTTTAAATGTCTTACCAATCCATCTTTCGCAGCCTGCTTATCTAACTTAAATGGAATGACATAGTCTGGACGCAGATCTCCAGAAAACTGCCCCGTCATAACAACTGGATTACCACAAAATGGACAACTCGTAGCTCCTAAGTTTTGATCTCCGACAATTTCACCGCCACAGGATTTACAGGTGTAAATTATCATATTATCGGTTTCTCCTGTTTTCCATTCACTGCCTGCCTGTGTTTCCCAATTCATCGCATCTGGCTGTTCTTGATTTAAAACATCATCATAGTTTTTCAATGCTTCCATCTCAAATTCTGTTCCACAATATGGACACTTCATTTTCTGCACAGAGCTATCAAATTTTAATGCTCCTCCACAAGACGGACATTTATATTCCAATAATTTTGCCATTTTCTTTCCTCTTTTTATTTTTATATTCCAAATTCTTTTGCATAAGTTACTGTTCCACTTATCGGTCTTGCATGTTCTTGTAATTGTATTGCCATAAAATTAATAGAAGGCATACCTTCAGGAACCTTAATTCCAAACTGTACCGCTGGCAAATAACCAAAACGAGGATAATATTTTTCACTTCCCAGCACAAGGGAATATTCATAACCTAATTCCTTCCCAATTTCATGACCTTTTCTTATCAACGCAGCCCCTACCCCTTGTCTTTGACATTCAGGGAGTACAGACAAAGGAGCTAAAACCAGTACGATATCACTTCCAACCTTTGCCTCTGTAAATAAGATATGTCCTACAATTTTCCCATCTATTTCTGCTACTAATGATAATTGTGGTATAAAAGCACTGCTTTTTCTCAATGCCTCAACTAAATCCTGTTCATTTCCATCACTATGCTCTGCAGATGCAAATGCCTGTTTTACAACATAATAGACTTTTTCATAATCATTACTTGTTTCCTGACGAATTAACATAGTTACCTCCAAATTATTTCATCGTTTCTCAATCGTTTTCTTTATCATAACATATCCATTTCCAAAAGAAAATAGAATTATTATCACTTGGCATCTGCTTTAATATAAGGGAAAAAACTCTATCAGACTTTTTCCCTACACTGATGGCAAAAATGGCGGCATTATTTCTGATAACACTATTTTATCTCTAATATTAACTTTGAATTATTCTTATTTATGCAACACGAAATACAACATAAAAAGAAAAAGCCCTTGAATACTCAAGGGCTTTAGAATGCGGATAACAGGACTTGAACCTGCACGTCTCGGGACACTAGAACCTAAATCTAGCGCGTCTGCCAATTCCGCCATATCCGCAATTTTCACACAGCTATTATAATATCATACCTCCTTTTCTTTGTCAACTAAATTTATGGATAAACTTTAAATACAAATTTACCTGTTCTATGCCTACTATTTTTCGATTCCTTTTCTTGCATGAATCCCCTTTTCATATACATGTGCTTTTTTCTTCATTTCTGTCACATAACCAGCTAATTCTAATAATTCTGGCTTTGGGTCTCTTCCTGTCAATACTACTTCCACGCCAGTTGGCTTTTTTTGAAGCCACTTCAATACGACATCTTGATGAATCATATCATAATTATACGCTGAGATGACTTCATCCAGTATAAGAACAGCCGTTGGATGATCTTCCTTTTTTTCCAATAATGTTTCTTCCTTATTCTTTTCTTTTTGTGATATCTCCACAAGTTCCTGAACTACATTTAAAAATAATCCAGTATAAATACTTTTTGCGATTTGTTTTTCTTCTTCGGTTAAAGTCCAAGAAAACCCAAAACGTTCTTTGGCATAATATACCGATACATTTGGAATACTTTCCAAGATAGAAATCTCAAAAGAAGTTCCATCCTTCATAAATTGAGTAAATACAACTGGAATCCCAGCTCCAGCACTTCGAATTGACAAACCAATAGCTGCCGTTGTTTTTCCTTTTCCATTTCCACAATAAATATGAATATATCCACTCATAACTTTCCTAACTCCTTTTTGCCCTACATGGTTCTTAACATCATACAATTATTTTTTCATTACAAACGAGTTTACTTTTATATTATTCCTCTTCGTACATAATATCATACAAAAATTATGAGCCAAAGAAAAAATACTCCAGCCAGAGAGAAAGAAAGGGAACAGTTACTTTTAACTGTTCCCTTTCTTTCTCTCGTATTCATTTTTCCTTGTCACTGCAAGGTTTCATTAATGAGACACGGGGGATTCGAACCCCCGACACCTTGATTAAAAGTCAAGTGCTCTACCGACTGAGCTAATGGCTCATAAAGAGCGGCTTGCGTATATGCATGGCCGCTGATTTTCAGAACGATGCGTTAAAAGAAGAGCATCAAAAGCGTTGCGGCAAACGCCAATACAAAGAAGAGAATCGCGATATACTTGGTGGCTTTTGCCAAAATGGCTTCACGCGTTCTGCTCTTGTTCTTGCCGAAGAAGGTGTCAGCTCCGCCGCCGGTGATCGCACCGGACAGACCGCCCTCGCGGCTCTTCTGCATCAAAACGACCACGATGGTCGCGATCGACAAAAGGATCAGCACCACACCGAGAATGATTTCAAGAGCGCCCATATTTCAACCTCCGTTCGACAGGATAGTTTTTCAATGCCTTGGTATTTTATCACACCGCGCATAAAAATGCAAGCCTTTTTTCACTTTTTGCTCGATTTTACGCGCAGATGGCTTCCGGCGGACTTTCCTGCGTGTGGTATGTGCAGCTTTGCAAAACGGCATCAAGATTGCGGCATCAAAAGTTTTCCTTATGTGCCGTGTATAAACGTCCTATCGGCGCATATGCTAACAAGGCAAAAGTTACGGTTCATTTCTGCGTTTGCATCGAACTTTTGCACCGCCTGCGTATTTTGCGCGGGCGGTTTCCCTTTTTGAGAGCAGAATAGAAGTTTGAAGAAAAATACCGCGCCGCATTTTCGCGGCGCGGCGGAAAAGAGCCTACTTGCTTTTGGGCTTTGCGAGAAGCGAGACGATGATGCCCGACAGGATCGCCGCCGTGATTCCTGCGCTGCCCGCAGAAAGCGGCCCCGTGAGCACGCCCAAAAGTCCCTGTTCGCGAATTGCCTCTTTCGTGCCCTGCACCAGCGTATTGCCGAAGCCCGTCAGCGGCACGCTTGCTCCCGCGCCTGCCCAATCCACCAGCGGCTGGTAAAGGCCGAGTCCGCCGAGTACGACGCCGAGCACCACGAAAAGTACCAGAATACGCGCGGGGGTTAAGTTGGTATTGTCGATCAACAGCTGCCCGATCATGCAGATCAGCCCGCCGATAAGAAACGCTTTCAAAAAAATCACTGCAAATCCCTCCGTTCCTACTTTTTTCCGAAACGATTGTTTTATGCACCGCGATGTGGTACAATACGGGCGGTAAGATTTACCGTTGAAAACGATGAGGTGAGGATTTGAACAGCTTACAGGATTCGTATACCCTTTATAACGGTGTAAGAGTGCCGTGCATTGCGTTCGGCACTTGGAAAATGCCGGACGACGTCGCCGCGGCGGCGGTGTGCTGCGCCTTGCAGAGCGGCTACCGCCATATCGATACGGCAGGCGCATATCAAAACGAAACGGGCGTGGGCGAGGGCCTGCGCAAAAGCGGCGTGCCGCGCGGCGAGATCTTTCTCGTCAGCAAGCTGCCCAACGCCGACCACGGTTACGAAAAAACGATTGCGGCGTGTGAACGCTCTCTGCAAAAGCTCGGAACGGACTATCTCGACGCATATCTGATCCACTGGCCCGTGCTTGTGGAAAATCAGGATCATGTAGCTGAGGATCTGTGCGACACATGGCGCGCGTTTGAGCGGCTTTACAAAGACGGCAAACTGCGCGCGGCGGGGACGAGCAACTTTTTGGAAGAGCACATCGAGATCATCAAAACGAATTTTTCGATCTATCCGATGCTCAATCAGGTGCAGATGCACCCACAGTGCCCGCAGGAGGATATGGTCGCGTATTGTGAAAAAAATCATATCCTGCCCGAAGCATGGAGCCCGCTTATCCAGGGTCAGGCATTCAAGCGCGAGCTGCTCGTGGAAACGGCGGCCAAATACGGCGTGAGCGTTGCCCAGCTTTGCGTGCGCTGGCTCGTGCAGCGCGGCGTCGTGCCTGTTCCGAAATCGGCGACGCCTGCGCGCATTCGCAATAATGCGGATGTATTCGGCTTTTCGATCTCCGACGAGGATATGGAGCGCATTGCCTCTCTGCGCACCTACGGCATGATCGGCGACCCGCCTTCGGTGCCGCGCACGCACCAGGTGGTTGGATTTTGAGCCTTTACATTCGATAACAGAAAAAACGGACGTTCCGCACGGGAACGTCCGTTTTTATTCAGATTTTGTATGGACGCTGTTACGCCGCAAGGTCGCGCATGCCTGCCGATGCTTGCAGGATCCAGCGCGCATCCGCAGCGGATATCCCGTCTTGTGTGTATACATTGGCGGCAAGGGCCTGCGCATAGTCCAGATACCGCATGCCTGCCGCGGCCTGCAATACCCAGCGCGCATCCAAGGCATTAATCTGCCCGTCCTTGTTGACGTCACCAAGCAGCGTTTCCACCGTAACGCGCACCACCGTGTAGGTGCCGACCGGTTGTGTGTTCCCGCTTTCGTATACATACACGGCACTGCCGTCATCGGCAAAGCCCAGCGAATACCCGACAGGCGACGTAAAAACGTCTGAGAGCGCAGCATCACTGTATACATACAGGATACTCTCCGCACGGTATACGCTGACCTGTGCGTCGGGATTCAGCAAAAGCCCGGGGGTGTAGCTTTCCGCAGCCAATGCGGGATATGTCAATACATATGACGCTGCGCCGTCGGAGGTATAGCGAACGCCGGTTGGGACATGGCTTTGCGCAAAGGTGGTTCGATCCGCTTCACTTTCAGAATAATATCGGGTCGTAGCGTCTGCACCGATCAGGAGGTAATCGTAAAACGTACCGGCTGTGTCCGAATCGTCCCACGTAACGTCCACAGCGTACCAATTGCCGTCTTCCATTTTTACATAGTTCCACGCGTGCGGGCCGCCGGCATCGCCTATGATCTGGATGCAGGGGATCCCTTCACGGTCACAAAGCATTTTGAAGGCTTCGGAATACCCTTCGCATACCGTGATGTGCGGCTCTAAAAAGACGCTGGTTGCGTAATACGAGGTGTCATATTGGAATTGAGTGTCGTATTTCACACTGCCCGCGATCCAGTCATGGATATATTTTATCTTTTCATAGCGCGTGTTGCCGCGCACCGTGAAGTTGTCAACGATCTGCATCATGGCGGCATAATCCGAAGCGACGGCTTCCCATGAATTATAGCCAGCGGGCAGATACAGATACGCAATCAGCCCGGTGCACTCCACATGTGAAACGGTCGCGCTGATTTTATGGGATTCTTTAACCAGATCAAGCGTGAAATTGCCCAGCCAAAACAGATCGGGGCGGTCGCTGACAATGGCGGAAAAACCGCCGACAAGCGCTTGCAGGATCATATCT
>OEQY01000074.1_pt1 | contig 32294 bp, 24 predicted proteins | sample 1539871 | NCBI WGS metagenome assembly OEQY01 (sample SAMEA3891877, study PRJEB23780) | metagenome | biome: terrestrial biome; feature: animal house; material: Caecal content | place: Italy | collected 2015-05-05 | reverse complement strand
TTTTTTCAGTTATTCATTTTGTTTTGTGCACTTTTCTCTTAAGTTCGCGCTTATGAGGCTATGCCACCAGCCTGACCTATGTGGAGAAGCTCTGCTCCATCATCGAGAGGTGGAATCTGACCCAGTACGATGTGAAGAAAGAAGCAGTGGTCTGGTATCGTGTCCGCAAGACCTGGGAGGATTCCAAGTCGCAGATCGGAGCATTTAAGATTCTGGCGAATGCTAAGAAGTGCGCAGATGCCAATCCGGGATACAAGGTCTTTGATGCATCCGGCAAGGTGATATACGCGCCAGTCGCTTCGGATGTTCCCTTCCTTGTAAAGGTCAGCATCGCGGATCTGAATATCAGAACCGGGCCGGGAACAGACCATGCAAAAACAGGCAAGTTTACCGGCATCGGCGTATTTACCATCGTTGATGTGAAGTCCGGCAAGGGCTCTACAGCGGGCTGGGGACGGCTGAAATCAGGAGCAGGATGGATTTCGCTTGACTACGCAAAAATCATATAAACTAATGCAGGGTCTGTTGGTTTTTCCGGCAGACCCTTTTTTTCTATGCGCAGGTTCGTCAAAACGGCTCTCCCACCTCCAAAAGATATTGAGAGGTACTGCTCTCAGATTGGAGGAATATCTTATGACAAATGCTACTTTGACAGATTCAGATCTTGCCGCTTCGCTGAAAGAGGTGACCACGGAGCATTTCTTTACACCAGAGCAATTTCAACGTGATGCAGATTTCTATAGAGCCCAAAGAATCACAACCGCAATGCTCAATTCCGGACTTATTTCCTTGTCACAGTTCAACAAATTATCGGAGCTAAATCGGAAATCTTTCTCACCGTTTCTTGCCGAAATCATGCCGAAACTCGTTGATAAAACTTAGCTTCAGAGGTAATATGTCACACTACCGAAGGGAGGTGAAGCCATTGAAAAAGGTCACAAAAATCAAGGGAAACAGCCATCAGCAGTTGTCGAAAAAGAAGCTCCGTGTTGCCGCCTATTGCCGTGTTTCCACAGACTCAGACGCACAGCTTGAAAGTCTGGAGGCGCAGAAAAGCCATTATGAAAATTATATTTCAAGCCGTGAGGATTGGCTCTTTGCAGGATTATACTATGATGAAGGGGTCTCCGGCACAAAAAAGGAAAAAAGGCCAGCGCTGTTGCAGATGATTGCAGACTGCAGAGCCGGAAAAATCGACTTTATCATCACCAAATCTATCAGTCGCTTTGCCCGGAATACTACTGACTGTCTCGAAATGGTACGCAAACTTTTAGAGCTGAACATTCCGGTTTATTTTGAGAAAGAAAATCTGAACACCGGCTCCATGGAAAGTGAGCTCTTTCTTGCCATATTAAGCAGTATGGCTGAAGGAGAATCTACTTCCATTTCCGAAAACAATAAATGGGCGATTCAGAAACGCTTTCAAAACGGAACCTTTAAACTCAGCTACCCGCCCTACGGATATGAATGGGATGGCGAGCAGATGATCATAAATCCGGATCAGGCAAGGATCGTCCGCTGGATTTTTACACAGGTGCTTTCCGGAAAAGGTACCCAGGCTATTGCGAATGAGCTGAACAGTAATAACATTCCCAGCAAAAAAGGATGTCGATGGACTGCCACAACAATACGCGGTATGCTTGCCAACGAAAAATACACCGGTGATGTTATTTTTCAGAAAACCTATACGGACTCAAGCTTCAACCGACACACCAACAACGGGGAAAGAGATCGCTATGCTCTTTCCGATCACCACGAGGCAATTATCACCCGAGAAGAATTTGAAGCTGTCAGCGCACTGGTAGCACAACGGGGAATAGAAAAAGGGATAGAAAAGGGCTGTGGAAAATACCAGAATCGCTACTGCTTCTCCGGAAAAATATTATGCGGCGAATGCGGAGATGTGTTTAAACGGCGAATCCACACCTGCTCAACCCACAAATATATCGCCTGGTGCTGCTGCACTCACATCGATGATAAAAGCCGCTGCTCCATGAAATACATTCGTGACGATGATCTGAAGGCTGCTTTTGTGACAATGATCAACAAACTTGTCTTTGGACATCGCATGATACTGATTCCCTATGTGAATGCCCTTAAGGATAACAATAAGGATGTTTCCCTGCACAGAATTCAAGAGCTTCAGAGCCTGCTGTTAGAAAATGCCGGTCAAAGAGAAACTTTGACAAAACTGATGGCCCAAGGCTACATTGACCAGATTCTTTATAATGAAGAAAACAATGCACTCTTATCCCAAGCAGAGCAATACCGCACGGAAATCAATGTCCTAAGCGAGCGCCTTTCGGGCGATACTTCGGAGCTTAAGGCTGCCATGGTCTTACTGAAATATGCTGAAAAAGCCGTGATGTTAGATGCCTTTGATGAAAATCTATTTGATCAAACGGTAAACCGGATTCTTGTGCTTTCCAGGCATGCAGTTGCCTTTGAGTTAAAATGCGGGCTGACCTTAAAGGAAAGGATGTGATGAAATGGGACACACGCCCTTCGGATATCGGATAGAAAACGGAATTGCAGTAATAGACGAGGAATCTGCCGCAAAGCTTCGCCGACTCTATGAGAATTATCTCTCCGGTATGAGTCTGAAAACCGCTGCGGCAAAAGCCGGAATCGAAACCTATCACGGAACGTCAAAGCGCTTACTAATGACAAAGCATTATCTTGGGGATGACTTCTATCCGGCAATCATCGATAAGGCAACCTTCAGCAGGGCGCAGGAAGAGCTCATGAAACGTGCCTCTGCGCTGGGCAGGTTAAACAAAGCCACACCCCCGAGGTCAATCAAAATCCCCACTCTCTTTTCTATCCGTAAGATTGAGAAGCATTATGACAATACAGCTGCACAGGCTGAATATATTTACAGCCTGATTGATTGTGAGGTGAAATAATGGGAAATGTAATGGTAATTCCTGCCAAAAGACAGGTAGGAAACAATGTAAAGAGAGGACAAAAGCCAAAGCTCCGAGTCGCAGCGTACTGCCGTGTCAGTACTGACAGCGATGAGCAGGCTACCAGCTATGAAGCCCAAATCGAACATTATACGGAATATATTTCAAAGAATCCGGACTGGGTACTGGCCGGTATATTTGCCGACGAAGGCATCACAGGTACCAACACCAAAAAGCGTACCGAGTTTAACCGCATGATCGATGAATGCATGGACGGAAATATTGACATGATTATCACTAAATCCATAAGCCGTTTTGCCAGAAACACCCTGGATTGCCTGAAATATATCCGCCAACTCAAGGAGAAAAACATCCCTGTGTTCTTCGAAAAAGAATCCATAAACACAATGGATTCCAAAGGAGAGGTTCTTCTGACTATAATGTCTTCCCTGGCTCAGCAGGAAAGTCAGAGTCTATCCCAGAACATCAAGCTGGGACTACAATACCGCTACCAGCAAGGCCATGTACAGGTAAATCATAACCGTTTCCTCGGCTACACTAAGGATGCTGACGGTCATCTGATCATTGATCCCAACCAGGTAGAAATCGTGCGGCGCATCTACCGGGAATACCTGGAGGGATTTAGCATGGATAAGATTGCCGCTGGTCTGGAACGGGATGGGGTTTTGACGGGCGCAGGCAAAGTCAAATGGCACACCAGCACCATCAACAAAATTCTACGCAACGAAAAATACATGGGAGATGCTCTGCTGCAAAAAACCTACACAACCGATTTTCTGACCAAAAAACGCATCAAGAACAACGGCACCGTCCCTCAGTATTATGTGGAGAGCGACCATGAAGCCATCATTCCCAAAGACATTTTCCTGCTGGTCCAGGAAGAACTGGTACGCAGGAGAGTCGTTCGCACCAGTAAAAACGGGAAGCGCCGCAGCTATTCCTGCAAGCACTGTTTTGCACAGATGGTCTTCTGCGGGGACTGCGGGGAATTCTACCGCCGTGTCCACTGGAATAATCGCGGCTGCAAATCCATCGTATGGCGCTGCTGCAGTCGGTTAGAAAATACCGGCCATGCCTGCCGTAGCCGAACAGTAAACGAAGGTCTTCTTGAACAGGTTTCCATCGATGCCATTAACCAAGTGCTTTGTGAAAAGGATGATTTCCTGAAAACCCTACAAAGCAATATTGCAACAGTAATCCGCCAGGGAGATACGTTGTCCCCGGAGGTCATAGACGAGCGCCTGCAGGAACTTCAAAAAGAGCTATTGAAAAAGGCCAACCAGAAGGATGACTACGATGCCATTGCAGATGAAATTTTACGTCTCCGGGACATGCGCAAGCAAGCCGAGGTGAATAGCACACGCATGGATGAACAGTTGAAACAGATCAACAGCCTGCAGGACTTCATCAAAAGTCAGCCGACCATCGTCACAGAGTTTGACGAGCTTCTGGTTAAAAGACTGATCGCCAAAATCACCGTATTTGAGAGTCAGTTCATCGTGGAATTCAGATCCGGGATTACAATCGAAATTGAAGCATAAACAAAGGCTCCCCTACTACCTATGACGGCAGTGTGGGAGCCTTCTTCTATTTTAAAATATCCTCAACATCTATCTCACAGCCACAACTCCCTGTTATCCAAACCACGAACTCAACTCTGCCCCAAAAACATCCAAACAGCCCACCCAACCTGTTCACATCCATATCGACAACTCAGCTGTCTGGCAAGCACCCTGGATATGTTTTGTCGATGCAATTTTTTCGCTATTTGGGCCTGACGCTGTCACCGGTGAATTTCCGAAAAAGCACAGGAAATACGGCACTTTTTACGCCTTACCAGTCAACCCGTGACATCAATACTACCGTCTCCACATGTACACCTTCTGGGAACATGTCGACTGGCTGTATTTTTTCTATTTGATACTTTTCTTTGCACAGGTATTTGAGGTCTCTGGCGAGTGTGGCGGAGTCGCAGCTTACGTATACGATTCGTTTTGGCTGCATTTGCAGGATGGTTTCTAGTAATGTCTGTTCGCATCCTTTTCTTGGTGGGTCTACGACGATTACGTCGGCTTTGATTTGTTCTTTTTTATATTTTTCTGGCAAGATGTCTTCAGCACGTCCTACATAAAATTCTGCGTTTTGGATTTGATTGATTTCTACGTTTTTTCTGGCGTCCTGAATGGCTGGTTCTACGATTTCGACTCCGTATACCATTTTGGCTTTTTGTGCTAGGAATAATGTGATTGTTCCGATTCCGCAGTAGAGATCCCATACAATTTCATTTCCTGTCAATCCTGCATATTCCAATGCAGTTTCATATAGTTTTTCGGTTTGAATTGGATTTACTTGGAAGAAGGACTGTGGTGAGATCTGATATTGGATTGTTCCAATAAAATCGGTAATATAACTTGGTCCATACAAAGGTACTACGGTTTCGCCCAATATAACGTTTGTGTTTTCGCAGTTGATATTGTAGCTAATGCTTGTCATTCCTGGAATTTGTTTTAGCTGTTCTACTAACTGTTCTGCTTTTGGCAGTGATTTTCGATTAATGACAAGACAGACCATAATCTCTCCCGTTGTATAGCCCTGACGAATTAATACATGACGTACAATTCCCTGTTGGCTTTTTTCATCATATGGTCTGATTTTGTACTGTTTCATATAGTTTTTTATTATTTCAATAATTTTTCGATTGATTTCTGGAGCCAGCAGGCAATCTTCGTGATCGATAATATTATGCGTCCGTCCTGCATAAAATCCTGCTACGATATTTCCTGTTTTGTCCATGCCAAATGGAACTTGTGTTTTATTTCGATAGCGCCACGGATGTTCCATTCCAATGACTGGAAGTACTTCGATTTCCTGAAATCCTCCGATTCGTTTTAAATTATTTTTTACTTTATTTCGTTTAAATTCTAATTGTTGGCTGTATGCCATTGCTTGAAGCTGACAGCCACCGCATTGTCTGGCTACGTCACAGGCTGGCTGCACCCGATTGATGGAGGGAGTGAGTATTTTTTCGACTCTGGCGTATCCATAGGTTTTCTTCATCTTAACAATTTTCGCCTGTATGTTATCTCCAATAATACTGTCTTTAATAAAGAAAGGGAATCCTTCTACTTTGCCAATCCCTTCCCCTTCTGTAGTCATATCTTCAATCGTTACAATTATGAGATCATTTTTTTGCATAAAGAATTCCCCTTCTATATTTCCACATTAAATTGTCTTACGAATATTTGTATCTAATAGTCGATTAAATCCGAGCCATTCATTTCCTGTTCCTGCTGCCAATGCTTCTTGCATTAACTGAAGTTTGGCGTCGGTGTTATCGGCAAAATTCAATGCCAATGCTTCGATTAACGCTGGCTTTTTTGGAGAGCCGTATTCGTACTCTCCATGATGTGCCAAAATACAATGTTTTAATTCAGAAGCGACTTGTTTGGAGAATCCTGGAATGGTTCGGATCTTTTCTCCAACCATTTCGCATCCAATTACGATGTGCCCCAAAAGCTGTCCATCATCGGTGTAGTCATTTTCTGGGAAATCGGATAATTCTTCCAACTTTCCAATATCATGGAACATGGCTGCTGCTAACAGCAAGTCTTTATTTAAGATTGGATACTGCTGACAATAAAAATAACAAAGTTTGGTGACTGCCAACGTATGTTCCAATAATCCTCCAATAAATCCATGATGAACACTTTTGGCTGCGGAATGTTCTTTAAACCGTTTGATAAACACCTTGTCCTCAATAAAAAAACTTGCGACAAGCTGACGCATTTTTTCATCTTTAATATGGTCGATAAATCCAATTAGCATTTTGTACATCTGGTCGATGTCTTTGGAGGAGACTGGAAAATAGTTTTTTGCATCGTATTCTCCTTCCCTTGCTCGACGTACACGCCGAATATTCAACTGTAATGCACCAGAAAAAGAGGTCACATCTCCATCCACCTGGATATAATCCATTGCTTCAAAATGTTCAATTCCCCCATTTAAGTCCCATATTTTTCCATCCAATGTTCCTGTTTTATCCTGTAAGAGCAAAGAATAATAATTCTTCCCCATTTTTGTTGTAGCAGTTGTCTTTGTTTTACATAAATAAATTTGTGAAATACGTTCTCCTTCACGTAATTCTTGAATAAATTTCATAATTGTTCTCCTCTTTCTCATTATCTCTCTGAAAATATAATATTAAATTGAATTTCCCGATATGTGTCTTTTCCTTCTCTCATTACTGTGATTTCTGCGCTTTCTCCTGCTTCATATGAGTTTAGAATAGTACGTAATGTTCTTACACTCGTAACCATTTCTTCATCGACTGCCACGATCACATCTCCACTCTGCATTCCTGCTGTGTAAGCTGGGCTATTGTCCAACGCACCAGTAAGGAAAAATCCATTCGATAATCCAATTTGCTCTGCAATTTCATCTGTCACATCCAGTCCCTCTGCTCCAAGCATGGCAATGGAACGCCCTTCTGTCATATGTTCCACAACGTAATTTAAATCATTTATACCGATACAAGCTGCAAATCCATCTAGATCTGTTTTCTTATACGATTCACTAATCCATCCAATTAATTCCCCTTTTGTATTTAATAAAAAACCAGAACTATTTACAGGTACATTTAAACTTGTATAATACATTTGATAAGATCCATCTGCTACCGTTGTACTTTGGTCGATATATGTGATGATACCAAATAATACGGATTGCGTATATCCAAGCGGACTACCAGCCAATATCACTCGATCTCCGAGTTTTATTTGACTAGAATTTCCCATTTTAATCGGTTTTATCGTATCAATCACTGACAATGCTCTTTGATAATCTACTGTAATCAATGCAATATTATCTTGTAAACAAATCCCCTGAACCGTAACTGGAATCGTTTGTTCTCCAATCGTAACTGCAATCGAATCTCCGCTACTGATATCCTGTGCATTTGTTAAAATGAATATGGATTCTTCTGTTATATCAATAATTACTCCAAATGTTTGCTTTACCTGTTCTAGACTCGTATCGAACCAATCTACACTTTGTTTCGTTATGGATATCGTAACAATTGAGGCTTCTGCCTCTCTATAGGCCTGTTGCTCCAACATGGAAGTCTCTTCTTGTTCGATTGTCGTTTCTTCTTCTGTTTGCTTTTCTGACTCTTGCGCTGTTCCTTCTGGATTTGCTTCAGAAGAAGCTGGTTCTTCTTCTCTTTTTGTTTCGATCCAATTTTTGGAAAGCGCAAATGTCACTCCTGCCGCCCCACTTAATAATATAACAATAAAAAATAATAGTAAGATTCGTTTACACCAATACCACTTTGATCTTCCAACAACTGTTTCCCGAATATACTGCCTTTCCTGCCCTTGATTCGGAACCTCATTTTTTTGTTTCATGGTAAGTTTTCTGTTCCTCCATCATCATTTTTATTAAGCGAACTCTTCCTGCAAATAATTATAACGAAAAAATAAGCTGTTGTAAACTACTTATCCATCATACAATCCGATAAATTTATTAAAAATTTTCACTAGTATCTAATTTTATTATCGTGTATAATAGAAACAACACTTATTATATTTCATTAGAAAAGGAGAATGCAGGAACCACTTTTTTGGAAACAGTCTGGAATCCTGCTACATTTAGAAATGAACGAGAAAGCTTTAAAAACCCTCGAATATGATAAAATTATTGAACGTCTTACCGAATATGCTTCGACACCGCTTGGAAAAGAGGCCTGCCGTAAACTTGTTCCAATGGATGATTTACATGAAATTGAAACAGCGCAAAGAGAAACAACCGATGCGTTAACCCGTATTTTACAGCATGGAACACTTTCTTTTTCTGGAACACGAGATATTCGAGATTCTCTGTTACGTTTAAAAGTAGGCGCAGCATTAAACATTCTGGAATTATTAAACATCAGTTCCGTATTGAAGGTGGCACAGCGTGCGAAAGCTTATGGAAGACGAGAACTCGAAGACGAGTCGGGAGATTCTCTGGATGAACGGTTTAACCAAATTGAACCGTTAACTCCTCTCAATAGAGAAATTGAACGCTGTATTCTTTCAGAAGAGGAAATTGCAGACGATGCCAGTGCAGCACTCAAGTCGATCCGCCGCAATTTAAAAGCAACAAAAGATCGTGTGCATACGCAGTTAAATTCGGTTATGAACTCCTCTCGTACCTATTTGCAAGACGCAGTTATTACAATGAGAAATGGACGTTACTGTTTACCAGTAAAGTCAGAATATAAATCTCAAGTTTCTGGTATGGTTCACGATCAAAGTTCCAGTGGTTCTACCGTATTTATTGAACCAATCGCAATTGTAAAGTTAAACAATGAAATCCGTGAATTAGAAATCAAAGAGCAAAAAGAAATTGAAGTAATTCTAGCTCGATTGAGTGAAGAAGCAGCGAATTATAGTGCCGAGCTTGCATCGGATTTAGCAATTTTATCGGAATTAGATTTTATTTTTGCTCGTGCTTTACTTTCCAAATCTTATACTGGAAGCGAACCAAAATTTAATACACGAGGATATTTGAAAATAAAGAAAGGACGCCATCCTCTGCTAGACAAGAAAAAAGTGGTTCCAATTGATATTTATTTAGGAGACCCATTTGATTTATTAATTGTAACTGGTCCAAACACAGGAGGGAAAACCGTTTCCTTAAAAACGGTCGGTTTATTTACTTTGATGGGGCAAGCTGGTTTGCATATCCCTGCCTTTGACGGTTCCGAATTGGCAGTCTTTACCGAAGTCTATGCAGATATCGGAGATGAACAGAGCATTGAGCAAAGTCTCAGTACGTTTTCTTCCCATATGACAAATATTGTTTCGATCTTGGAAAAGGCAGACAAAGACTCTCTTGTCCTATTTGACGAACTCGGTGCCGGTACCGATCCAACGGAAGGAGCCGCTTTGGCGATTGCGGTACTCTCGTTCCTTCACAATATGAAAATCCGCACTATGGCTACAACCCATTACAGTGAACTTAAAATCTTTGCGTTATCCACAGAAGGCGTCGAGAATGCCTGCTGTGAATTCAATGTGGAAACGCTGCGTCCAACGTATCGATTATTAATTGGAATCCCTGGAAAAAGTAATGCATTTGCGATTTCAAAAAAATTGGGACTTCCTGATTTTATTATCGAGGATGCAAAACAACGAATTGACTCTCAAGATGAAAGCTTTGAAGATGTTATTTCCAGCTTAGAAGCATCCCGTGTTACAATTGAAAAGGAACAGGCGGAAATTGCCCAATACAAAGCGGAAATCGAACAACTCAAAAAGAAACTGGAATCCAAACAAGAACGATTGGAGGAACAGAAAGAACGTATTTTACAAAAAGCAAGAGAAGAAGCACAAAATGTGCTGCAAGAAGCGAAAGATTTCGCTGATGAAACGATTCGTATTATTAATAAACAGACTTCTGGAGGAAATATCAGTCGTGCGCTCGAAAAAGAACGTGCAAAACTTCGTGGAAAACTGGATGATGTCAATACGAAACTGAACAAACAAAATGAGTCAAAACCGAAAAAGGCATTGAAACCAAAAGAATTGAAAATTGGAGATGCGGTAAAAGTGTTATCTATGAACTTAAAAGGCACAGTCAGTACCTTGCCAAATGCGAAGGGAGATTTCTTTGTTCAAATGGGAATTTTACGTTCTCAAGTCAATATCAAAGATGTAGAGAAAATAGAAGAACAGACCATCACTGGTCCAGGTACTTCCATGCAAAAAAGCAGTACAAGCAAAATAAAAATGAACAAGTCCTCCTACGTATCTCCAGAAGTAAATCTAATTGGTATGACCGTAGACGAAGCATTATCTGTTTTAGACAAATATTTGGATGACGCCTATCTAGCTCATATTCCACAAGTACGGGTTGTACATGGACGAGGTACGGGTGCTTTGAGAAATGGTGTTCATAATCATCTTCGTCGTTTGAAATATGTTAAGTCATTCCGTCTTGGCAACTTTGGCGAAGGGGATACAGGTGTTACTATTGTAGAATTTAAATAAATGTCGTAAGGAGGTTCTTATGCAGCGACAGAAAATTTTAATCGTAGATGATGACGAAAATATTGCTGAGTTAATCTCTCTTTATCTTACAAAGGAATGTTTTGAAACAAAAATGGTTTATGATGGAAAAGAGGCATTGGAAGCGTTTGCCTCTTTCCAGCCCGATTTGATTTTACTCGATGTTATGCTTCCAAGTATGGATGGAAACGAAGTTTGTAAAACGATTCGTCAAGATTCCAATGTGCCAATTATTATGCTTTCTGCCAAAGGAGAAACGTTTGATAAAGTGCTTAGTTTAACACTTGGGGCAGACGATTATATGATAAAACCATTTGATTCCAAAGAGCTTGTTGCAAGAGTAAAGGCGGTGCTTCGCCGCTCTGTCCAGACTTCTGCTGCAAAACCATCTGCTACACAGCAAAATGGGCAATTTGTAGAATATCCTGACTTAATTGTAAACTTAACCAATTATTCGGTTATCTATAAGGGCAAAACCGTTGAAATGCCTCCCAAGGAATTAGAACTTCTCTACTTCCTAGCTTCTTCTCCAAACCAAGTATTCACAAGAGAACAACTTTTGGATCATATTTGGGGATATGAATATATTGGAGATACCCGTACGGTAGACGTACATATTAAACGGCTCCGTGCAAAAATCCACGATCACAGTGATTGGGCAATTTCAACGGTATGGGGAATTGGTTATAAATTTGAGGTGAAGCGATGAAACGGCGATTGTCTCTGAAATTCTTTTTCGGATATATTGTTACAATCGTAATTGGTTTTTTATTCATCGCAGTTGCAGGCTCCCATGTTTTGGACAATCTTATGACCAATCAAGCAATTAACAATATGCGTAATGGCTGTAACCTTGTTTTGTCTTCCTATCGGACTCAAACGGCTGGTTCCATCCAGGAACTTTCTTTTCTGAATGCACAATTAAAAGCAATTTCCAGCTTTCAAGAATGTGATATTTGGATTATCGACCAAACGAATCAAGTTGTTACAAGTGCCTACACTATCCAGCCCGCTCCAACGGAAATTCCAGAATTTGATCCAACCGCTGGAGGCGATCGCTCCTACTTAGTCGGAGATTTTTACGGGCAATATTCCGAACCCGTTATTACTGTGTATACTGCTTTAACCCGCTCGTTTCAAACTTACGGTTATGTAATCTCCCACTGCAAAGTTAGTACCATAATCGAGCGCAGAGAAGCCATTTTAAAAGTTGCATACATTACTTGGATTGGAATGTCCATTCTCTCTGCTATTTTAATTCTCTTCTTTCGGATATTTGTAATGGCGCCATTGAAGAAAATCATTAAAGCCGCTTCTGAGTATGCCGCTGGTAACCTCTCTTATGAAACGGGCATTCACTCCCATGATGAAATGGGTTACCTATCCGATACCCTATCCTATATGTCGGGACGTCTTAACAGCATTGGAGAAGATCAGAAACGCTTTGTTGCAAACGTTTCCCACGATTTTCGTTCTCCATTAACTTCCATTAAAGGCTATATTGAAGCCATTTTAGATGGTACGATCCCACCAGAACTTCAAGACAAGTATTTAAAAATTGTATTAAACGAAACGAATCGTCTTACAAACTTAACGCAAAGTTTGCTTACATTGAATAACTTTGATGCAAACGGAATTTTACTGGATTGCAGCCATTTTGATATTAACGACGTGATTCGTAAAATTCTGGCTACGTTTGAACGCCGTTGCCAGGAAAAGAAAATCTGTTTTGAGTTTACAGTTCCATCCAAAGAAATGTTTGTTTATGCAGATATGGGAAAAATTCAGCAGGTACTTTACAATCTAATTGATAATGCCATTAAATTCAGTAATCCCGATTCCATCATTGCAATTACAGTAACTACCCATCACGAAAAAGTATTTATTTCCGTAAAAGACAACGGAATCGGAATTCCAAAAGAAAACCTTCCTAAAATTTGGGAACGTTTTTATAAAACGGATACTTCAAGAGGAAAGGACAAAAAGGGAACTGGCCTCGGACTTTCGATTGTAAAAGAAATTTTACAGGCACATAATGAGAATATTGACGTAATCAGTACACCAGGAGTTGGAACTGAATTTGTATTTTCTCTTCCAGTATCCCGAACTACACCTGCCCCTCCTCTTTAAGATACTGATATCAAAAAACGGTTCTAGCAGTTGTTAAAGCTGCCAAAACCGTTTTCTTTCCTTTAAGCGAAACGTTCTTTGCTGGCGATACAACAGTAATAATCCACGTACACATAATTCCACACACATCGCAAACCAAACTCCCTGTAATCCCCACTGATTTACAAGTAAAATGGAAATGGTGATCCGAACACCCCAAATGCTAATTAAGTTTAAAATACTTGGTACAAAAGAATCTCCTGCACCCCTCAATGCTCCTGAAGCCACGATTGCCACTGCATACAATGGTTCCGCAAATAACTCAATTCGCAACACCTCCGCTGCCAAATTCTGCACCTGTATATCTGGTGTCAGGATCTGAAAAATAACAGGACATAAAAAATACATTACAACCCCTGCCGCCGTCATAACGATACATCCCATTAAAATTGATATATTCGAAAAATTCTTCGCCAGTCGTTTCTTCCCAGCTCCCAAACTCTGACCTACGATCGCAGTCGCTGCCGCCGCAATGCCATAGCCAGGCATATAGCATAAACTTTCCGCTGTAACAGCAAAGGAATTGGCTGCAATCGCAATCGTGCCAAGAGGTGATACAATCCGTGTTGATACAATCATCGCTCCACAAACTGCGATATGTTCAAATCCCATTGGTACTCCGATTTGAATTGCTTTCTGTATAATCATTTTGTCATAAACGCAAGGCTCTTTTCGATTGATTCTCAGTACAGAGGAACGAATACACGCCGCCCAGAGCATAACTGCACAAATAACAAGTGCTGCAAGGGCAGTCCCGATTGCCGCTCCCATCACTCCAAAAAAATGAATAAAGATTAAATTAAACAAAATATCCAATCCACACATAGAAGCATTCAAAATGGCAGGAGTACGCATATCCCCACTGCATTGAAGCATAGAACTGGCAAGACTATTTAACTGAAGTGCAGGAAGGGAACAGGAATAAATTAGAAAATAACCTGATGCATTTTTCTGAATTTCTTCCCCAGCCCCCAGCCAAACTGGCAAGTGTCTACTAATCAAAACGCCGATTAGCATTAACAGAATCGAAAATCCTAATGCTGCTATCAGAGCATGTTTCAATACCTTTCTTGCCTCTCGTTCTTTTCTTGCTCCAATCTGCTGTGCTGCCTGAACGGAAAATCCAGTTGATACTGCACTACATAATCCACTCAGCAGCCAAGTACTTGTAGAAACAACCCCAATCGCTGCTGACGCATTTGCTCCTAGATTTCCCACCATCGCCGCATCAATATATTGCATCATAATTGACGTAAGCTGCGATAAAATCGCTGGAACACTCAACTGCCATACTAGAAACAACTTTTGTCTGTTCCCAAGCTGCTTTTCCCCATTTAATACAGTAGATAAATCTTCTTTTTGCTTCGGCAGTCTCTTAATTTTTTTCCTGTTAATCATCATCTTTTCCATTCCATTCTCACGATTCATAATCAATTCTCCATTCAATCACCTTGGGTCATACTATGATTTTATTATAGACACAATGAAGCAAAACGGCAAATATTTATATTGAATAACTAGTCATAGAAAAAAATTATAAATCCCAAAAAAATAGAATTATTCATATTTTCTAGAAGAATAAATATTTAGACTAAATAAAATTTATTTTACAGATTTTTTACTCCATAAAAGACGGATAGGATTTGACTACTTGGCGAATCCTATCCGTTTCTTATCATGATTCATTTGTTTTCTATTCTTTCCAATGCAGTCGGTGTAATTCTCCTGAAAGCTGCATATGGGAAAAATCATTTTGGCGCAGTGCTTCATACAATACGATTGCCACAGAATTGGAAAGGTTTAAGGAACGGATACTTTCGTTCATTGGAATCCGCACACAAGTATCTTCGTTTTCAATTAAAATTTCTTCTGGGATACCTGCACTTTCTTTTCCAAACATAATAAAGCAATCTGGTTCATAATTGACTTCGGTATAAAGCTGATGTGCTTTTGTCGTAGCCATATAAACTTTTGCCCTTGGATTTTTCTCTAAAAATTCCTGATAACTGGAATATACATGGACATCTAAATGCTGCCAATAATCCAATCCTGCCCGTTTTAATGATTTTTCATCCAATCGGAACCCCAATGGTTCAATTAAATGAAGACTTGTTCCCGTTGCAACACAGGTTCTTCCAATATTTCCAGTATTTGCTGGAATTTCTGGCTCATGTAATACAATATTCATCGTAATGTTACGCTTCCTTTCCATCCAAACGATTTACAAACTTCTTTAATCGTCCGAGTGCTTTTTTCAAATCTTCCATCGAATAAGCATAGGAGATTCGTAAGTACCCTTCTCCACATGCTCCAAATGCAGTTCCTGGCACAACTGCAACTTTCTCTTCTTTTAATAATCGCTCTGCAAACTCCTCACTCGTCATCCCAAAGCGCTTGATACTCGGAAATGCATAAAATGCACCAAATGGCTCAAAACATTCCAGGTTCATTTCTTTGAACGTATGCATTAAGAACCGTCTTCTTTGGTTATAAGATTCCCTCATTTCCTTCACATCTCGATCTCCATTTCGTAATGCCTCCACCGCCGCATACTGACTCGTCGTTGGAGCACACATAATGGCAAACTGGTGAATTTTTGTCATCTGTTCTAAAATTTTCTCTGGTCCTGCTGCATAGCCAAGACGCCATCCAGTCATGGCAAATGCCTTAGAAAAACCATTAATTAGAATCGTACGTTCTTTCATACCTGGCAAAGAGGCAATGGAAGTATGTCCCTGTTTTTTGTAAGAAAGTTCGGAATAAATTTCATCACTTAATACATAAATATCATTTTCTATGATTACTTCTGCCAGTTCTTCCAACTCTTGTTTCTCCAAAATAGCTCCTGTTGGATTGTTTGGAAATGGAAGCACAAGCAGTTTCGTTTTATCAGTAATCGCATCCAATAGCTGCTGCTTTGTTAGTTTAAATTCATCTTTCTCTTTTAAATCAATGATAACTGGCTTACCGCCTGCCATAACACAACATGGCAAATAGGAGACAAAACTTGGCTGAGGAATTAATACTTCTTCACCTGGATTTAACATTGCACGCATTGCAAGGTCAATTGCTTCGCTTCCTCCCACTGTAATTAACACCTCTTTTGGTGAGTAGGCTACATGAATACTACGTTTTAAATAATTGCAAATTTCCTGGCGCAGTTCCATCAGCCCTGAATTCGATGTGTAAAAGGTACGACCTCGCTCCAGCGAATAAATCCCCTCTTCCCTAATATGCCATGGAGTATCAAAATCAGGTTCTCCAACACCAAGAGAAATCGCATCTTTCATCTCACTGACAATATCAAAAAATTTACGAATGCCTGACGGCTCCAATGCTACAACTTTATCTGATAATGGATTTTTCAAGGTGTCACCAACATCCTTTCATCTTTATTCTCTTTAGAAACTAAAACTGTTCCATAATCTTTATATTTTTTCAATACAAAATGCGTTGCGGTACTTAAAACAGCGTCAATCGTAGAAAGTTTGGAAGATACAAATTGAGCCACCTCTTTCATTGTTTTTTCCTGCAAAATAACTGTAAAATCATATGCTCCAGACATTAAATAACATGCGCTCACTTCACTGTAATTGTAAATTCGCTCTGCAATCTTATCAAATCCCATATCTCTTTGTGGGGTCACTCGAACCTCAATCAAAGCGATTACTTTTTCCTGCGATGTATTATCCCAGTTAATTAAAGTATGGTAGCCGCAAATAATATTTTCTTTTTCCATATCTGCAATTGCATTTGCCACTGCTACTTCATCTTCTCCTAATAGAATAGCCAATTCATGAATGTCAATGCGGCTGTTTTTTTCTATTACTGCTAAAATTTTCTCTCTCATAACTTCCGCCAAATCAATCCGATTTCCTTTCTTTATTTCTTTTTATATATAATACAAAGCATCCCTCTGGGATGCCTGCTTCTAATTTTGTATCGTATTACCTATAATCTTGATAAATAATTTTATAGATTTCGTCTGGCTGAGGACGATCTAAATAGCGACGTTCTTGTCCATTGATCAAAACTCGTTCCTTTTTGTCCGTTAAACTTCCAATTAGTGTTGCCGAAATACCCTCTCGTTTCAATAATCGTACCAGAGCATTTCCATCTTCTGCTGCCATCAGCATGGAACCTCCCGATAGGAGCTGATACGGGTTTAATCCGAAAAATTCACAAATTTCCACTGTTTGCTGACGAATTGGAATTTCTCTTAAATAAGCTTCCATCCCAAGTTGTGCCCCATCCGTCATTTCCCAGAGTGCCCCCAACACACCGCCTTCTGACAGGTTATGCATGGAAATTACTCCGCACTGGCTGGCAGCCATCACTTCTGGAACTACGGATAAATCTTCCAGCATTTGTTTGGCGCCCCGTATAAAATCGTACGTGTATCTTGTATGCAGTTGTTCTTCTTTTTCAATGGATAATAGTGCAGTTCCTTCTATTCCAGTATATTTAGTCATAACCAGATCCATGCCTGGTTTTGGCTTTTGAGGAGTAAAATAACACTCTTTTCCCATTCCTGTCACAGAAAGAATTGGCATTTTTACTGCTGGAGAAATCGTTGTATGTCCTCCAGTAATTGTAATATTAAGTTGCTCGCAAGCCGTTTCCATTCGCTTCATCCATACTGCAAGTGTCTGTTCTGACATGGAAACTGGAATCGTAAGGCTTACTTGAATTACATCTAATTTAGCACCCGAAGCTGCCAAATCATTTCGTACACGATGAATGACATAACCAGGTGCATATTCACTATTTAAAATGATCGTTCCCGTTGCCATAACAAGAGCTCCGCCCTCCTCAATCTGGAGTGCAGAGCTATCTACACCGATTCCAGCTGCACGAAGGATTTGACTCCCTCGTGCATGAATCGGACGTAATATACTTCGTTTTAATACATTATAAGAAGCTTTTCCTATTTGCATCATGCTATCTTCCTAATTCTTTCATTTTCTGCTGTAATGCAGCTTCATGTTGTGCCAGCTTTTGTTTGCTCCAATCAGCTGGTACTTCTGGTCCTACCGTCTCTCCGTCCAAAAATGTTAAATAGAGGCTCAGCACTCTCTGTTTATTCGTACCTGGAGCAGGATCTACGACAGAAACCTGTGTATCTCTTGCCACATAAATAACTCCGCTGCTATAGCGATATTTATTTAATCCTCCAATTTGTGTCTGCTCGGTCAATTGTCCGTCCACATATACGTTTTTATAAAGTTCTGCCTGAACTTGTGGATGACAGTTCACTGCCACACGATGTTTTTCCGATGGCCATCCCCAGCCCATTTTTATAGAAGGATCTACCCGCACTTCAAAAAACGGAGCATTTTCTTCTGGAAAACTATACTCTAAAATCTTAGATACATACTCGACTTTCCGATTGGCAGGTCTTGTTTCTGTTCCATAAATATTAACCGTAACGGTATTATCGTTTCGATAAGATTCAATATAAATTGGATAATCTGTGTTATTTTTAAATTTAAAGTCGCTTCCAGATGCATAATCTACTGTAGCATCTTTTGCAGGGTCCACATAATCTACCATCATTGAGTGATTTCTGCGATATACTACTTCCAACTCGGCTGCAAGTACTGCATCATATAATGTTGTCGTTGTTTGACAGATGCCTCCTCCAATTCCATCCACAACTTTTCCATTGGAATAGGTTCCTGCGGACTTATAGCCATTTGCTTCTGTTACATCTCCAAACATTGCCAACGTAGAGATCTCTTCACCTGGCATAAATACATGACCATTCATGTTGTTAGCACTAAGTTCAATATTCGTACAGCGATTTGCCTCACTTGCAGCAGTATTAAACTTAGTTGTACAACTTCCAAGCGGCTGCTCTGAAAAATGAGAAAATATATCCGCTGCGTACTGAGGCTTCGTTTCTGTTACGGTTGGTTTAATCGAAATCGCATCCGTGTTTGTCACATCTCCAAGAGGCGTTAGAAGCGCTGTTTTGATTTCCTCTACATTAAATGCCGCTCCATTCTTTCCTTCCACAACTTGAAACTTACCATTGGAACGTGTTACGCTTGGCTCCACTACTTGAACGGTACATGCATCTACTAAACTCTGTGCATAATTTGTTACTGCCTGTTCATTTACATTCAACTGGATATTTAGAGCAACTGGCTCTGTTTTTAAATCCACTTGATTTTTATATCGTTTTACAAAATTTCCTTTTGTCATATGGCTAAATGCCTCATCCACTACTTGTGGATTTGCCCATGTAACACCAACATCTTTTGGGGTTGTTTTATATTCTTTGCCATTCATATCCACAGTAATTTCTCGGTTTAACAACTGATCTGCCAGTTTATTCACTGCGGTTTTGGCATCGGCAACTGTCATTCCTTTTAAGTCAATTTGTCCAATTGAAATTCCTTCTGGGATTACCCATTCGTCTTCCCATTCTATCTGAGGTGCTTCCAAAGTGGATTCACTTGTTTCAGAAGATTGTGTTTCTTCAGAAGAAGCATATGCTAAACTTCCAACTGCCATTACAGAAATGGCAGCCCCAATGAGCCACTTTTTCCATTGATATCTTTTCATCTAAAAACTCCTTATTATTAAACCTTACATAAGTACACCCATAATTGTAGGTAAAACCATACCAATAACAAGTAAAATCGCTACAACAGCCACAAGTTTTCTCTTTGCTTTTGTGTTATTAAAATTATACATGAATTTCACCCTCCTTTTCTTTTCTCCAGCTTTTTTGTTCTGGAGCCAGTTTTCCATATTCTTGGATCCATTGATCGGTCAGTCGAGATGCTTCTGCTCTCGTAAGCCGTTCAATATCTACTGTATGTTTTATTCTATTACATTTTATCAGATCATTCAAGTACTCTTTTTGATGTTTTGTAAGTAATTGTTCTCTTTTTACTTGATAAATCAAAGGTTTTGGCAAAAACGCTTCTGGGTCTTGATTCCAATACATTCGTTTTAACTTTTCCAAAATATTCGCTGCGGCTCTTGCATCGTTAACAGCTCTATGATGCTGCTCCATTGGTATTTCTAAAAAATCACATACTGCATCTAAATTTTTACGTTCCAATTGATTACAAAACTTCCTAGCTAACTTTAACGTATCAATTCCCATTCGCTCATAGGCATATCCATAATTTACCATTGCACGCTTTAGGAAACTATAATCAAACAAAACATTATGCCCTACGAGCGGAAGTTTGGATACATCCATCAACTCGAATGCAGCTAAATCAGGCAATACTTCTTCGATATATGGAGCCGTTTGAAGCATCTCATTCGTAATCTTCGTTAACTGTTGTACTCGTTCTCCAATTTCACCATTTGGACGAACCAGTCTAGAAAAGACAGCGGTTTCTCTTCCATATTCCATACGAACGGCTCCAATTTCAATAATCTGATCTTTTTTTGCATCCAGTCCCGTTGTCTCCAAATCAATTGCAATGTAACAATCTGGAATAATTTTTTGTTCTACTTCCATTTAACTCTCCTGCGGACAATATTCCTTTAAAAAACATTCGTTACATTTTGGCTTGCGTGCCGTACAAATCGTTCTTCCTAATGTAATAATATGAATATTATACAAAATCCAATGATCCTTTGGCAGTATCTCCATTAACTCATATTCAATTTTTTCTGGATCACTGCTTTGGACAAATCCTAACTTTCTGGAAATTCTTTTTACATGGGTATCCACTACAATACTTGGATCGTGGTAAATATTTCCACGTATTACATTCGCTGTTTTTCTTCCCACTCCTGCCAGGGAAGTCAGCTCCTCTATTGTTCTTGGCACTTCTCCGCTGAAACGTTCCATTAGTACTCTGGCACAGGAAATAATATTTTTCGCCTTCATCCGAAAAAATCCTGTAGAATGGATGTCTTTTTCCAGTTCTGCCTGATCTGCATTTGCAAATTTTTCCAGCGTATCATATTTTTGAAATAAGTCTTTTGTTACAATATTCACTCTTGCATCGGTACATTGTGCACTTAAAATAACTGCAATTAGAAGCTGCCAGGCATTTTCATGATTTAAGTAACAGCGGTACTCCGTTCCGTATTCCCGATCTAGTAACTCCAATATTTTCTTTACTCGTTCTGGCTGTGGTTTTTCCATATACTATTCCTCTTTCTTTATACGAATTACGTTTGCATTATTTGTAAGCGGATCTCGATTTTTGTAATCAAATAATACCCATGTTTCTTTTGTTCTCAATGATGTTTTTTTGTTCTGATTCCAACTTGGCAAATCAAAGTCCAATACTTCCAATTGTGTCATATGCTCTAATTGTCGGCTATTATAAGACTCATACCCTTCCAATCGTTGATGCGTTTTGGCTTCTTCTTGATAAAACGCTTTTATCTGTTCCCAATACGAAGACAAGTCTTTGGAAAAAGCAGGACGCTTTTTCGCTTTTTCTCTGGCATTATAATCATAGGTCAGCACATTATTATAGGCCAGCTCGTCCGTCTCGTCTATTTCAATTGCAAATGCTTTTAATATTTCATAGCGGGCAGCCCGACTATGACTAACGGAGAATAAACCATTTTTCTCATAATAATCTGCAAGTGCCTCATACATTGCAAATGCAGTAGGAAATTTTTGTTCCAAATAAGCCATCGTAAGGCGAAATTGCCCACTATTATAATAAACCTCTAATACTTCTTCGATTCCTTTTAGTTTCAACAAATCCGCATAAGAAAGCCAATTTGTAAACAATACTTCATACGGAGGGTATTGACTATAATGAATCCCATAAGTTTGGGCTTCGTTATACATCGGAGAGCCTTTTAGTACTTTTAAAAATCCCATTTGAAGCTGTTCTGGTTCCAATGCATAAACATCATTAAACGAGCGGCCAAAACTTTCATAATCTTCGTATGGAAGTCCTGCAATCAAATCCAGATGTTGATGAATATTATGAAACGAATTAATTTTTCGTACTACATAACTAATTTGCTCGAACGAAGCATGACGGCAAATTGCCTCTGCGGTTTTTGGATTCGTTGTTTGTACCCCAATTTCTAATTGAATCAATCCTGGACGCATTTGCTTTAATAAATTTAGTTCATCCTCTTGAATCAAATCGGCAGAAACCTCAAAATGAAAATTCGTCACTCCGTTATCATGTTCCAATAAATACTTCCAGATTTCCAAACCATGGGATTGTTTCGCATTAAAGGTTCGATCTACAAATTTTACCTGGGCTACTTTTTGGCTTAAAAACAAATCCAATTCTCTCTTTACAACATTCAAATCCCGAAATCTTAACTGTTTATCCACTGAGGATAGACAATAACTGCATCGGAATGGACATCCTCGACTTGTTTCATAATAAATAATTCGATATTCCCATTTCTGGAAATCATCATATAAAAATGGAACTTCCGTCAAATTCATAACTGGCTCTGGTTCATTGATGGAAATCTGCTTGTTTTCGTCTCGATAGGCAATACCCCGAATTGCTTCTTTTCTTGGAGTTCCAGTCAAGTAATAATCCAGTAAATTAGAAAAAACTCGTTCTCCCTCTCCAAACATAATTCCATCTACTTGCGGCATTTGTTCCAACAACGATGCACAATCAAAGGAAACTTCTGGACCTCCCAGCCAAATCGGAACTTCTGGCAAAATCTGTTTTAAATCAAAAATCAAACGCTTTACCATACTAATATTCCAAATATAACAAGAAAATCCAATTACATCTGGTTTTCTTTTATAAATATCTTTTAAGATAGATTCTGGCATATGATTGATCGTATATTCTGCTAATTCTACATGCATTCCACGCTGTCCCACATAGGATTTTAAACTGTAGATTGCAGGATTACTGTGAATATATTTTGCATTAACTGCAACTAATAAAAACCTCATATTACCCCTCGATATCCCTTCTATTTATTCTGATTTTATTTCCAATTTTACCTACTCGATACGCAATTTTGCACAGCTGACGGCAAAGCCGTTCGCTGCACTTACCCGTCAAATGTGTGCAAGCAGACGGGTTTATTGCACAAAAGAAAGAGCTATTCAAAAGCTCTTTCTCTATCTTACTACGAAACGATATCGTTGTAAATCAAATCTTTAGTTTCTTTCTAATTCTGCATACACACGCAGTAACTCTCCAACACTCCATGCCTGGGCAAAACAGCCTTGGGAACGGGTTGGATTTTCTCCATCATAGATTTCTGGCAGTTGGCCCACGCAGCCTTCTCTCATTGCATTTTCCAACATGGACAAACGTCTTTTTACCGTATTTTTGGCTTCTTCTGAATAATGATGTACTTTCAGATAGGAGAGATAGTAAGCTCCCAATGGAAATGCCCATACCGTGCCTTGATGGTACGCCAAATCACGTTTTAACTGCTCTCCTCCATAAGCTGCATGGAATTGTTTATCTTCTTTGTTTAATGTACGTAATCCATATGGGGTATAGAGTTTCTCAAATACTGTTTCTACTACCTGACGTTCTTCTTCCTCTGACAGCATCGTATAAGGCATGGAAACCGCCCAAATCTGATTGCAGCGGATTTGTTCGTCTGCATCCGTTCCTGATATAACATCTTTCAAGCAATGGGATGTCTCATTCCAAAACTGACTGCAAAAACTTTCTTTTACTTGTGCTGCCATTTGTCCATATGGCATTGCCTGATCTAAAAATTGATCGGCAAACTCTTGCATAATCTTTAATGCACTGTACCAATAGGCATTAATTTCCACTGGTTTTCCATGCCTTGGAGTTGGAAGGATTTCTCCCACTCTAACATCCATCCATGTTACTTGATCCAAGCTCTCTCCTGCCATAATCAATCCATCTTTATCGGCATGGATTCCAAATTTCGTTCCATTTTTATAGGAATGAATGATCTGTTTCATAACCTCCCAAGCTTCTTTTACAAAGTCCAGATCTGCAGTTTCTTTATAATATAGATAGACTGTATTAATAAATAATAATGCCGCATCAACGGTATTGTACATTGGTTTTTTTCCACCTTCTGGGAAGAGATTTGGCATCAATCCATCTTGACAATACTGCATAAAGGTGCGAAAAATATCTTTTGCAGTCTCAAATTGCTTCGTTGTAATACAACACCCTGCCATTGCAATCATCGTATCTCTGCCCCAGTCTTCAAAAAATGGATAACCTGCCAGAATTGTTTTTCCTCCTGTCGATTCTCTTTCTGAAATAAACTGGTTCGCACTTTTTACAAGCATTTGACCGACATCGGACTGAATTCCTGAAACTTTTACAAGTTGTTCTCTGTATTGAACACTCTGTTCAAAAATTGATGCTGCATCTTCCTGGATTGGACTCATGCTATAGATGATTTCCCATTTTTTCGTCTGTTTCGGATCTGTCTCAAAAATTATCGTATGATTTTTTACAGCAGCTCCGATTTCTTTTCGTCCATCACATTCATCATAGCTATAATAAAAATCATCTCGATATTCCAATTCTGACTCTTGCACCAAACCATTTGTTGCCTCATAAAGACATAATCCGTCAGAACAGATGACATTGCCTTTGCGTTCAAAACTTTGCGTTGATTCAAGGAAATCCCCTTTTGGAACAAATTCCATCCATGGAGTCACCACAACAGTTACAGGTTTTTCCGTTTCATTGATTACTTCATAACAAACGGCAATTGTATTTTCTCCCTGTTTCATTGCAATGGACTTTACCAACTCCACTCCTTCATACAGATAAATCCATTCTGGATAATCCTCGAATGAAAATTCTGCTAAATACTTATGACTATCTTGTATCTTATCTAAGTATTGCTGTGTAGAAACAGGATAATTTATCCCATCAATGGTAATCCATTCTTCTAATTTATGGATCAAATTAATTCGTTCATTTGGAGCCTTTTTGCTCCCCATAAAAAAGGCATGATCATTTCTTGTATTAGAATTTACAATTGTACTAGAGGAAAATCCTCCTAATCCATTTGTAAGCAAATAACAGTTTTCCTGTCCTCTCTCCAATGTCAGCCAATCCATTTTTCCATAGCGAAATTTCATTCTCTTCCTCCAGTTTAATTTTTCATTAATATGCTAACTGCTTTGTCGTTTTGTATATATTGATTTATTTCATTTGTAATAGTTTCTCCGCCTTGTTGTTTCCATTCTTCTACGAACTGATCAAAATACTCCAATGGCTGTTCTCCTAATATAATTTTTAGGAACACTTCTTTTTCTAAAGCTTCCAGTTCTTCCCATTTTTCTTCCATAGTATCGGTTTCTCCCCAAAAAGCGGAATCAACAGGATCTAAATTCCCATTAAACAATGCCTTACATGCAGTAATGCGAGATTGATAGGCAGCCCAACTTTCCGAAGAAGCATGTGCTGGATCTTCTAAATAGATCTTGCATTCTTCATAATAGGCATGTTCCAGTAAAGGAAGCTCTTCTGGATCAAGCCGTCCATTAAATACTTGAGTCAGTTTTTCATAACAACGAGTCAGAGCATCCGAATAATCTACGTTAATTACACATGGACGTGCTGTCACATCAATATTATTTTGATAATATGCTGCAATCTCTTGCATTCCCTCATCTTCATAGCGTAAATCATCAAATAATACACTATTAATCTTCATAATAATCTCTGGATGTTCATAACCTTTTCTTACTACTACAAACTTTCCAGACGGCTTTTCTAAAGAAAAGCTTGTGCTTCCATCCTCATTTGTCTGAATCAGATACGGCATCCACTCAGCTTCTGGATTTTTTTCTTTTGCCTGCATTAATGGACTATTGGGAGCCCACCATTTTCCAAAAAATGCACCACATTGCCCATTGATTACCAACTCGTCATTTGTTTCACTTGTATAAAATAAAAAATTATTATCAACTATTTTCCGTTCGTATAAATTGCGAACATACTCTAATCCTGCTTTTGCTTGTGGAGTGATGGAACCATAAACAACTGTTCCATCCTCTTGCTGAATCCAACGTCTTAAATGTGCACCTTTATAAGTAAATAACAAATCAGCCGAATAATTATAAGCACTTAAAAGATTTGAGTCAAAGACAAGCCCAACCGTATTGCCTGCTCCATTATTGCCAGGATCTTTTTCTATAAATTGTTGAATGATCGTTTCTATATCCTGCATTGTTTTTGGACCTTCCAATCCTAGTTTGTCCAACCAGTCTTGTCGCACCCAAAGCAAATCCGATTGAGAATAAATATTTGTTTCAGGCAATGCCATCATTTTTCCATCAAACATAACATTTTGAAAAATTGATGCACCATAACTATTATAGATTTCCTTCATGCGGTCACTCGCACATTTTTCATAATAGGGAGTCAAATCTTCAATGAGACCTTTTTCCACCATGATTTTTAAATACTGATAATTGTCGATTACCATAACATCGGGTAAATTTCCCTCTAAAATTGTCATAGCAGTTACTTGATCATATCCATCTGCTCGTCCTTCTATTACGTCTCTATTCTGAACATTAATTTTTTCTTTTAAATACCTTGTATATGGATTATCCTCATAAGTATCTCCATTTGGCAAACCATCTCCATCACTGCTTACCATTTTTCCAAGGGTGTACTCAATGGTTTCTGGATAACGTCCAAATGGTGTATTCGCAGCAATTTCTTCCGTATCTTCTTGCTGTTCTGTTTCTGCAACACTGCTTTCTGGTTCCTCTTCTTGATACGAACCACAGCCGGTCAAGAGTAATCCTGTAAGACCGGCTGTAACAATAATATTCTTCCATTTCATTTTACCTTTTCTCCTAAATATGTAATATAAATACATTAGTTACTTACCCCAAGCTTAATCGAAATCTTACAGAATATCAATCAATCAGAAATCTCAATTGATTTGTACCCATACCCGAAAAATAGAACCAGTTCCACTTTCCGAGGAGGGTACAAATCGAAATTGATATATAATGGAAACTAAATGGTAATTAACCCTTTACTGCACCTGCATTGCTTTCCATATAGTACTTCTGCATAGACAGGAATAAGATTGCAATTGGAATAGAAACTAAAACTGCGCCTGCGGCAAATCTTGTATAGAAGTTTGTAATATTTTCCCTTGTCAGCATATTCCAAAGACCAATTGCTACGGTATAGTAACGAGCTTCAGAACCTGCAATTACCTTTGCAAAGATAAAGTCCATCCAAGGTCCCATAAATGCACTTAAGATTGTCTGCACAATGATTGGCTTGGAAAGTGGAATGGTAATCTTTGTAAAAATCTGCCATCTCGTACATCCATCAATACAAGCAGCCTCATCAATTGCTTTTGGAATCGTATCAAAGAATCCTTTTGCCACATAGAATCCAAGACCTGCACCACCTGAATATACAAGCACTAATGCTACTAATTTCAAAGCTCCCTCTGTTAAACCGACTGCTTTTAAAATATAGTATACAGCAATCATGGACATAAATCCAGGGAACATTCCTAAAATCAATGCAATATTCATAAATGGCTTTCTCATTTTAAAACGCATTCTGGACATAACATAGGAAACGGATAATGTATAGAATGTTGCAATTACACAACTACAACATGCTACTAAAAAAGTATTTCCGAACCATAATGGGAAATTAAAAATATCTGTTTCTGTAAACAATCTTACATAGTTATTAATTGTGTAAGACTTAGGGAGGAACGTTGTCGTATAGGCGCCTGCTTCCTCACGGAAAGAAATTAAAATAACCCATACAATTGGAAGTACCCATATAACGACTAGTATTGCTAAGAAAATATGTACTAGTGAATTAACAATAAATTTTTTTGACTTCATTATTGGAATCCCTCCTCGTTCTTATATGCACTTGTATGACGGTAAACGATTAACGATGAAGTTGCTGTAATAATAAATACTAAAATACCAATTACCGCACCAAGAGAATAGTCTTTGTTATCAATGGTCAATTTATAGAGCCATGTTACCAAAAGATCTGTTTTTCCAGCCGTCATCTTATAATAATCCATTGTCGCAGGAGCGCCTCCTGTTAACAGATAAATAACATTAAAGTTATTCACATTTCCTACAAAGGAAGTAATCAAAGAAGGAGCTGTTACAAATAACATATATGGTAATGTAATTTTAAAGAATGTAACAAAAGGATTTGCACCATCAATCTTTGCAGCTTCATATAATTCAGCTGGAATATTTTGTAAAATACCCGTCATTGTTAAGATTGTATATGGAATACCTACCCAAAGATTGATTACAATAACGGTTACTCTCGCCCAAGTTACATCTGTCAAGAATGGAAGTGATTCACCTGCTCCAATTAATCCAAGCTGTCTTAATAATACATTGATTGCACCTTCTGGCTGCAACATCTGATTCATCAACAATAATGTTACGAACTGTGGAACAGCAACGGATAATACAAACCCAAATCTCCAGAAAGATTTAAACTTCGTATCTTTTCGATTGATAATCATTGCTAAAATCATACCGAAAATATAGTTCAGGAATGTAGCAAAGATTGCCCATACAATCGTCCATCCCAATACTGGCCAGAATGTTCTACCAAGATCTCCTGTAAAGTCCAAAACTGCTCCAAAGTTTTGTAATCCAACCCAATCAAATAATTTTCCCGGTGGCTGGTGATCACGATCATAGTTTGTAAACGCCATACTAATCATAAAGATCAACGGCATAATCGTAAAAATCAAAACACCCATTACTGGCAAGAACAATAAGGTTTTATTCAGACAAGTATCTGCATACGTTCTCATTTCCTCAATAAAGGTTGGAATATGCTGACCACGTTCTTTACGAAGCTGTGCCTTATAAGCGGACTTCATATTTGCACGCCATACAACTACAAATCCTAAAATAAGGAAAATTGTAACGATTCCCCAAAGGAGAATTAACATGGAGTTATCTCCATCTGTATAAATATAAGTCTGCGTTGTCTCATCAAAAATTTCTGCCTGCTCTTCCGTTCCTAATGATGGAAGACTGGCAAGTGCATTCAAACCAAACAGCACCATCATCATAATAAAGCTGATCTCAGACAATAGGAATAAAATACCTTTTATAAATTCTTTCCTAGCCAAGTTTCCAGCACCCATGATGATCATACTCAACTTTGTTGCACCGTCACCTTTTTTCACCGCATTTTGTACGGTATACTCTGTTGCAAATTCTTTTATTCTCTTTTTTGCTTCCTTCACAACACAGCCTCCCTTCTACCTTTTTTATAACATCATCTTCATTTGCTCTACTGTACATAACGGGCGAACATAAACCGTCCGCCCGCCACCTACAAATTCCTGTTTATAGTAATCGGAATATTTCATCCGTCTTACTCACTTATAAGCAGATTATTTCATAATGCCTTCGCCCATCTGTGCTGTGGCTTCTGCTGCGTTATCCAATGTAACATCTCCCTGTACAATTGCTTTTCCTAATGATTCCATAGGAGACCAGAAATCATTCATCTTAGAAACGATTGGCTGTGTTTTAGAAGCTTCATTAATCTGTAAAATCTGTGCAGCTGCTACATCATCTTCTTTTACTTCATCTAATTCTGTAACAGTATCCCATGTAGGTGTAATATTTCTTACTTCAAAACGAACTTTCTGTGCTTCTTCTCCACCAAGATAAGCTGCTAAAGCAACGGATGCTGCCATATTTGCACTCTTTGGATTTACACCAATACATTTACTTCCTGTTAAGGAATATAACTGGCAATCTTCCCCATCTAATTCAATGGTAGGAAGTTTTGTTACACCAAAGTTATCACCAAGACCTTCTCTAATTGCTTCTGCATCCCAAGATCCAGAAATGAAAGCACCCAATGTTCCATCTTTGAATTTTGCAATGGAAGCACCAGATTCTTCAATGAAGAATTTTGGATTATTTGCTAAATTAATGACATATTCGGTTGCATTTACACAATCACCAAATGTTGTGCCAGCTTCTTCATCGTCTCCATTTTCACCAAACAATTCTCCGCCAGCTGCATAGTAGAATGCAGGCAAATACCAGCTATTATCTAAGTCGAAGGAGAAGTTATGAACACCTTCGCCTAAATCCTTTTCCATCATAGTATCCAAACTCTTTACTTCATCTTCTGAGAATTTGCTCTTATCATAGAATAAGAAATACGTATTTGGTGTAAATGGGATTGCATATACGGCATCTTCGTAAGTAACGGACTGTGCCATTGCTTCACTATTGTGCTTCTGCATTTCTTCCATATTCGTTCCACCAAATCTTGCAAGTGCACCTGCTGCTACCATCTTTGGAATCTGGTCATTTGCAAACATAAATACGTCTGCTGCTGCATCCAAATCCTTCATTACACTTTCTGCTGCATCTGCCTCCGACATAACTCCATACTTAAATGTGATGTCCCATTCTTCATGTTCTTCATCAAACTTCTCACATAATGCCTGAATCATTCCATCTGGATATTCGTCCGATGCTGCCTGGTCTTCTTGAGGTGCCCAAACGGTTAACTCAATACTTTGTGTTTCCTGGTTTTCTGTATTTGCAGTATCACTGCCCTTTGTGGTATCTGAACCACTGTCACCGCCACATCCAGCAAGACATCCCATTGCCATTGATGTTGCCATACAAATTGCTGCTACTTTCTTTAATCTCATCTCTTTACCTCCACTTTCTTTTTTAATTTTTTGTACTTTTTTATTTCCTACCTATCTCACTAAAACCTTATCTTTCAGACATCTTTATTGTACAATCTCCACAAATTTTCGTAAATATCAATAATCTTTGAAACATGCTAGATTTTTTAGAAGATTTTTATTTTTTATTTATTTTTACTATATAAGAATAATTTTTCTATAAAAATTATACATCGTTTCCGCTTCATGATAGTTCTCTAATTGTTATTTCTGCTGTTCATTGCCATTAATTCTCTCCTCATACCTACTAAATCAATGAACAAACAGATTGCCAAACTCAAAAAAGTCCTCGTCTCTACCTCTATGAGATACAGACGGGGACTTTTGATAAATATAATTAAATTGTAGGTACTCGTAACGTAATTTGTGTACCTTCTCCGATTTTACTCGTGATAACAAGATGATATTCTTCTCCATAATAAAGTTTGATTCGTTCATTGACGTTACGCAGCCCGTATCCTCTGGACTGCTTTGTTAATATTGTCTTAATTGCTTCTTCCTCCATTCCAACTCCATTATCTGCCACTTTTAATACAATTTCTGTTCCTTCTCGATATAAATCAACTGTAATTTTTCCTCTTCCATCCGTTTTTAAGTCAATTCCATGCTCAATTGCATTTTCAATCATTGGCTGCAAAATCAAATTCAGTGTTTTATATTGCTTTACTTCTTCCTCTACATGAATTTCCACATCAAATTCATAATCATGCATCATTAATTGAATTTCCAAATACGAACGCAGATTTTCAATCTCCTCTCCAAAAGTAAGCACATTATTTCCTTTATTTAATGCGGTTCGATAGAAAGATGACAACGCTAAGGTTATTTTACTAATATCTTCTTGTCCTGTTTCAATCGCTTTCCAGTTAATTAATGACAGTGAATTATACAAGAAATGTGGATTAATTTGCGCCTGCAACGCTTTCATTTCATAGTCTTTCTGACGAATTTGTCCTTCATAAACCTGTTCAATTAATTCATTAATCTTAGAAATCATTTTATTAAAACCACGAATCAATTCTCCAATTTCATCATTACTTTCACTTTCCAGCTGTATTTGAAGATTTCCTTCTTCTACTTTCCGCATTGTATCTTTTAATTGAACAATTCCTCTTACTAATAGCCTTATTAATATAATAAGCATCAAGATAGAAAATACTGCGGCAATCACAGCAATAATAATACTAATCATAACAACTGGAAATGTAGAATATTGAATAATGATTTCTGGACGATATACATAAAGCGTCCATCCTGTTTGTTCCAATCTGTTATTCACAATAAAATATGGAAAGTCTTCGTTATCTTTTTTATTTAAAAATTCATCTGCGCTGACTTTCATCATCTCATATTTTTCTTCAAATTCCTGATGCTCATATAATATTTGATTATAGTTTCCAACTAGAAACAATCCATAATTGGAATCACTCATTTTTGTAAGTTCTTCAAAAAACTTTTCATAATTTATTTCTACATAAACAATATTTCGAGATATTCCTTG
>OEQY01000073.1_pt1 | contig 32335 bp, 26 predicted proteins | sample 1539871 | NCBI WGS metagenome assembly OEQY01 (sample SAMEA3891877, study PRJEB23780) | metagenome | biome: terrestrial biome; feature: animal house; material: Caecal content | place: Italy | collected 2015-05-05 | reverse complement strand
ATTATATCATATTTTGCCTTGTCAATAACTTGTGAGAACGCAATTCATCCCCTACCTTAGAGGTAAGGGACTTCTTGCTGAAAGAGGTTAAACTGGATATGCTTTACTTTTTGTATCCGCCGCATTCGCATCTACTTTCGTCTGCTGCGCCTCACGGTATTTGAAAAATTCAGTTGCTACTTGAGGGAATAATGCATAAGATAATACATCTTCATCTTGCTGGCGATACTGTGCCATCTCTGCTGCAAGCTTATCTAATTCTGGTGGAATTAAATCGGCTGGACGGCAAGTAATTGGTTTTTCATCTCCAATTGCCTTTTTCTGAACTTCTTTATTAAATGGTTTTACCGTTTGACCATACTCTCCTCTTAACAAGGCACGGGATTCCTTTGTAATCATTTTATAACGCTCACCCATTACTACGTTTAAGACTGCCTGTGTTCCAACAATCTGAGAAGATGGAGTTACAAGAGGTGGTTCTCCAAAATCTTTTCTTACACGTGGAATTTCTTCCAGCACTTCATAGTATTTATCTTCTGCATGTTGTTCTTTTAATTGGGATACTAAATTACTCAACATACCACCTGGTACCTGGTACAATAATGTTTTAATATTTACTCCCATTACCTTTGGATTTAACAAACCAGTCTTTAATGCATCTTCCTGAATCGGGCGGAAGTAATCTGCAATTTCTGCAAGCAAGTTTTGATCCAATCCTGTATCATAAGGAGTTCCCTTAAATGCTTCGACCATAACTTCGGTTGCTGGCTGGCTCGTTCCCATTGAAAATGGAGAAATTGCCGTATCAATCACATCTGCACCTGCCTCTACGGACTTCATATAGGTCATAGATGCTACACCCGATGTATAATGCGTATGAATTTGAATCGGAATCTTTACACTTTCTTTTAATGCAGTGACTAATTCAGTCGCCTTAACTGGAACAAGCAAACCTGCCATATCTTTAATACAGATTGACTCCGCTCCCATATCTTCAATTTTCTTTGCGATATCCTTCCAATAATCCAATGTATATGCATCGCCAAGTGTATAACTTAATGCAATCTGTGCATGTCCATTTTCTTTATTAGCAGCACGAACGGCTGTTTCTAAGTTACGAATATCATTGAGACAATCAAAAATACGAATAATATCAATACCATTTGCAATTGATTTTTGTACAAAGTATTCTACTACATCATCTGCATAATGACGATATCCAAGAATATTCTGTCCACGGAATAACATCTGTAACTTTGTATTTTTAAATCCATCTCTCAATTTACGAAGTCTTTCCCATGGATCTTCTTTTAAGAAACGCAAGGATGCATCAAAGGTAGCTCCACCCCAACATTCCACCGAATGATATCCTACTTTATCCATCTTATCAATAATCGGAAGCATCTGTTCTGTTCTCATTCTCGTAGCAATCAGAGATTGATGCGCATCACGCAAAACAGTTTCCGTAATTTTTACTGGTTTCTTCTCTATTTTTGCCATATTTTCCTCCTTTAAAATACTCCGAAAATAGCCATAAAGGTACCTGCTGCCACCGCCGTACCAATAACACCTGCTACATTTGGTCCCATTGCATGCATCAGCAAGAAATTCGTCGGATCCGCTTCTGCACCCACTTTCTGCGATACTCTGGCAGACATTGGAACTGCCGATACTCCCGCAGAACCAATGAGCGGATTTACCTTTCCATGCGTAAACTTACACATTAGTTTACCAAAAACTACACCCGCTGCCGTACCAAACGCAAAAGCAATCAAACCAAGCGCTACAATCTTTAATGTATCTAACTTCAAAAATGCTTCTGCACTTGTAGTAGCTCCTACTGATGTACCAAGTAAAATAACTACAATATACATTAATACATTGGCAGCAGTATCGGATAACTGTTTTACAACACCACATTCACGGAATAGGTTACCAAGCATTAACATACCAACCAATGGAGCTGTAGTAGGAAGAATTAAAACTACAACAATCGTAACAATAATCGGGAATAAAATTCGTTCCAGTTTGGATACTGGACGAAGCTGTTCCATTTTAATTTTTCGTTCTTCTTCTGTTGTCAATAACTTCATGATTGGAGGCTGAATAATTGGAACAAGTGACATATAAGAATAAGCTGCCACTGCGATTGGTCCCATATATTCCGTCTGTCCTAATTTACCACAAAGGAAAATGGAAGTAGGTCCATCTGCTCCGCCAATGATGGAGATCGCTGCTGCCGCTTTATCATTAAATCCCAAAAAGATTGCCATAAAATAAGCGACATAAATACCAAACTGTGCTGCAGCTCCCAACAAAAAGCTCGCTGGGTTTGCGATCAATGGACCGAAATCCGTCATCGCTCCAACTCCCATAAAGATAAGCGAAGGTAAAATACTCCACTCATCTAATAAATAAAAATAATGTAATAATCCACCGACACCATTACTGGATTCCTCTGGTGCTACCATAATATCAGGGAACATATTAACTAACAACATACCAAATGAAATCGGTACTAAAAGCAATGGCTCATATCCCTTTGCAATTGCTAAATATAAAAAAGCCAAAGCAACTACAATCATGAGCGCATTACCCCAAGTCAAATTAAAGAATGCTGTCTGCTGGATCAGATTACTCATTGTATTAATTACGTAATCCATTGTCATTCCTCCTATGATGATTTACTAAATCTGTATATACAGACTTTAGTTTAATGTAGCAAGTGTATTTCCAGCTTCCACAGTATCTCCAGCTGCAACATTCACACTTACGATTGTACCATCTTGAGGAGCAACAATTTCATTTTCCATTTTCATTGCCTCTAAAATAAATAATACTTGTCCTCTCTTTACTACAGCTCCTTCAGAAGTTTTTACTGTCAGAATTTTACCTGGCATTGGAGCCACAACTTTTACCGATCCCTGTGCTCCAGCTGCTTTTGGTGCCGCCTTTGGAGCTGCCTTTACTGGTGCCTTTGGAACTGCCTTCGGTGCTGCTGGAGCAGCATTCGTGTTTTCTTCTACAGTCACTTCATATACATTGCCATTTACTGTAATCGTATAGCTTTTCATTCTTATATCCTCCTACTATGCTCTTTTCCACTTACTTGTTCCAACACGGCGAATAGAACGCACAACTAAACCATCTGTGGATGTTTCTTCTGCTGCTGCAATCGCAGCGGTAATAACTGCAACCAATTCCAAATCATCGGTTAAATTTTCTTCCTCTGGTTCCACTTGTACTACTGGTTCTGGAATTGGAATATCAATTTCTTCTGATTTCTTTCGGAATTTTGCTTCAATTTTTGGAATAAATGAGAAACAGGAAATGCAGCCAATGATAATAATAAGCACAACAAAAACGGTTACCATACCCATTAATGTATTCATAGCTGCTTTTTGCAATTTTTCTCCTAAGCTATAATTCGCTTCAAATGTAATGCTTTCCCAAGTCGTTACATTCTTATCAGTAGTCATCGTAACGACTGCCTGACGATTTTCAAACTGTGCACTCATTGTAATTACATAGGCACCATTTTCATTTCTTGTAACAACTGGTGTTTGAGTAGATACATAGGCACCTAATTCTCCTCTTGAAGAATTCCAGGAAGAAAGTCCATTATAAAGCACCGTATTTGGAGCATCTCCATTTTCTGAGAAATATTCTATTTGCGTCGCTAATTCCTGATCACTTAATGCTACGATTTGTTCCATTAATGTCTGTCCCTCTTGTCCCATAGAAACTGATGTTTCATCGGTTAATGGCTGAACAGCTTCCTCTCCACAGGCTCCAAGTACAAACATACAAAAAATCGTACTTAATACTATTACTATTTTTTTCATTGCAAGCCACCTCGTTTTAGACCGTTCCGTGTTTCTTGCTTGGACGATCCTCTCTCTTTGTAAATAACATTTCAAATGCTGCGATGACTCTTTTTCTTGTCTCCACAGGCGCAATTATATCATCTACATAACCATGTCTTGCCGCAGCCTCTGCACTGGACTGTAACTCATAATACTGAGCTGCTTTTTCATTAATTAACTGCATTGCATTGGATGACTTCTTAATTTCTTCTGCATACATAATTTTCGTTGCTGCAATGGAATCCATCATCCCAACTACTGCATCTGTCCATGCATAAACAATATCTGCTCCAAGCGACTTAGAGTTCATTGTGATATAAGCACTTCCCAACGCTTGTCCAATGATGACATTTACCTTTGGAACGGTTGCATTTGCAAACGCATAAGTGAGCTTTGCCACTTCACGTGCCATACTGCGTTCCTGGCACTTTGTCGCCTTGTATCCCTTTACATTGGTAAGAGATAAAACTGGAATATCAAACGCATCACAGAAGTTAATAAACTGAGCTGCTTTTCTTGCTCCCTGTGCTGTCAAAACAGCATCGTAAGAAGCTGTCACTTTACCATCTTCATCCACTTCTTCTAAACGGTTTGCAACTGCACCAACGGTCATTCCATTTAAACGGATAAAACCTGTAACCATTTCCTTTGCATAGTCACTTTTTGTCTCAAAGAAATATGCATCATCGGAAATCATGGCAAGTGCGAGTGCAGTATCTCCAACACATCCTTCTATTCCATTACAAAGACGATTCAAATTATCGGTACATTCATCATAGGACATATCATCTTCATTATTAGCTGGTAAAATACCGATTAATTCACGAATTGCCTCTAAGATTTCCTCTTCACTGCCAATTCTATCTACTAATCCAGTCTCTTCACTTTGGAATTTTGCAGAAGCAGTATCACAGGCTTCTTGATGATTTCCATCCAATGTATTTGGAGAATTTACAAATAACTTTGCCTTCTTGCTCTCCATAAATGTAAAATCAGTTAATCCACAACTAACTGTCATACCTCCGCCGCATACGCCAAAAATAGCGGTAATTTGAGGAATAACACCAGATGCCATAGCTTGACTATGATAAATCTGTCCAAAACTTTCCAAAGCATCAGTAGCTTCCTGAAGACGCATTCCTGCACAGTCCACCATACCGATGACTGGTGCTCCCATTTTCATAGCCAGATCATATAATCTGACAATTTTCTTTGCATGCATTTCACCAACTGCGCCGCCAAGTACTGATGCATCTTGACTGTATACATATACAAGATTTCCGTCAATGGTACCGTAACCTGTAATAACGCCATCGGCAGGTGTCTTGACATTTTGTAAATTGAAATCGGTGTTTCTGGCAGTAACATAACTTCCGATTTCAACAAAACTACTATCATCAAGTAAAGATGCAATTCTTTGGCTCGCTGATGTCTGCGTTGTTATACTCATATTTTGACCTCCATACTATCTTATTTCTTAACTGAATCCATTTGCGCTTTTTCTCAGCAGCAATGGCTCAATTATAAAACATTTTCTGCCATGTATCATTGTACCTTTAATTTTCCAAAGAATCAATCCCTTTTCCTCACTTCATTTGTTTTTTCTATTTAGCCTTAAATAGAAATTTTTTATGGCCATTTTTTCCACATTTTTACTAATTCTCTCATTTTATAAGATTTTTCGGATGTTTTTTCTCCTTTTCCGCTTCGATTTTTCAGCAATCTCATAAATCAAAATTACTTTCATTTCCTAAATTTGCATAGAGAAAGAACAATTGTTTCACCTGTTCCAAACACCATCGAAAGTCAATTGCCTTTACGGATTTTTTTGGATAAATAAAATACTCTTTTATTTTTTCCTCATCAATATAATACTCTATAACCCCAACTGCGGTTTTCGCATCCACAGGAGCAGTAAGTTGGCTTGGAAGTTTTTTTCGAATATGCACTGTTTCTCCATCTTTCATCAAATAATTTAACTGTTTCGTCCCATCTTCTACTCGAAGCGCCACGTTTTCTGCCTGCCCATTGATAACGGGAACATCTGCTAAATTTGGTATTTCATAGATATCTTTATAATTGTAATTAGAAAACCCATACTCCATTAGAAGTTTCGTATCCGACCATTTGTAATTACGATTGTTCGGCCATCCACATGCCAGTAATGCTACAATCAGAAATTTTCCATCTCTTTCTACAGCTCCAACATAACAATATCCCGCATTCCCAGTAAACCCTGTTTTTCCAGAAACTGCTCCATCCATCATACTCAATAATGTGTTATGATTTTGGCAGGAAATCGAACGTTTTTGTTTTACATCAGAAAATGTATAGGAAACCGTTCTTGTAATTTTAAGAAATTCTTCTTTTTTCGGAGATTCCAATAAACAATATTTCATGATTCTCGCTAACTCAGCAGCTGTCGTGTGATGTCCCTGTGCATCCAAACCGTTTGGAGTGACAAAACAAGTATTCATACAGCCAAGCTCCTGTGCTTTTTGATTCATTAATGCAGCAAAAGCCTCTACTGATCCAGCAACACCTTCTGCAATAATAACCGCAGCATCATTGTGACTCTCCAGCATAAGAGAGTAAAGCAAGTCCTTCATCCGATACTGTTCTCCTGTCACCGCCCCTAATTTTACTTTTGGCTGACTGGATGCATAAGAAGAAACGGTATAGATATCTTCTTTATTACCATATTCCAATGCAATAATACAAGTCATAATTTTCGTTGTACTTGCCATCGCCATTATTTCATCTGGATTTTTTCCATACAAAACTCTTCCAGACTTTCCATCCATCAACACCGCAGATTTCGCATAAAGCGTTTGGTCGCTAAGTTTTGCTGCACTTTCCACTGTTTTTTCTGCTTCCGTTATAGCTCCAAACGGCTCATTCCAACTTTTTGAAAGCCCAATTAAACTATTTTGAAAAAAAATACATCCAATAATAAGAAAATAAATTACTCCCATTTGTTTTTTCTTCTTATACAGTCTTCTCATAAAATCCTACCTGACTGTTTCGTTATTTTACGTTATGATGGATAACCTCTTTTTATGACAACAGGATGAACCAAACGACTGTTGATTCATCCTGTTATCAAATTCTATTCATTTATGCATTCATTTCTTCTATTTCATTTAATGCCAGCTTTAAGCATCCCATAATACCTTGATTGTCATTCAAACTTGGAAGTACAATGTAATTTTCCAGATCTTCTAATTCTTTTGTCTTTAAATATCCGTTTAGCTGCTTTTTCACTTCTTCACGAACTAGCGGCATCATATGTTCCTGATGCATAACGCCACCGCCTAGAATAATACGCTGTGGAGATAAAATACAAATTAAATCTACAAGAGCCTGTCCAATATAATAAGCTTCCATTTCCCAGACTTCTTTCTTATCTGCCAATTCAATTCCCTTTTTGCCCCATCTTGCTTCGATTGCAGGTCCTGCTGCCAAGCCTTCCAAACAAGTTTTATGATAAGGACATTTTCCTTCGTATGTATCTTCTGGATGTTTTCTCAATAACATATGGCCTGCCTCTGGATGAAGCATTCCATGTAATAATTTTCCATTTGTAATAATACCCATACCAACACCTGTTCCAATTGTAATATAGATACTATTCTCCAATCCCTGTGTAACTCCCCAAGTAGCTTCTCCAAGTGCGGAACCATTGACATCCGTATCAAACCCGATTGGAACATTTAATTCCTTTTTAAAAGCACCTACAATATCATAATTAACCCAAGCTAGTTTTGGAGTTGTTGTAATATACCCATAAGTGTCTGATTTTTTGTTTAGATCAATCGGACCAAAACATGCAATACCAAGCGCTTCGATTTCTCTTTCTTTAAAATATTCAATCATTTTTGGTACTGTAATTTCTGGGGTCTCAGTTGGGAATGATACCCGCTCAAAAATTTCTCCATTTTCATTCCCAATTGCACAAACCATCTTTGTTCCGCCTGCTTCTAATGCTCCGATTCTCATAGTTTCCATCCTTTCCTTTTCTCAATAAAATAGTTCTGCATTTATCGCAGCACCATTCTATTTAAATTTAATATTTTGATTTTAGTATAACATTAGTATAACAATTGCAAACAAAAAAGTCAATTTTCTTTTTTCTCGATTTACTTGCAATATTTCAGTGTTTCCTTTAAAATAGCTTTATGAACTAATTGCAGAAAGGGTAATACAATTAGTACAAATGTTAAGAAGGGAGTTATACAATGCGATATATAAAATCAATACTTTCTGTAATTCTTTCGCTTTTACTTTTATGCAGTATTCCCCTGTCTTCTCTGGCAGGCAGCAAAAGCTCTTTATCAAGCGAGGAACCCGCCCTTTCATCTTCTTCTGCCTATATGGAGTCAGAACAAATGATGTCACAATCACCAAACACGAGTTTCTTTCATGTAGATTCTCAAAATCTGGAAGTCTCACAAACAGAGTCAGAAACTCCAATTTCTTCTGAATCGAAATCTGAAGTTTCTTCTGAAATACCACAAACTGAAGTTCTTTCCGAAGCGGTATCGGAACCATCTTCCTCAAAACAATCTGACAATCAAACTTCTTCTGAAGCAACAACAAAATCCCCAGAATTGGAATCGACGGAAAAACAATCCACGGAAGATTTTGAAACTTCCGAAGAAGCATCTACCGAAGACCTCGAAACTTCTGAGGAAACATCTACCGAAGACCTCGAAACTTCTGAAGAAGCATCTACCGAAGACCTCGAAACTTCTGAAGAAACTTCCACCGAAGATCTCGAATCTTCTGAAGCAGAATCCACTGAGGAAGGAAGCTTATCTGAGTTTTCGCTTCTCGATTTTGAACGAGCAGCCAACTACGCTTCCATTACCTCTTGTCAAATTACAAATGGAAATCAAATTACAATTGAAGCCTCTTTTCAAGAAGAAGTACCTTCACTGGATCAAACGCTCTATCTGTTTGAATTAGACAGTTATGAAACTTCCATCGAAAAGAAAAAGCCAATTGCTTCGATTGATCTGCCAAAACAAGCAGCAAATGTAAGTATTACTACTGATTTAAATTATAATCAATCTTCTTGCCGACTTTATTCTAAGTTTGTACTTGCTGTATTTGGCACAGATGATAGGTATTTTCCTGTTTCCAACTTCAGTTATATTACTAATCCAGAAGTATTGGCAGCAAATCAAAACAGTTTTCCATCTTCTACTAGTAAAAAGGGATTACTCACCAATTCTGGAATGTTCTCCGATATCGATGAGTTAAATGTTCAGCACGCTTTAGTTAACATTGAATTACATAGACTTCTTTCTGATGGAGATATGCCCTATACTTATAATGGCAGCACTTACTATATTAACTCCAGTGTACTTGCCAGCTATGATAGTACATTAAAATATATGGCAGACAACAATATTGTAACAAGCTGCGTTTTACTCGCCAACTATAGTCCAAGCGTACCCGAATTGATTCATCCAAATGCATCTGGAACGAGTTCTTATTATGCAGTAAATACTGCCACAAAGGAGGGTATTGAATGTGTTTCTACCATTATACATTTCCTTGCAGAACGCTATACGAGAACCGACAAAGCATACGGATATATTGCCAACTGGATTGTTGGAAATGAAGTAAATAATCCAAGTTCATGGAACAATATGGGCGATGTAGATTTTACCACTTATATGCAAAACTATTCCCGTGCGATTCGTCTTGTATCGACAGCCGTGAAATCTTGTTATAAAAGCGCACGTATTTATGTTTCCCTCGATCATTACTGGCAAGGAATAGAAGGAGGACGTCTTAATACCGTCTCTCTTTTGACACAAATGCAGCGTTTTATTCAATCGGAAGGAAACATTGCATGGGAAGTTGCCCATCATCCATATCCATTGCCGCTGACGGATCCCGATTTTACAGATGATAATGTTTCCAACAGCCAATCCACTCCAATTGTTACTTTTAAAAATATTAATGTTTTAACGGACTTTTTGCAAGGATCTGCTATGCGTAACCCAGACGGTTCTGTAAAACATGTTATTTTATCAGAACAGGGATTTACCTCTGTAGATTCTTATGGACGAGACGTTAGCGAAGAGCAGGCAGCTATGTTTGCCTATGCCTACTATATTGTAGATGCCAATCCTTATATTGATTCTTTAATTTTGAATCGACATGTCGATCATCCTGTGGAAGTATCACAAAATATTAACTTTGGGCTTTGGGAAACCGATCTTTCCGATTCTACTGGAGAAAACCCTTCCACGAAAAAAGAAATATGGGAAATCTTTAAATATATTGATACAAATCAATCCACTGATATTACAAAGCCAATTTTAAAACAACTTGGCTCCAGCAGTTGGAATGATCTCATAAGCGGATATGATGAGTCAAAATATCAATCTCTTCGTTCCATTAAAACAGGCGTTTTAACTCCAGTAAAAACTTTTACTTCAGCTTCCAACTTGCCAAATAATTGGATTAATAACTGTTACACAAAAATTACTGAACAGCTTCCAACTGGAGCCAATGTTACGATAGAACCAACTTACAGTGCTGCTTATAAATGCATTATCCAAAAGTTTTCTTCTCCGCTTAACTTTGCAAGCAACCCTGTTTTTGGAATGGATATTACGGTCAATGATGTTCCTTCTGACTTTGCTCAGGTTCGTGTCCGTATATTCAGCAACGAACATGTCTTTGACAGTGAGGCTCTTGTTCCAGCTGGAACGAAAACAACGCTTGGCGTTGATTTAAAAAACTGGCCTTACCGCAGTTATGTGGATCGTATCCAGGTTTGGGTAAAACAAAACAATTCCACTCGTTGGAATCATGGCTCATTCCGCATTGAAAACGTCGTACAAGCCGCATCCGCATCGACTGCAAGCAATTCCATTACTGTTTCCAATGGACAGATTAGCAACCAAGCACAAAACTCTTATCGTGTTACATGCGATGTATTTGCATCCAATGAAATTGACCGAATATTGCTTTCTACTTGGAATGACAATAATTCCAATCAAAAGGTAACACAGGATGCCACATTGCGAGGTCAAACAGCTTCCTGTACGGTGGACGTTTCCTCCATTGCAGATACCGATCAGTCGTACACAACTCAAATTATCGCTTACGATAAAAAAGGCAACGCATCCGATCCCGTTTATCTTTCTGTTCAACTAAACAAACCAATTTTAAGCTCCATTATGGTAACGGATTTAAATTCAGAAGGCTATACCGTAGTTTGCAATGCCACTAGTACTGCCGGACTTGCATATGCTCTTTGTCCAACATGGAGCAATGAAAATGGACAAGATGATATTATATGGCATGAAGCATCCGTCAGTGGAAGTTTAGTTCGCTGTCGCATTCCTATTTCTTCCCATAACGGAAAATCTGGCAACTATACAACGCATATTTATGTCTATGATGTCAATAGGAATGTTAGTCTTGTAGGGACGGAGGTAACCGTTCCTCCACACGGAGCCCCAGGTATTTCCAACGTTCGAACATCCAACTTAACTTCTTCGGGTTATACCGTAAGCTGCACAATAAATTCTTACTATGGAGTCCAGGAAGTATTATTCCCAACTTGGAGCCGTGAAAATGGACAGGACGACATCATTTGGTATAAGGGAACTATAAATGGAACAACTGCCACAGTTACGATTCCAACTTCCAACCACAATAAAGAAAGCGGCATTTATTGTACTCATATTTATGCCTACGATGTAAAAGGCAATGAAAATCACACTGGATTTCAAATTTCGGTACCTGCTGCATCTACAAAAACATTAACATTAAGTGATCTTTCTGTCAGCAGCCTGACAACCGACGGCTACACCGTATCTGCAACAGTCAATGAGCCTAAATTGATACAAAAGGCTTCAGGAATAACCTGGACAAAAATCAATGGAAACGATGACCAGACAATCGACTCCGTTATCGTCAGTGGAGATCGGATCACTTACCATGTAAAAACGTCTGACCATAACAATGAAGCTGGCAGTTATTATAGTACGATTCAGATTGAAACTCCATCTGGCACCTTATCCAGGCAGACAACGATTGAGGTTCCAAAACTTGCCATATCACAGGGAATGAGCAATCTGAAATTTACTAATGTAACAGGCGATGGTTATACCGTTTCTGTCACAATTGCCGATCCAACCAATGTTTCTTCTGTTCTTTTCCCGACTTGGACAACTGCCAATGGACAAGATGATATTATATGGGGTATGGGAACAATCAATGGTTCCACGGCAACTTACCAAGTAAATGTTCGTAATCATAACAATGAAACGGGACATTATAATACGCACGTATATTTAACTGACAAAAATGGAAAACAATATATGGTCGGCGGAGATATTACTGTCCCATCTCAAACTAATATTAATGCAGCATTAAGTTATACAGGACATGTGCAAAACATTGGATGGCAGTCTTGGGTATCGGATGGTGAAAAAGCTGGTACTTCTGGCAAGAGCCTTCGAATTGAGGGATTAAAGATTAAAGTAACCTCTTCTTTATCAGGAAGCATCGAATACCGTACTCATGTACAAAATATTGGATGGCAGTCCTGGGTAAGAGATGGTGCACTGGCTGGTACTTCCGGCAAGAGCCTCCGACTGGAAGCAATGAATATTCGTCTTACTGGAGAACTTGAAAAATACTACCATGTAGAGTATCGTACTCATGTACAAAATATCGGATGGCAGTCTTGGGTAAGAGATGGCGCAATGGCCGGCACCTCTGGCAAGAGTCTCCGGCTGGAAGCATTGCAAATTCGCCTTGTCCGTAAATAAAAATTAAAAAGCCAGAAGTTGTTATTACGAACCGTTAAAACAGCTTCTGGTTTCTTTATTTATATTGTATAAACTGGATCAATTCTTTGTAGTTCTTTCCAAGTATCTACTTCCATCAAATCATTCTTTTTACATTTACGGATTTCAATTTCAAATATGTCTTTATATTCTCGAAATGGAATTTCATCCCAATACCGTTCTTTTCCGCCTGGACGGTTCCATGCCTCATCCAAACATTGCTCTAATTTTTTTCCATCCTCATCCGTCCAAAACGAAATCCCACACATACGATAGCAATTTTCTCCCCCAATTTGCATTTTTTGAATCAAATCCTTTTTTACGACAAAACACCAGTCGTCAGTTCTCTCGCAATAAACGCCCAAATGATTGGAACAATACTCATATTTCCTTACCACATTCGGATTTTGAATCACTAAATCCGCCTCTAACACATAGGCCCTTGCAATCCCTTTTCTTGCTAACCAAGCAGATGAAACATTGTTCGTTTCATTAAAAAAAGGATTTTCCATTAATTGAAGATTCGGATAATGGTCTTTTAACAAAGCAAACTGCTCTTTCATATATCCTACCACAATTGTAATATCCTTAATTCCCACATCGAACAATGCATCTAAGATTGTTTCAATAATTGGTTTTCCATGAACTCGAACAAGAGGCTTTGGTGTATTTAATATAATTGGCATCATACGGGAGCTAACTCCTGCTGCCAATATTACTGCACGTTTTACTCGATATGGTTCCAACTGTTCCAATCCCAGATTCGTAATCCAAATTTCTTTCTTTTCATCCATACCAATCAATTTTTCTTGGACTGCCTCTTTTAAGGTTTTATTTACCATTCCAAGTGACATTCCTGTTTCCTCTGCCATATAACGCTGCGTTAATTTCTTTTTTCCTTCTCTTTCAATCAAGCTTAATAATTCAAATTGATTTCGATTCATCTTCGATCCAGTCCCTTTCTATTTTGTTACATCTGGAATTGTTCTTTTCAAACAGAATACTACCAATTTCATAAGTCCATTTACAGCCAAAATAATAATGGAGATAAAGGCTGTAGATTCCATTAATGACTGTGATTCAAACTGTGGGATTAATAAAGCAAGCGGCATCGTACGAAAATCTGCCAAAAAAGAAACCGCAGAAATCGTTACCATGGCATTTACAAAAATATAACTAAACATTTCCAATATTGTTTTTTGTGTACATTTAAGGTAAACATCTTTTAACATACGCCATGGAGCAATTCCAAGCGTTGCTGCCACATCCTCTAAATTCTGGTTAAACTTACTTAATGAATTATAAGCAAGTAAATAAGGAGAAGCAAAAAAATGCACCATATTTACAAGAACTAGCATCATCAAAGTTCCATAAATCCAGCTTCCTCTAAAAAACAATACATAAGCAAGTCCTAATACAATACCTGGAATCGCCAACGAAACCATGGAGATTAAATGGAGTGCCTGTGTCCCCCAATTACGTTTGGAGCGAGCTGTTAAAAAAGCAGTAATATAGGCCGTCACCGTGCCGATAAAGGAAGTTGTAAGCGCAATGGCAAGCGAGTTTTTTAAATAACGTCCCACCCCTAATTGAAACGCTTCTTTTATATGATCCAATGACAGCCTGGGATCAATTGGATACTGCTTTATGATTGACAAATATAAAAAAGTAAAAACGGGAAGGCTAATAAGTAAAACCGTTACAATACAAAAGAAATAGGCAAAGCGATCTCTTCTCTTGTTTTTTAAAACAACATATTGCTTCGTGATTGTAGAACTATTTGTCGTTTCTTCCTGCCTCAAATCTAACACAAAAGCAACAACAGCTGGCAGCAATAGTAACATTCCGATTACTGCTCCCTTTGAAATATTCATCTGTCCCACAACTTCCCGATACATATAAAGAGGAAGTGTTACAATTTTTCCTCCAATTACAAGCGGAACTCCATAATCTGTAAAAATAAGCGTAAACACCGCAAAACTTGTGGATATTAACGTCCTTTTTATATTTGGTATTGTAATCGTCCAAAATTGCTTCGCTTTACTTAGTCCAAGTACTCGTGCTGCCTCATATGCGGTATAGTCTTCATATTGAAAAATATCGGTTAACATCAAAAAAGCAACTGGAAATGAATATAAAACCGATCCCATAATCATCCCTAAATAGCCATAAAGCGGAATTTTAATTCCAAACCAATTGGATAACATCCCATTATCTCCCAATAACAACACTAACCCCATGCCATGCGAAATAGATGGAATTAACATTGGAATTGTAAATAGAACCGAAAATACGCCTTTCCATCTCATTCTACTTCGATTAATACACCATGCCAATAACAGTGCTAATAAAACAGAAATCATTGTAGCAATGCCTGTTACGACGATGGAATGACTCAGCATGGTTTTTAATTGACCAGCCTCCAGTAACTCTTGGATATCCTCCATCCGAATGGTGGCAATCACCATTCCAAGTGGACATAGAACTGTTATAAATAGCAAAACCATAAGGAAGTATTTTACTGCTGGATAAGCAATCTTTTTATTTCTCATCTGTTTTTTCCTATCCTTCAATTAAATTCATTTTTCATTCTTCCAGTACATTTTAATAAAGACTCATATTTTTGTTCTAAATGCGCTACGACAAAATCTCTCACAAAAGCATTCGCAGGATTTTTAAAAATATTTTCTGGCGTATCCAACTGTTCCATTCTGCCTTCCGACATTACCATAATTCGGTCTGCCAGATAAAACGCTTCTTCTTGTTCATGTGTAATAAATATCATCGTAGAATGAAATTTTTCCTGAATTGCCTTTAGCTCCTGCTTCATAATTTCTCGATTGGTTACATCCAAAGCAGAAATAGGTTCATCCAAAAGCACAATATCTGGATTCATCGCCAGAGTTCGTGCGATTGCTACTCGCTGCTGCTGTCCTCCCGAAAGCTGTCTCGGTTTTTTATTTAAATGCTCACTCATTCCAATTTGCTCTAACGTATGCAGCGCAATCTCTTTGGCAGAAGCTTTTGTTTCTTTTTTCAATTTTAATGCATAGGCGACATTGTCCAATACAGTCATATTGGGAAACAATGCATAGTTTTGAAAAATAATTCCCATTCCTCTTTCATTTGGAGCTAGTTTAGATATCTCCCTTCCATCTTTCTTAATGCTTCCACTATCTGGATGCTCTAATCCAATTAAAATACGAAGTAACGTTGTCTTTCCACATCCACTCAATCCTAAAATCGCTAAAAATTCCCCTTTTTTCACTTGAAAACTAATATCTTTTAATACTTCTTCCCCATCAAACTGCTTTCGTATATGACTTACCTCTAACTTAATCTCCGACATTCCATATTCACTCGCTGTTTGTTCCGAAGCTGATTTTAATACTTCCATAATTGCAATAACCTCTCTTTTTCTTCCATATCCTCAATTCCATGCATATCTGCATAGTTCACAGTAACAGGATAATTTTCAATATAGTTTTGCTGTTCCTTTAAAATTTGACCTGGACATAAATATTCTTTATCATAAATCAATGCATGATTTACAATAAATTCAAATACCTCTGCAACCCCTTCTTTTTCACGTTTTCCTTTTATTATGCTGCTTCCAGTCAACGAATAGGGGGATCCAAACTCAGGCTCGATTAAAACCAAATCATTTCCTTCATTTTGTTCCTTTACTGCCTGAAAAGTTAAGCTAAGTCCAATTGCCACTTCTTGTTGAATCAATAATTTAATTGGACCAGACCCAGATTCTGTAAACTGCTTTATATTGATCGCCAGTTTGTCAAAATATTGCAGTGTTTTTTCTTCTCCCCATACATTTACCAATCCCTTATAAAAAAAGTATCCAGTCCCACTCGATTTGGGGTCGGGCATTGCAATCCGATTTTTGTACTCTGGGCGTAATAAATCCTCATACGTCTGCGGCATAGGAAGATCATATTTTTCTAATACCGTTCGATTCACAATTATAGATCCATCTTGTCTCTCCCATATAAGGTATTTTCCGTCAGGATCTTGCATTCCATCCATATAATCTAACTTCGTCATATCGGCTACATATTCCAAATTATCTTTTATTTTTTCTAAATATGCACATTCCAGTCCAACTATAATATCTGCATCCGCATTTTCTCCCTCCATACGAATTTTGGATGCCGCTTTTCCGGTTGACATATACATAACTGAAACATTTTTGTCGGGAAACGCTTCGGTCAACTGTTCCTGTAACGCTTCATTCCGAAATTGTTCCATGGAAGAATATACAATAATTGCATCTTCATTCTCTTTTGTCACATCTATAATCAATAACACTGTGATAATGAATAATACCACTGCTACTCTTTTTAGCATATTATTACCTATTCGCTACGCCTTTCCCTTACCTTTTTTTATTGCGTTTTGAATCATATCACATTTTTTTGAACATTTCAATCTCTATTTTCATCTTATTTGTTCATTTTATCTCTATATTGGATCTAAACTGAACATATTATCTCCTTATTTAAGACATAGTGTGACGGGTTTATCGCATAAAAAAGGACATAATAGATCGTGAAATCTACTATGTCCAGTCAAAACTTTATTTAAAAAATCCCTTTTTCTTCTTTTCTGGTCCCTTTGTTACTCCGCCCATTGCCATATCATATTGATGCAATGCCTCTCTTTGCTCTGCATTTAAAGTCGTAGGAACCTGTACTACCAAAGTAACATAATGATCGCCTCGTGTATTGCGGTTACGAAGACTTGGAATACCCTTTCCTCTCAGACGTACTTTTGTACCAGTCTGTGTTCCTGGTTTCACTTCATATTCTACCTGACCGTCTACAGTCTGAATGCGAATTGTATCCCCTAACGCTGCCTGTGGGAATGAAATCGGTACAGTAGAATATACATCATAATCCTGACGTTTAAAAATCGGATGTTGCGATACCGTTACTTCTACTAATAAATCTCCTCTTTCTCCACCATTGACACCTGGTTCTCCTTTTCCACGGATACGGATGCTCTGACCGTTATCAATACCAGCTGGAATTGTAATTTCAATCTTTTTACGCATTGTTACATAACCAGTTCCTCGGCAATCTGGACATTTCTCTTTAATAATCTTACCCGTTCCATTACAATCTGGACATGTCTGTACATTACGTACCATACCAAAAATGGATTGCTGGGTATAGGTTACCTGACCACGACCTCCACACTTTGTACAAGTCTGAGGACTTGTGCCTGGTTTTGCACCTGTTCCACCACATTTCGTACAAGTTTCTTTCAAATTCAAATCCAGTTCCTTGGAACAGCCAGAAACCGCCTCTTCAAACGTAATACGCACAGCAGCATGAACGTTGGCACCTCTCATTGGACCATTATTTGCACGTCCTCTGGAACGAGAGCTTCCAAATAAGTCGCCAAAAATATCTCCAAACATGTCGCCCATGTCTGCGCTATTAAAATCAAAGCCTCCAAATCCACCGAAGCCGCCGCCAGCGCCGTCTGCACCGCCAAATGCTGCATGACCAAACTGATCATATTGTCTTCTTTTTTCCGGATCACTAAGTACACTATAAGCTTCAGAAGCTTCTTTAAACTTTTCTGCCGCAACTTCATCTCCTGGATTTGCATCTGGATGATATTGCTTTGCCAGTTTTCTATATGCTCTTTTTAATGCAGCATCATCGGCGTCTTTTGGAACACCTAACACTTCATAATAATCTCTTTTCTCTGCCATGGAATGTTCTCCTCTATATTTAACCTGCATAACGGTACTCTCAGAGAAACATTTCCCTGAGAGTACCGCCTTCAATCTGCATCACCAATCTATTACTATGAACCAAATCTGCTAAGTCAAGTTCAGTGAACAGTAGGCGACATCCAACCTATTTATAGTAAACTTCCATGCCGTATAAAACGGCATTGCTTTACACTTCTTTGTAATCTCCATCTACTACATCATCCGCAGAACCTGCTCCTGTATTTGCTCCTGCGCCTGAATCTGCCTGTGCACCGCCATTTGCCTGTGCCTGCTGTTCATACATCTTTGTGAACAACTGGTTTGCACTCTGCATTAAAGTTTCCTTCTTCGCTTTCAAATCAGCTACCTGATCTGGAGTAATATTTTCAGGAGTTGTAGCAGCAACTGCATCCTTTAATGCCTGTAAATCAGCTTCTACCTGGCTCTTCAAGGAAGCATCCAGCTTATCGCCAACTTCTTTTAATGCATTTTCTGTCTGGAATACCATGGAGTCAGCTTCGTTTCTCGCATCAATACCTTCCTTACGAGCCTTATCCTGTGCTTCAAATTCAGCAGCTTCCTTTACTGCCTTATCAATATCTGCTTCTGACATATTGGAACCAGCTGTAATAGTAATATGCTGTTCTTTTCCTGTTCCTAAATCTTTAGCGGATACATTTACAATACCATTTGCATCAATATCAAATGTAACTTCAATCTGAGGTACTCCTCTTCTTGCTGGTGGAATACCATCCAAACGGAATTGACCTAATGTCTTATTATCTTTTGCAAACTGTCTTTCTCCCTGTACAACATGGATATCAACAGCTGTCTGATTATCTGCTGCTGTTGAGAAAATCTGACTCTTCTTTGTAGGAATTGTCGTATTTCTTTCAATCAATCTTGTAGCAATACCACCCATTGTTTCAATGGATAAGGACAATGGTGTAACATCCAGTAATAAGATATCACCTGCACCCGCATCGCCTGCCAACTTACCACCTTGAATACATGCACCGATTGCAACACATTCATCTGGATTTAAGTTCTTAGAAGGTTCTTTTCCTGTTAAAGCTTTTACCTTTTCCTGTGCGGAAATCATACGTGTGGAACCACCAACTAATAATACCTTATCCAATTCAGAAGCAGAGATACCTGCATCTCTTAATGCATTCTGTACTGGTGCTGTTGTTCTTTCAATCAGATCATGTGTCAACTCATCAAATTTTGCTCTCGTCAGGTTCATATCCAAATGTTTTGGACCGTCAGAAGTTGCTGTAATGAATGGTAAGTTAATATTAGTTGTTGTAGCAGTTGACAATTCTTTCTTTGCCTTTTCTGCTGCTTCTTTTAATCTCTGAAGAGCCATCTTATCTTTGGATAAGTCTACACCTTCTGCTTTTCTAAATTCATCTAACATCCACTGTGTGATCTTATTGTCAAAATCATCTCCACCTAGTCGATTATCACCAGATGTAGCTAATACTTCAATAACACCATCACCGATTTCAATAATGGAAACATCAAATGTACCACCACCTAAATCGTATACCATAATTTTCTGTTCTCTTTCATTATCCAAACCATATGCAAGAGCTGCTGCTGTAGGCTCGTTAATAATTCTCTTAACATCCAAACCAGCAATCTTACCAGCATCCTTTGTTGCCTGTCTCTGTGCATCATTAAAATATGCTGGAACTGTAATAACTGCTTCGGTTACCTTTTCTCCAAGATAAGCTTCTGCATCTGCTTTTAGTTTTTGAAGAATCATAGCAGAAATTTCCTGTGGAGAATATTTCTTTCCATCAATATCTACTTTATAATCAGTTCCCATATGTCTCTTAATAGAAGAAATCGTCTTTTCTGCATTTGTAACAGCCTGACGCTTTGCAGGCTCACCGATCAAACGCTCTCCTGTCTTAGAGAATGCAACAACGGATGGTGTTGTTCTAACGCCTTCTGTATTTGTAATAACAACTGGCTTACCACCTTCCATAACAGCTACACATGAATTTGTTGTACCTAAGTCAATACCAATGATTTTTCCCATAATTAGTTTCCTCCTGTTTTATGGATTTATCTGCAATAAAATACAGATACTATATAAACTATCAGGCTTTCGCCTAGAAATATAAGTTAGCAAATCTATAATCAAATAGTTGGTTTCATACCTCAATGGTCATTTGCTAATTTGCAACTTGAACCATCGAATGTCTTACAACCGTTTCTTTATAAGTATAACCTTTTTGGAACTCTGCGGCTACGACATTTTCTCCAAGTTCTTCATTCTCCACATGCATCACTGCATTATGGAAGTTTGGATCAAATTCTTTTCCAACCGCTTCAATCGGCTTTACACCAGCTTCTTCCAATGTTTTCATAAGCTGTTTATAAACCTTATCCATCCCATCTACAAAAGCATCTTCTTTATTTTCTTCTGGAACAGCTGCCAAACCTCTTTCAAAGTTATCGACAATTGGAAGAATTTTTTCTACAATCGTCTTAGCACCCATATCAAACATTGCTGACTTTTCTTTTTCTGTTCTCTTTCTGAAATTATCAAATTCTGCCATTGTACGTTTTAACCGATCGGTTAATTCTTCAATCTGAATGTCTTTTTTATCTTTCTTTTTTTCTTTTTTCTTAAAAAAGGACTTTTTTGCAGTTTCTTCTGCTTCAGCCGTCTCCTCTTCTGGTTCCTGCTGCTCCTCTTCTAACTGCTTTTCGGCTTCATTCTCTGCCTCTTCTTCCAGAATTTCATCGGCTAGATCCTTATCCATTGCTTCTTCTTTCTCTGCCACAAAACTCCCGCCTTTCTATCTATTCTTTTTTATAAATGCTGTCTAACTGTTCGATTAAAGTACGCAGTACCGAGACAACATGCTCATAGTCCATACGTTTCGGTCCAATAATACCGATTGTTCCCTGAATGCCATCGCCTAATGCATAGTTTGCTGTTACTACACTGCAATCTTTCATAGATTGAACTGGAGTCTCACTTCCAATATATACTTGAATTCCATGTTCCTTGCCTGCCTGTTCTACCAGCTCAGCTAAATGATCCTGCTCTACTAAAGTGGTTAACAACTCACTCGCCTGCTCACTCGTTCCCAACTCTGGATATTTCAAGATATTTGTAGTACCGCTTGTGTAAATCTGCGGCTTTTCCTGATCGACTCTCTTAATCGCATTCGCAACTTCTTCTAAAACACTTCCGACCACTCCACTGTGATAACCCGCTTTTTCTTTTAACTCTTGAATCAATCGCAGGTTAATCTCATCAATGGTTAGACCATTCAAAGAACTGTTCAAAAGAATATTGAGCGATAAAATCTCTTCATCAGAAATATCTTCTTCAATATTCATCATTGCATTTTTAATAATGTTGCCCTCTACCACAATCACTGCCAATAACCGGTTTTTTTCTACCCTTGACAGTTGAATAAACTTTAACTTCGTATGATGATACTGAGGTGCGGAAATCATCGTTGCATAGTTGGTATTCACCGCCAGAAGCTTTGCCATCTGTTTGAGCAGCAACTCCACACGGTCTACCTTTTGAATAAGAAAATCATTCATCTGCAATACTTCTCGTTCCTTCTCCTGCATCATATTATCTACGTAGAGACGATACCCTTTATCTGAAGGAATTCGACCCGCCGATGTGTGGGGCTGTAGAATCAAACCCATTTCCTCCAAATCTGCCATCTCATTACGAATCGTCGCAGAACTGAGATTGAGATCCGTATATTTGGAAATGGTTCGTGACCCAACTGGCTCTCCGGTTTCCAGATAGTTTTTAATGATTGCGTTTAAAATAGTACGCTTTCTGTTATCCAGTTCCAATTGACTCACTCCCTTCTTGGATTATTAGCACTCAACAAAGAGGAGTGCTAACATCTATAGATAAGATAGCACTCCTCCGACCAAATGTCAACTAGTAATTTATAAAAAAATTATAAAATTTAAACTATTTTTTCCTATCAAAATTCAAACAGGAATTCTTGAAGTTTTCTCGATAGACAGCAGGAAATCCCCGCCACCGCCTTTCTACAAAATACGGTGGCGAGGATTTCCTTAAACACGACTCATTGAATCGAGATAACACTTACTGGACATCCATCTCTCGCTTTCTCTGCTAAGTCTATGGCATCGCTTGGGATTTTTTTGTCCACTGCCTCTGCTTTCGCCTCTTTATTAAAATGAAATATTTCTGGGCAAGTGTCTACACAAAGGGCACAACTAATACACCCACTCTGATCTACATGTGCTTTCATATCAAGCTCCTCCTATTCAATCCTATACTTACAAAACAAAAAATCTTGTTTGCAGCAATAGTATATGCATCCAGATCAGAATTATTCTTTCCTTGATTCAGTTAAACTCCAGCCATTTCCTTTACTGCTGCCGTTAAATCTTCTAATTGACTGATTGCATTCTGCATAGAATTTCCCTTTACTCCCATGTAGAATTTTAACTTTGGTTCTGTTCCAGATGGTCTTGCACAACACCAAGTATCATTTTCTAATGCAAAATAAAGAACATTGGATTTTGGAAGTCCTGATTTACCAACTTCTCCCGTTACCATATCTTTCTTTACATCTTCTTTATAATCATAGAATTCCAATACTTTATAGCTGCCAATCTGCTCTGGAGTCTGCTTTCTCAGGTTATCCATAATTTCCTGAATCTTCTGTGTACCTTCAATTCCTTTTAATGTAATCGTATACAAATCTTCCTTATAATATCCGTATGTATCAAAAATCGTTAACATCTGATCCCAAAGAGTCTTACCCTGTGTGCGATAATAAGCAGCAGCTTCACAAAGTGCCATAACTGCTACAACTGCATCTTTATCTCTTGCATGGGTTCCAACTAAGCATCCATAGCTTTCTTCAAAACCAAACTGATAGCTATGCTCTCCGTTTTGCTCGAACAGTTTAATCTGTTCTCCAATATATTTAAATCCAGTTAACGTCTTAATTAAAGTCTGATTATAAGCAGCAGCAACTGCATCTGCCATGTTAGTAGATACAATTGTAGTAACAACTGCTCCGTTTTCTGGTAAAATTCCAAGTGCCTTCTTCTGAGATAATTCATATTCACAGATCAGCATACCCGACATATTTCCAGTAAATACCTGATACTCTCCTGTCTTAGAATCTTTTGCATATACACCGAGACGATCTGCATCTGGATCCGTTGCCAGTACTAAATCTGCATCTACTTTTTTTGCTAATTCCAAAGCAAGTGCAAATGCTTTCTTATCTTCTGGATTTGGATAACTTACAGTTGGGAAATTACCATCTGGTTCGCTTTGCTCTGGTACAACATAAACTTGTTCAAATCCAAGTTCTTTTAAAATACGGCGAACTGGAAGATTTCCTGTACCATGTAATGGAGTATAAACGATTTTTAAATCCTTTGCTACTTCCTTAATTGCCTCTGGATGAAGAACTAACTTCTTCAGCTCTTCCATATAGGCATCATCAATTTCCTTACCAATAATAGTAAGAAGGCCTGCCTTCTTTGCTTCTTCTTCACTCATCGTGCGAATCGTCGTAAAGTCTTCAATCGCATTCACACAATCAATAATCTCTGTATCCTTTGGAGCAGTAACCTGAGCACCATCTTCCCAATATACTTTATATCCATTGTATTCTGGCGGATTATGACTCGCAGTTACGACAATACCAGCCGTACATCCTAACTTTCTAAGTGCAAAAGAAAGCATTGGAGTTGGACGAAGTGATTCAAATAAATATGCATGAATTCCATTTGCTGCCAGACAAAGGGCTGCTTCTTTGGAAAATTCTGGTGACATTCTACGAGAGTCAAATGCAATTGCCACTCCTTTTTCCTGTGCATTTTCCTTTAAAATAAAATTAGCAAGTCCCTGTGTTGCCTTTCTTACCGTATAAATGTTCATACGATTTGTTCCAGCGCCAATTACACCACGCAAACCGCCTGTACCAAACTCTAAGTTTTTATAAAAGCGATCTTCAATCTCCTTTTCATCACCTGCAATTGCCTTTAATTCCTCTTTTGTATTCTCATCAAAATAGGAATCTTCACACCAAAATTGATAAGTTTCCATAACATTCATATCCTTTTCCTCCTAAATATAATAATATATGAAAACATCAGGACATTAAATATCCAATTCCTGAATCATTATCATCTTTTTTCATTATATAAAAAATCCCACTCCATAACAAGTGGAATAATACAAGATTTGACGTACAAACCATAGTTTATTTTTCAATTAAATCAATTGCTCTACCTCATAAAAACTTCAATTGCTGCTGTTACCAAAATTTTAGTAACAGCAGAGTTCATGATCTTCTTTTCTTTATTATACTCTTATCTTGCCGCATTTCCATCAGAAGTAATCCATTGTTTTACTACTTCAATACTTACCTTTGCAGCTTCTGCAATTTTTTCTACTGATATACCCATACCAGCAAGGGAAAGTGCCATTTCCTTCTTAGCCTTTAATTCTCCTTCACGGCGACCTTCCTGACGACCTTCACGGCGACCTTCCTGACGACCTTCCTGACGACCTTCACGCCGACCCTTAAGTTCGATTCGATCTAATACATCACACATATTGTGGATACCTCCCTTCGTATCATCCTTATATGCTTCCTCAAAACGGTTATCCTTCGACATCACACTAAGCAGCTGCAGAGTTTCCTGAATATGTTTAAAATCATAGGGTTCTGGTGTGTAATCTCCCTTCTCCCTTTTCTGTACAAAGTAATCCGCTACAATGCGAAAATCACTTTGAAACAGAGCAACCTGCTCCTGCGTCAGATATGCGATTTCAAACAAATTGATCCTATAATCATTCACATACGGCTCAAATTCTGGCGGTATATCAAGACACTCCTTTAATCTCAGCGGCTGACTCCAATGTTTTTCATGTCCAAAGTACAATACCAAAGTTACTACAGGATAACGACTATTTTTCTACGTAAATGAATGATCTAAATTGACTCTTCTTCTCCTTTTTGCTATACTAAACAACGATATTTTATCGAAACAACTCCATCAATTCCAGATAAGGAATTAGGAAGGAATTTATTATGTATACATGGGAAGAATTATATCATTTTATTAATCACTGTAATCGATGCGAACTTTGCCAAACCCGTAACTTTCCCGTTATGGGCAGAGGAAATATTCAGTCTCGTATTCAATTTATCTCAGAAGCCCCTGGAGCACAGGAAGATATCCAGGGAATTCCATTTGTGGGACCTTCTGGTCAACTCTTTGATAAACTACTTTCTCTTGTCTCCATGACTCGAAATGATCTCTACCTTACTAACATTGTAAAGTGCCGACCACCTCATAATCGTGATCCAAAAGAAAGTGAACAGGAAGCTTGTATTCCTTACTTAAAATATGAGACATTATTAGTTAAACCACTCGTAATCGTCTGTCTTGGACGGATTGCTGCAAAACGAATCATTCGCTCCGATTATCGCATTACCCAAGAACATGGAACTTGGATTTACCGAAAAAATTGTTGGCTTACCGCAACCTATCATCCATCTGCCGTACTCCGTGATCCAAGAAAAATGGATGACATCATTAAAGATTTTGAATCTATTAAACAAAAAATTGATGAAGTAAAATCTAATCAGTAAGTTTTTCTGTTTGGCAAGCAGCAGTATAAAGGGTGTATTCTGTATTGGATACCAATACTTTGGCTGATTTTTGTCAGCACTATTGTTGAACAAATACAAGCTGCGTTTTGGAGGATAGGGATTCTTCAAACGAATATCCTAAACGATCAAAGGACTGTAATATGTGATAACAATAGGAAACATACTCACTATGTTTCTCCTCGTTATCTAACTCTTCCTGCAAATCAAAGATTTGATTCTCAGCCATAAAACGTACCATCTCTCCTCTTGCCATCTTTGCATAAGTCCCACTTATCTTTACCTTACCCTCAACCAGTTTCCCAAACACACAAGTAATATACCCAATATCTGAAGTCAGATATGCTTCAATCACTTTACTGTACTCTTTAGAAGCCAAATTAATAATCAAATTTTCTCCCTTTATTAATTCCTCATAAATCATTCTTCCCCAATACTCATATAAGTTCTTATACTCTCCAATTCTAAGTTTTGCCTGCATTTCCAAGCGATATGGCACTACTCCATCCATTGGTTTTAACACACCATAAAACCCCGACAAAATACGTAAATGCTTCTGCACATATTCCAACTCGGAATCAGTAAATACAACCGGCGCCATATACTGATACTGGATTCCTTCATAAGAAAGAATTGCAGGAGAAAGCATCTCATACAAATTCATCGTACGATAACGTTCATAATTCAAGCTTGCAATCTTCTCATTACAAGCAAATAACTTCTGTAATTCTGATAACGAATACGTTTGCAGCTCCTGTTTTAATCGATCTGCCTGATTGATAAAAACGGGCAGATCCTTATAGGACAATATATCTGATACAACATTCATTTTTTTTGCTGGAGATATTATAATCTTCATTTATCAATTCACCACATATCTACTTAATTTTCCCTTTCCTTCTGCTTTCAGTTTTCCTGCATCACACAGTTCTTTCAAAAGTCTGAATGCCTTTGTAGATCCAACTTCCAACAGATCCTCTACTTCTTTTCTTATTACTTGTCCATTTTCTAAAGCATATGCCACAATCATTTCTTTCTGCTTTTCCAGAAGCATCTGAACATTCGGCAAGTCTACTTGCCACTGCGCCACTTTTTGCACAACTGCATGTTCATTATAATTAGGCAATGTAACTCGGAACACACCTTTTGCGGTTTCAAATTTTGGTTTCTTTTCAATAGAATTGTACATACGTTGGATTTTTCCAACTCCTGTCCCATAACTTTCAATCAACCTCATCCTATAAAAAACAGCCGCAAGGTTTGGATTCCTTGATTGCGATACACCAAGAAAGATAGAATCCAATTCCAGCCCTGGAACCAATCCTCCAAGAGAAACAAATTCCATTCGATCATCATAAATATTAATCAGGTTACTCCCACTGAAGAAATAGTCACGGTGTACGATACTATTTAACAGAGCCTCTCTGACCGCCTCTTCAGGGTAATCCCGTGTATCCACTCGGCTTAACCCTGAAAAAGTTGCTTTCGTTTTATTGTTTAAATTAATATACTGATAGGCCTCTTCCAGCTGCTTGAGAATAGAACCAGTAAACTCTTTTCTATCCCGAAAAACGGCTTTATCCGTTCCCTGAAAGAGTGCAACTTTAGTTGTAGTCTCACACTGTTCTGATAAAAGATAGGCTAAGTTTGTGTATAGTCCATCCTCACCAATTAATTTCAACGTTCTCTTTTGAGGTGAGTTAAACTCTATATTGCGAATTTGCATCTCACGGGCAAGCATATCAAACGTAAGGTTCTGATTGAAACTTCGGCTACTTTCAAAAAACTTTCCACTATTTTCTATGATCATTTCACGGATTCCCTCATCTGTCATGGGCTGTGAAGAACTGCCTTTCCGATTTGAACTCAATGTTTTGGTTTTCAAACCTAAACACGTTATCACCTTTCTTTCCTTTTTTCTTTCATTCTAGCTGAGAAAGAAAGAAAAATCAAGCAGTGCGAACGAAAAAACGGTTTTATATTCTGGTATAATAATACAATAAACTGTTGGATAAAAGGAACCTCCACTGGAGCTTTCTTTTGCATATCATGATAATAAAAAAATGGAACTATCTGCAATTTACTGCAAAATAGTTCCATCTCATCTTACACTTCGTTATCTCTTAATATCATAATTCATGTTCATTAAATTATGGATACTCTTAGCATCATCGGTAATGTTGGCATCTCCATGAATGGTGTGCTTAATTGCACTACTTGCTACGGCAAAATTAATCATGTCCATAGGACGATAATTGTGTATCATAGCATAAATTAATCCACTGGCAAATGCATCTCCGCCTCCTACACGATCTAAAATATTAAATGTAAATAATTTACTTTCAAATGTATGACCATCGTACCACATAAATGCTTTCAAACTATTCTCACTACCACTGTGTGCGTAACGCACATGGCGGGCAATGCACTTAATGTTTGGATAACGCTCAATAAATGCCTGGAAAATTTCATCCTGCTGCTCGTAGCTAGGCTGTAACGGCACTCCATCTTTATAATCGCCTTTTCCATGGTCATTTTCATCTCGCCATAAATGGTAAGGTTCAATTCCTAATAATACATCAATATAAGGAAGACATTGCGTACAAAAATCTCTCGCTTCTTCCCAACTCCACAATGTACTGCGGAAGTTTCCATCAAAACTTACTGTCAGTCCCTTTTCTTTTGCAACTTTTAAACAGTCCATAATTAGCTGACGACAGTTTGGCGCTAATGCTGGAGTGATACCGCTCAAATGCAACCAATCAAATCCATCCAATAACTTGTCTAAATCCACATTGCTAAAATCATATTCTGTAATCGCACTATGCTTACGGTCATAAATTACCTTACTGGCACGAATTCCATATCCAGTTTCCAAATAATAAGTACCCAATCGATGCGTTGGTGTCTCTTCTGGCGTACTTAAAATCATTGGCGTACAATGCACGTCATTACTACGCAGCATACGCACTGCACTCTTACCTAAACTATTATTTGGAACAACACTGAAAAATGTACTGTCCACCCCTAAATTTGCCAATGCTAACGCAATATTTGCTTCACTTCCTCCATAACTTGCTTCAAAATTCGTTGCCATTCGAATCTTCTCATAGTTTGGGGGTGTCAATCGAAGCATAATTTCCCCAATTGTAAAAAACTTCTTCGGACTGTCATTGCCCTGTAATAACGGATTAAAATGTTCCATACATACCTCCATTCCACCATACCTCCATACAGTGAATTCCATTGTAAACTTTTATGCCGCACACCGCAACATTGTTACGCTACGGGAAAACTTCCCATAACAATTTCATTATATAATAAAAATAAGAGAAGTACAATGGTTTTAAGAGAATTTAAAGACAAATCCAATTAATTGCAAAAATAGAAATTGAATCTTCATATTATAATGTGTATTTTTGATTCTGTATTGATGTTTCTGACTCTTTCTTTCATAACTCCCTGCATTATTGTGAATTACCACATGCTGGAGTATATTTTATCCATTCAATCTCAGCAGTAAGAGGTGTTTTTCCTTCAAATACACCTGCCCAAGAGGATAAACTTGTAACCCAAACATTTGCCATGATTTTTGCTGGATTTGAAGGCATTTGACCTGTTACTCTATATACTTCCTTTCCATCCACATACCAAGCAATATAATCTTTTTCCCACTCAAATCCATACGTATGAAAACTTTCAGATGCATCAAATCCAAGAGAATACAAAAATTTATGACTTGCATTTCCATTTACTATGTAGTTAAACTGCACTTTAGTAGTATCGTTCCCGAGAAATTCAATATCAACTTCTTCCCATGGATATCCATATCCTGGACCTGTATAAGTAAAAAATCCATTTACCACTCCTGAAGATCGGATTGGTTTCATTGATACTTCATACATACCATACTGATAAAAAGCATTAACAAATATTTCTCCACTTAACCATTTTTGCTCTTTTGATGGTTCATTCTCTGTAATTTGTAATAATAAATTTCCATTTTCCAGCTTTATGTTATCGTCCTTCCAAAATGATTCAAATCCTTCTCCTGAACACCATCCATCTGCCACTACTATTTTTTCTGATAAACCTTGGCTAAATTCAAATAATTCCTCTTGCTGTAGTTTTTCCACTGTAACAAGACACCTATAATCTTTTAGCGTATTCATATCTCTGGCTGTAATCCATACCTTTCCTTGTTTAATACCAGTAACAATTCCATCACCATTTACTGTCGCAATTTCTTTATTACCTGACAGCCATTTAAGATTTTTCTTCTCTCCTTTCACATACAATTGCTTTTCTTCTCCAAGTTTTACTGTGAGCTCTTTTTGTATTTCAAATTCATCTTCACTACCTTCTGGAAAATCTTCAGTTGAGTCATCTGTATTACCTTCCATACCTGAATCCTCATATGAAGATTCTTCAATTACAGCTAAACATCTATAATCCTTTAAAGTATCCAAATCTCTGGCTGTAATATAAACTTTTCCTGACTTAATTCCAGTAACAACCCCATTAGAATCAACTGTTGCAACTTCTTTATTGCCTGACAACCATTTTAAATTTTTCTCTTTAGTTATACTTATTTTCTTTTGCTCTCCTATTTCTACCACGATTTGAGTTTGGATTGGAACCACTTCTTCTGCTTGTACAATCAATGTGTTCAGCATAATTCCAACACTTAATACAATTCCCCATAATTTTCTTGACTTTAATGTTTTATTTTTATTACCCATTAATCTTTTGTCTCCTACTTACAATCTTCTTTTCTAATTAAAACTTTACTTAAATGTAATTTATAATTCGTCATCCGATCAATTAATAATACACTTTCTTTAAATTCTTTTCGTTTGTAATAAATACATAAAAACAAAATATTTGGAATAATAAGACATATAACTGCACGTAGAATTATTGTTGTCCAATCGCCAAGACAAATAAAGCTGCAAATAAAGTTTGTTATTGCACAAACACAAAAAGAAATCAACGTATAATAAACTATTTGTCTTATAAAATTTCTCAGTTGTGACCGTTCAAACAAAACTGTAAATAAGTTATGTAATAACCATGGAATTCCTATAAACAACATGGATAGTACAGTTGATAAAATTACTCCATATATTCCTAAAAATTGAACCATTATCAAATTCATACCCAGATTTGATAATGCTGTAACAAGTGGGCGATACCGATCTTCATGCCAAATTCCTGCTGCATCTTTATAAAGATTTAATAACTGATTAACCTCGTATATATAATAATAGATACAAAAGCAAATAACTGCATGAAATGCTAATTTCAGCTCTTCTCCTACCCATACTTTCATAAATGGCTGATATAAACACAATAAACAACATGTGCATTCACCTGCAATCCAACAAATAATAAATGTAAATTTTTTTAAATCATTATAATTTTTTTCTTTCGTCTCTACAATTACACTATTTCCAATTCCAGCTATACAAGCTCCAAATATAACAATAGTTTTGATAAATTGCCAACATTGTTAATCCTAAAAATGCCGAAATTACAATAGTATCTGCAAAATTGAGAATTACATACCCAACCTTTGAGGTAAACAAATCTCGAATTCGTTGATTAATGTCCTTTACAATTATACGATCTAATTTTCCAACTGGCTTATAATTTGGATAAACTTTGGTTGTTACTATTGCCGTAATAATATTTGTGGATATTTGTGTGATCAGTACCACAATAACATAAAAGTAAAAATTCTTCCAAAAACATAGTACTAGAAACTGTAACACATATTGAACCGTATTTGTAATAATTGTAATTTTACTTGCGATATCTGTTCGTTGATAGGCTAAAAGCAAACAATTTTTATAAGCAAACAGCCAATAAGAAAATACCGTAGCAGTTAAATTCAACAAATATAATATATATATATTGAGTTCTGAGGGCAAGTCTTTCTTTATCAGATTAGGGAGAAATGGAATTAGAATTAATCCTAAAACTGCAATTACTCCTCCAATCACTCGATAATAAGTACGATACAGACGCATTAAAGCACAAATTTCTCTCTGATTGTCCTCTGCAACTGGTTTATACATACAATAGACCATTGCATTTCCAACTCCCAATTCTGCTAAGTTAAGCACTTGCAGAATAGAAGTAAAAAGACTATTTAATCCAAGATATTGTACTCCCATCAAGTAAATCATAGCTGTTCTCATAAAAAATGGTAATATAATTTGATATAATTTTAAC
>OEQY01000072.1_pt1 | contig 32714 bp, 29 predicted proteins | sample 1539871 | NCBI WGS metagenome assembly OEQY01 (sample SAMEA3891877, study PRJEB23780) | metagenome | biome: terrestrial biome; feature: animal house; material: Caecal content | place: Italy | collected 2015-05-05 | reverse complement strand
CTCCGTTTCACTACGCTCACCGCCCGTGGTGCGGACGAGTCCCATTAGGGTCACCAAAACAGGCGACTGCGCATGCGGTCGCAAAAGAAAGGACGTGCAAAATGCTCGTCCTTTTTCTTTTTCTCCTAGCGGCTTGTCGCCAGCCCGTTTTGCAAACGGGAAGACGAAATGACGTAGCACTCCGTTTCACTACGCTCACCGCCCGTGGTGCGGACGAGTCCCATTAGGGTCACCAAAACAGGCGACTTGCCGATAGTCGCACTAAAAAACGCACCCAAAGCGGTGCGTTTTTTTTGTTTTTTATGCATGAAACGTAATAATGTTTAAAAATAGCTCAAAAGGGGAGTTTAAATACTCTTTAAAAATTCAAGCAGCAGATTACGCTGTTTAGGGGTGAGGTTGGAAATGGCTGCCGAAATATCCTCCTGTTCACCTGACACATTGAAAAAGTCTTGCAAAGAAATGCCCAAAGCGTCGCAGACGATTTCAAGGTGTCCGACGGTTATGTCGGAGGTGCCCAACTCAACTTTGCGCAAATGCGTTTGAGATATTCCTGCGATTTCAGCCAAACGATTTTGCGTATACTTACTCTGCTCTCGTAATTGTTTTATTCTTTTCCCGACGTTCATAATACACCTACATTTAGTCCTATATAAATAAGTATAAGCAATTTTTTTAAAATTACTTAGTCTTATAGTGTTGCTTCGTTAGTCATATAATGCTAAAATAGTTATTGTATAAGACTAACAAGGAATAAAGGGGCTAAACGCTATGGCTACTAAATTTATGGATAAGGCAAAGAAGGAAAAAGCGGACGAGTTCTATACCCAACTTTCAGATATAGAGAATGAAATGCGGTATTATAAAGAGCAATTTAAGGGCAAGGCAATTTTATGCAATTGTGATGATCCTTACGAAAGCAACTTTTTTAAATACTTTGCTCTAAACTTCAACCATTTAGGACTAAAAAAACTAATTGCAACCAGTTACGACAGTTCGCCTGTAGCGTTTACACAGTTATCGTTGTTCGATTGCGGAAAGACTTTCCCAAACAAAAACCGAAAGTCTTACAAAATAGAAATAACTGAAGTGAGCGATTTTAACGCCGACGGCGCAGTTGATTTGGCAGACGTAAGATACTTGTTGCAAAACAAGGAAAATTCTCTTACGCTGTTAAACGGCAACGGCGATTTTCGTTCTGACGAGTGTGTTGAACTTTTGAAGCAAGCCGACATAGTTGTAACAAATCCGCCGTTTTCGCTCTTCAGAGAGTACGTTGCACAATTAATGAAGTACAATAAAAAATTTGTAATTATCGGTAATCAAAATGCTCTTACATATAAAGAAATTTTCCATTTCATAAAAGAAAATATCTTATGGTTAGGATATAAATTTGGGGATATGAAATTTCGAGTTCCTGACTACTATGAAGCAAGAACAACGAGATTTTGGATTGACGAACACGGAAAGAAATGGAGAAGCTTAGGAAATATATGCTGGTATACGAATCTTGATACAACCAAGCGACACGAATATTTAACTTTATATAAGCATTATACCCCCGAAGAATACCCTAAATATGATAACTATAATGCCATAAACGTAAATAAATATGCTGAAATTCCTTATGACTATGACGGTTTTATGGGTGTGCCTATTACTTTTCTCGACAAGTACAATCCCGAACAGTTTGAAATTTTAGGGTTGGCAGCTTCGGCAGGTTATAAGCCTGAAATTGTCGGCATACCTTTTTTAGGGACGAAAGACGCACGTCCTTTGATTAACGGCAAAAATACTTATGCACGAATTTTTATCAGGAGAAGAACTCTAAATGAAAATTGAACTTCACGAGATAACAATAAGAGAAATTGCAGAAGGCTACATAGATAATGCCGAGGAAGGCGTAAAAGGGTATGGCGGTCTGCTCAATATACGTCCCAAATATCAGCGAGAATTTGTCTATGACGAAGGCAAGCGCAATGCGGTAATTGATACCATAATCAAAGGCTTTCCCTTAAACGTCATGTATTGGGTTAAGAACGAGGACGGAACTTTTGAAGTTTTGGACGGTCAGCAGAGAACTATAAGTTTTTGTCAGTACGTTAACGGCGATTTTTCTCTGAACAACAGAGCTTTTCATAATCTTACAGCCACCGAGCAGAATGAAATACTTAACTATAAGTGCATGGTCTATTTCTGTGAGGGAAACGATAAGGAAAAGTTGGAATGGTTCAAGACAATCAATATTGCGGGAGAAAAGCTAACAGACCAGGAGCTTAGAAATGCCGTCTATACGGGTGAATGGCTTACTAGTGCCAAACTTAAATTTTCAAAGTCAAATTGTGCCGCTTACAATCTTGCTAATAAATATGTGAATGGTTCGCCTATCCGTCAGGACTATTTGGAAACGGTAATATCGTGGATAAATGACGGTAAAATTGAAGAGTATATGTCAGCTCATCAGCATGACCACAACGCAAATGAATTGTGGCTTTACTTTCTTTCTGTAATAAATTGGGTAGACAGTACCTTCATTAAGTACAGAAAGGAGATGAAAGGCATAAATTGGGGCTTTCTTTACAACACATACAAAGACGGGCAGTTTGACACATCTGCTCTCGAAGAAGAAATTAAAAATTTGATGATGGACGACGACGTGACTAACAAAAAGGGCGTATACTTTTATGTGCTGACGAGAAACGAAAAATATCTCAATATTCGTGCATTTACCGAAAGTCAGAAACGTGCCGTCTACGAAAGACAGAACGGCACCTGCCCGCATTGTATTGCCGAGCACAGAGAAAAGGTGCATTATGAACTGGCAGAAATGGAGGCGGACCATATAAAGCCGTGGTGCGAAGGCGGCAAAACCGAAATTGAAAACTGCCAGCTTTTATGTAAAGAGCACAATAGAAGGAAAAGTGCTAACTGACGATGAAATTATCAAAAAAAGACTTAGCGAAAATATCGCAAAAAAGGTTATTTTTGCTTTATGCAATGTAAGCTTGCGTTGCGGTTGCAAAAAGAACGTGCGAAAGGCACGTTCTTTTTTACGGCGGTTTGCGCACGTCCGTTTTGTAAAGGGAAAACGACGCAGTGTAGCAGTGTGTTTTGTGTCAACCGCCCATTGTTCGTAACAGGGTTGTTTGCGTTGAAACAGGTTGTGGTGCGTGGTACAAAATTTGACGGTTTTTCCTTTTTTGCGATGCCGTTTGGGACGCTTACGACAAATTTTTGTTTTTTCTAGATGTTGTTTACGGTAGCATACAGGCAATGTTTTGCAAAACACTGTTGTTTTTTGCCCTTTTGTGGTAAAATTAAAAAAAGTTACAATGTGCGTGTCCGTCAGTTTCTGCGTATGCTTTTGCAACGCAAAAAAAGCCAGCCACAATTGTTCAAACCGTAATGTCAAATGTAGTAACAGGCAAGCAGTGCAAGCCTTTGTTGTTTTTCCAAGAATGTAACGAACGCTTCTTTGCCTGCAAAAGACTTTTGATATTCTGATTCGTGAAAGGGACAAACCTTTCGTCTTTATCCCACAGGAGGAATAATGATACTGTATTTTTCCGCAACGGGCAACTCCCGTTTTGTAGCAGACTACATTGCAAACAGCACAGGCGACAATGTCGTCCGTTTGAACGACATTTTCAAAAGCGGTGCGCCGTGGGTTTTCCGCTCGCAGCGTCCGTTTGTAATTGTGTCCCCCATATACGCATGGCGTTTTCCGCAAAAAGTCGAAGAACTTTTGAAAAAGGCACAGTTTCAGGGCAGTGACAAGTTCTACTGCATTGCAACTTCCGGCGAAAGCAGCGGTAACGCAGGCATTTCCGTGGCGAAAATACTCAAAAACAGGAATTTTGACCTTGCGGGATTTGCCAACATCGTTATGCCCGACAACTATCTTCCTGGCGGGGAAATGCCCGACAAAGAAACCGCTGTCAAGGTAATACGGCAGTCGTTGCCTAAAATACAGGAAATTTGCCGTCTGATAAATGCAAACCAATCCTTCCGCATGGATTTTCAATGCAAAAACGGTTGGTTTTTGTCTTCCGTTGCCAACTGGGGTTTTAACGTTTTTGAAAAAAACAGCAATTCCTTTCGGGTTGACGACAAGTGCGTGCAGTGCAAAAAATGTATCGACAACTGTCCCACAAACAACATAACTTTGCATGATGGCAAAATAAAGTTTCACAACCGTTGTATGTTTTGTCTGGCGTGTATTCACGGTTGTCCGGTGCATGCCATTTCCTACAAAAACAGTAAAAACGGTTTTTATCTATGCCCTTCGGAAAAGGACATCTCGGAAAAGTAGCATTTTGTTTTAGGACGCCACGTTTGTTTAAGTGTGATTTTACCTCGATTGTTACAAAAATTTGCAACCGTAAGCGACTTTTTTGTACAAACTTTCCGTTTTACAGGGGAAAATCGCAACGGATATTTTGATGTTGAAAAAAACTTTGAAGTTTGATATAATTTACAATACAGTACAAACAGGCGATACACGGAAGGCGTTGGCCTTATTTGGTTGGTCAAGTTGCAAATCCGCAATACAAATTTGCACAGCGTAAAAGGAGTTATAATGGAAGGAAAGAGATTTGCCGTGATGATTGACAGACGTTTCGGAAACACCGAAAGCAAAAGCGGTAAGAAGTTTGCCATTGTCATCGACGGCGACAACAACAGCATCAAGTACATTGACACCGTAATGGACGAAATAAAAAAGGAAGGCGTCATTACCTACAACCGCATTTACGGAGATTGGACAAGCCCCAAACTGGACGCTTGGAAAAAGGTTATGTTGGAATACGCAATAACGCCTTCCAAACAACAAAATGGACATAAAGCCGTTTGAAGGGTTGTTGTGTACGGGCTACAAAATGCTGTCGATGTCTATCTTGTAATAGATGTGTACTTCTTGCGGTTTGCCCGTGACTGTTTCTTTGCCGCCGATGACAAGTTTCTCGAATAGTTCCAGACAGAGTTCTCTTGTCAGTTCGGGGGCATTGATGTGTTTTTTCATTCGCCGTATAAACTCGTCCACGTCGGTTGCCGCTCGCTGTTTTTCTTCAAGTCCCTGCGTAAGATAAGAAATCCGTTCTTTCAGTTCCGTTTGCTCTGCGGTGTACTTGTCAATCAGCTGTAAGCACACGTTTTCGGGGATCTTACCTGCGACCTTTTCTTCGAACGCCGCGCTTATGAGCTTATCGAGTTCTGCAACGCGCCGTTCCGTTCGCTTGAGTTCTCTTTTGACGTCGGCTTGGTTTTTGTCCGCGAGCCTTGCGGTATGTTCCAGAAACTTCCGCCTGAATTCCCGTTCGTCGGCAACGATTTTTTGCGCTTTGTCTCTCACATCGTTCAAAACGATCTTCTCCAATACCGGAACGGTGATGAAATGACTGAAGCAGGCAGACGAGCCGCATCGCGAACGTGTTCCGCAGTTGAAGCTGAAATAGGGGATGTCTTTCGGCATATTCCAACCCAAACGCATTTTTGCGCCGCAGTCGGCGCAGTACAGTAAACCCGAAAGCGGATGCATATAGCCGCGTTTCGTATGTTTGCCGTGACTGACGGAAGACTCTACCTCTTTCACTCTGTCCCATAACTCTTTGGAGATGATCGGCTCATGCGCGTTTTCGATCACGATCCAATCTTCCTTCGGCCGCCGTTGCCACTTATGATTCTTGTAGGAAACGGTGGTAGTCCTGTGCTGTGCCAGAGTACCGATATAAGCCGGATTATCCAAGAGCGTGCGGAGAACGGAAGTGTTCCATAGGTGCAGCGAAGCGGGTACGGTCGTAACGCCCGTCTTTGACAGCCTGTAATCGTTGGGTGTCAATATGTTTTCGGCATTCAGGATATCCGCGATCTTTCTCGGCGTCAATCCTTGCGCCCGCATTTCGAATATCCGCCTTACGATCGGCGCGACTTCTTCGTTTACTTGCAAGGTGCGTTTTTCGTTCGTTCCGAGCGTGTACCCGTATGGAGCATGTGACATTCCGTTTTTGCCCTTCTTTGCGTTTTGGATGCGCACGGCGCGCAGTTTCTTGCTCGTAGCGGCAGCCCACCATTCATTGAATACATTTGTGATGGGCATCATATCCATGGCGGCGGTGTCTTTGTTCTCGGTATCGATGTTGTCTGATAAGGCGATAAACCGGATGCCGAAAGCGGGGAACACGTAATCGAGATACTGTCCGACCATAATGTAGTTCCTGCCGAAACGGCTCATGTCCTTTACAAGCACGGTATTGATGACGCCTTGCTTGGCGTCGTCCAAGAGCCGTTTTACGCCGGGACGGTCGAATGTCGTTCCCGAAATGCCGTCGTCCACATAGATATCGTAAAGCGTGAAGCCCTGCTTTTCTATGTATTCGTTCAGGATCGCCTTCTGGTTCTCGATGGACAACGATTCGCCCGCGCGTTCGTCGTCACGGGAAAGTCTTACATACATGCCGACTATGTAGTCTTTGTTGTTTTGCTTCGATGTCATTTATTTTACTCCTCTGAATCGAAGCGGCTTTTTATTCGGTGTGCTTTTATTATACGGCAAAACACACAAAACATCAAGCCGCCCGTGCGGTCAGTCTGTCGGGTGATCCGTTTCTGCAAGCGTTTGTCTGAAAGCGTGATCGCAGATGATTTTTTTGAAATCCTTCTTGCCTGCATAATGACTGACAACGATATATCTTTTGCCGTCTATGAGTTCCTCACGGACGGTTATCTTTTCTTTTCTCGAACAGTTCGATTGCATTTTTAACTCCTTTCAAATTGCTTTGTCGGGAATGAAAAACGCAGTCTTGCTGTCGGAATAAGAACGCACCGGTTCTTATTCGTTTCTCATTCTTTGTTGCGGTTGTTTGTTAGATTATCGCTTTGCCTATGTGAAGCCCGTGCAAGGCAGATATTTAAGCGATTTTTGCATGGCTGTTTCCTCCTTTTGCGTATAGGTTGTACTTGTCGGAATTTCCGACAGGTTGACCCTCGCTTTCTCCTTTCGTGGAGAGGGTACACTCCAAAGAGGCAAGGTTTCTTGCCACTTTGAAAAAGTTTTTCGTTTGTTTTTCCACATGGTACCCGTCAAATAGGAAGGCTATTTTCCTATTTGAAAAGATTTTTGAAAAAGTTATGTATATAGAGAACATGGGGCTTTTTTGCTGTTATCCGTATATGGCGGAATACCTCGCGCGCATTTTCTCGAAGTATTCGTACACCGTGCTTACCGCTCTTGAAAGCTGTTTCGCTATCTCGGGATAGCTCAAGCCGGACATGCGGTAATCGAGTGCAAGACTCATATTTTCAGTGAGGTTCAGGGAAGCCGCGATCTCGTCTGCGCGTGAGAAGTCCTGTTCCTCGTCTGTTTGATATTCATATACGAGTTCAGGTTCTTCTTTCGTGAATTCAAAGCATTGACATCTGCAAAAGGCTCTGTGGCCTCTTGCCAGCATTCTCGTGACAATGCGATAGCATTCTATTTTTATCGTTCTCGGCTTGCCTTTTTTGGAGATATACAGGACGTCGTCCAAATACTCTCCGAAGTGGTCGCATAAGAATAACGCCACGCTTTGGACGAAATCGTAACTGTCCGAAAAGATATATCCGGGCTCGTGTTTGCCGAAAATGTCCCGGCAAAGGTTTTTATGCGCTTTTTCTGCGTAATACCCATAATATCCTATGAGCGCTTTGGTCTCTCGCATAGCGATAAGTTCCGCCATTACCGCTACATTGTCCGGAGATATTTGCTCCGTAAGGACTTTGAAATCTCTTATCACTTTCTTTTGTTCCATTTTCTTTCACCTCTTGAATTGGATTGCCTTTTTCGGGCAACAGGCGGAGGTGCATAGGACGGTGAAAAGAAAGCAAATTCCCTGTCGGTCTGCGGAAGTCAACGGAACAAAGACAAAATCGTTGCGTTAAAGGCTCGCAGAACGGCTTATATGCGAAAAAAGAGCCGAGCAAGGGAACTTACCTTACCAGACTCTCGAATGGTTTCTATGGGTGTTTTAAGCGACGATTTTGCGACCGTTGACTTACGCGAGGACTATGCTAACCTAAGCCTGCCGAAAGAGGCAAAATTCAAGAGGTGAACGGAACGGCAAAACCAATAAGGAGAAAGGATCGCACGGCGGAAAAGCGGCAGCCGATCCCCAAGCGGTTTAGCGGGGACGGCTCCGCGCCGCCGCGCCTTTCGGTTTGGTTTTCCGTTTTGATTCTTTTCGTGGCGTGTGCTTGTCGCGGCGGCGCGTCAGCGGCGCCGCTCTCGTATCAAGACAAGCACACGCCACGGTTGCAAATTGATTTTTCAGAGGTAGTTTATCGGGATGACTTTATGGGCGAGTAGAACTGTTTTATCTGTCATGTTATGAAATGAATTGCATTTAGAAGTAACTTTTCATTTGAGCATATATTCGTTGCCTTGATTTTTCGTAGCATTGGTGCTATAATACAAGTGGTATGGAATAAATATTTTATACGTATTGATAAAATAAGGTAGGTACTGTAGGCGATGACTTTTAGGGACATCCCATTGAATATCTCGTATATAAGTGATGGAGAGGAATCTTTTTCTCAGATTCTTAACCCGCTTTTGGCATGTACCAAAGTTTATAAGCGTAGTGTAGGTTTTTTCAGTTCATCTGCCTTGAATTTTATTGGTGATGGTTTGTTGGAGATGGCTAGAAACGGAGGGAAAATATTTCTTGCCACATCTCCTCGTTTATCGGAGCAAGATATTGAAGCTATACAGGCTGGCTATGTAGATAGGGATAAGATTGAATCGGCTTTTGTAGGTGAAGTTAGGGATGCGTTATCAGGAATTTCTGACGATAATGCTCGAATGCTGTATATGTTTGTTAAGGAAGAAATCGTTGATGTAAAGATAGTTATTCGCTCGAATGGTATGTATCATGATAAATTAGCCTTGCTTGAGGATTTCGATGGAAATTTAATTGCTTGTGTTGGCTCTAATAATGAAACAAGTTCGGGATACAACAACAATTATGAGAAAACTCGTGTATACAAGAGCTGGAATGATATTGAAGGTCGGATTGCAGATGAAACTGCCGAGTTCGAAAGTATTTGGAGTAATCAGAATTCACAATTAAAGGTCTTTGATTTTATGTCGGCTTTTGAGAGTGAGTTGTTAGATCGTGTTGAATATCGTGGTGCTTATAAGAAAGACACAACTAAATATACAATGCGTTCTTATCAGATAGAAGCTAAAGAGAAGTGGAATGAAAACGGGCAAAAAGGTTTTTTTGTAATGGCTACAGGTACAGGTAAAACCATAACTTCTTTATATTCCATTAAGGATTTTGTTTCTGATAATAAGATTTTCACTGTAATTGCAGTTCCTTATAAACATTTAGTTTCGCAGTGGGCAGAAGATGTTAAAGAATTCTTTCCAAATGCTGCTGTACATATAGTACATGGCGAAATTAAAAATGCGGAAACGCAAATAATGGCAAGCTATATTTGCGCCCAAAAAGACTATAAGCCCATCATTGTAATAACAACGATAAAAAGCTTTTTTCTTGATAGGTACGCTAATTTATATGATCGGATTGCATTTGACAAATTGCTTATTGTTGATGAGGCTCATAATTTTGCGAATCGCATTTCCGTTGATTTGGATAATAAATATCCATACAAATTAGGATTGTCAGCTACACCGGTGTTTGGAACAGATGAGGAAAAAACTCAAAATTTGCTTTCTTGGTTTGGCGGACAAGTTGTAGATTTGCCTATTGAGAAGGCTCTCGGCAAATATCTTGTTAATTATGAGTATCATCCCATATTTGTGCAAGCAACCGATGAGGATGAAAAAAAATTTGCTAAGGCTACAGCATTAATGCTTTCAGCGATAGATCCTGTTAGGAAAATTATTATAGACGAAGAGAAGTTTACTTTGGGATATCGCGGTCGCTTAAGAGCGATTTCAATGGCAGAAGAAAAGCACGAAAGAATCTCTGAAATCTTTTCTCATATTCAGGATAAGGATCACACAATAATTTACTGTAGCGATGGGAAATCGTGTTTTGAAGGTACTCCTCGTGTAAATGCCACAGAAGAAATCCGGCATTTGGAATATATTCTGCACCTTATTAATACTTCTTGTTTGTCATCAGTCGGTTCGGGAAAGGCTTCAAAATTTACCGCGACAGAGGATATTCAAGAACGAATGCAACTGATAGATTCGTTTAATAAAGGGTATATTGAGTATTTAGTTGCAATACGGTGTTTGGATGAGGGCATTAATATTCCATCAATTAAGAGTGCGCTAATTCTATCTAGCAATGACAACTATAGAGAATTTGTCCAACGTCGAGGCAGAATTTTGCGTTTGTATCCGGGCAAAGAAAAAGCTCATATCTATGACGTGATAGTGTTGCCATCTATTTTGAATAAGGCTTTTGCTCAAATTGAATTTAGAAGGTATTTTGAGTATAGTCGGTTGGCCTTAAACAAGGATATTCTGGTAGACAAATTAGAGCGGCTTATGTCTGATTACGATTTGAGTTATGACGATATTAAGTTTAATAATGATTATGTTTACGGAGGAGATTTGGATGATTGATAAAAAAAGAATAGAGGGAAATCTGACGCCAGAAACATATAAGGATTTTGTCCTTAATTTAGAAAGGGATAATCTTAATAATTTGGTCAAAGAAGATAAAAAAAGTATGGTGGCAAAGATTATAAGAGTGTACGAGGAGGAAAAGAAGAATGCTAATTCATAATGTCAAAATAACGAATTTTCGTTGCTATTATGGAACGAGTTCTTTGACATTCAATTCTGATGGAAAGATTACTCTTATATATGGTGATTCCGGGTACGGCAAATCTTCTTTTCTTCAGTTCTTCAGGTGGATGTTTTATGGAGATTACTATTTTGGCTCAACCGATGATAAGCCTCTATTTAACATTGCTGCTTATAATGAATGTAAAACCGGCGAAAGCGTTGAGGTGAGTGGCCAAATTGACTTTGAACATTTGGGGGTATCTTATCGTCTTAATAAAACGCAATTATTCAGTATTGCTATTCGAATGAATAATTCGACGTTGCAAAAATCTGATTGGAAATTGCAAATTCTTGGAGAGGATGGGGGATACCATCCATTCGCGGGAGATTTGGCTAATAAAATTAATTCTATTTTGCCCAAAGAATTGTCAAAGTATTTCTTGTTGGATGGAGAACGGTCAAGGGATATTGTTCTTAATTCGGGTGAATTAAAGAAAGCCATATACTCTCTTTTTGGTATAGATGCTTATAATGAAGCTATTACCCATATTGGCTCAAGAAATGCAAAGTTTTCTGTTTTAGGGCATTATGCGGGCTTATTGGCGGCAAATACTACTCAAATGGTTGGGAATATGTCTATAACAGATATGCAGGAAGCTACGCAAGAACTCTATGAAACCATAGAGGATATGAAGGCTAAACGTAAAGAAGTTATGGCTACAATAGAGCAGAAAAATGCTCGAAGAGATGAAATATTTAAGATTTTAGGAGCAGTGTCTTCTAAGGGGAATATAGAGTCTTTAATTAAAGCCAATCAGCGAACCATAAAAGATAATGAGGCTAAAATAATAACATACCAACACAATATCGGTAACTTATTTTATCGTTCATACCCGTATCTATTCTTGGCTGAAATCGCAAGCAAGTCAAGCACGGTGTTGCGTAAAAAGAATTTGGAATATGCTTCAAACTATCGCAATGTCTTCGAAAATCTTAAAAAAGATCTATTGAAAGAGATAATTGAGAAAAACATGTGTGTATGTGGGCGAGAATTAGATGATGAATCTAGAAATCGTATCAATGGCATCATTGATATTATGCCGCCCGGATCTTATGTGTATGAATTTGGACAATTTGTATCAAAGGCAAAAAATCGCATAAAGAAAGCTCAGACAGATACAATGGGCTATGAAAGTCTTACAAGTTCTATAGCAAAGCTTGAAGAGGAAAATAGACATTTGGATGATGAGATACATGAAAAACTTGAAGAGTTAAAAAGATTAAATGATTCCAAAGACCTTGTTGAGGAACTTGAGCAGATAAAGCTGGACATTGAGAAACTGAATAGAGAAAAAGCTGGTTATGAAGGTAAGATAGCGCAAAAAAAGCAAATATACGAAATGTCTAATAAACAACTTAATGCTGCGTTGAAGAATTCTAAGGTTTCTGGTCAGTTTGCAGAAAAAATAGAATTCTTTGAGCAAGTTGCTGATTTGCTCAAAAACGAAAGAGATGCCCGTGAAATACAGGTTAGAGCAACGTTGAATCTTTGTGTACGAGAAATCTTTAAGAAGCTTACGACTCAAACAGAGTTGGACGCCGATAAAATTCAGTTTGTTAACAATGATTTTTCACTCAGAACGACGTATTTAACGGGCGGACAGCTTGCCGTTGACGTATATTCATATGTCATAGGTATTATTAAAGCACTCCAAGAGTGCAAAATGGATAATAACGAAAACCCTATTATAGTTGATGCGCCATTTGCATTTACGGGTAATATTCAGTCCGAGCATATATTTAAGACCTTGCCAACTGTGTCAAAGCAAACAATTTTGCTGACGCTTGATCTAAATAAAATTAAGAAACTTTTAGGCGAAACGGATTTATATGAGTTCTATATAATTAAGAACGATTCGCAAGAAAAGGCAACAATTGAGAGAGGTGATATAAATGCAATTAAGCTCTGATTTGGAAATGTATCATCCTTTATGGGTGAGAGCGGATAATGAACTGTGCTCAACAAATGAATTAGGCATTTTCAATAGACTTGTCGACGTATATGTTTTAGCTTGTGCTATTGGCATAAAAGAAGATAAGGTCATCAACAATGAAGATATTGAAGATGCATTGACCACACCTAAAACCATAGGTCGAAATACGCATCGAGAAAATTTAGATATACGTGATCCTTTAGATTTTATGCTTCAAAATGCTCTTATTAATACGTCTACGGTAAATTTGGATGAAGATGAGCGTTTGAAACTTGCTTTCAACCCGGATTATACGAATAAGAAAATTAATCCGGCAAATTTTCTGACGGGATTTGCAAATTATGGCATTACGCGCATTTTTGAAAATATAAAATCCAATTCTTCTCTCGTGGTTGAAAGTGAACTCTATCGTTATTTCGAGTCATTAGCCAATGCCCAGTACGAGCAACTTCTTCAAAATATAACATTAGAAGAATTAAAGAGTTATTAATTGCTATATATTTGTCAATGGTACAGCTTGATCCTTGACAGTGTTATCAAAAGATGGTATACTTACGTATATACGCAGGTATACTATTTTTTTGTGGAGGCAGACATTGAATTTTCATTATAACTTCCCAGCAGTCCGTGGGGTACAGGCAAAAAGAGAATACTATATTACTATGATTCCGTTATCGTTGCTTTCTAAAATGTTTGGCAATGAAGATGAATATTTGCTGCCTGAGTATAGAGCACAACGCAACATAAATGAAAGCCGTATTCCAGAAATTAGAGATTATATTCTGAATAATTTAACATCTTATTGTTTTTCAGCGCTTTCAGCATCTATTGATGGGGAATTCTGCTTTGAGCAATCGGAATTAGATGAAAATATAGGTGTTCTTAAAATTGATATGAGTGCCGTTCTTTTAATTAATGATGGGCAACACAGAAAGGCGGCAATCGAGGCTGCACTAAAGGAAGATTCTACGTTGTCTAGCGAAACGATATCTATTGTTTTGTTTAAGGACGAAGGATTAAAGCGTAGTCAACAAATGTTTGCCGATCTTAATAAGCATGCAGTTAAGCCTTCAAAATCATTAAGTACATTGTATGATGGTCGAGATGATTTGTCGAATGCGGTTAAAGAGGTCGTTTCATCTATTTCTTTCCTTAATAAGTATGTTGATAAGGAGCGTGATACACTAGGGAAGTATTCTTCTAAATTGTTTACATTATCTAATTTCTTGAGAGCCAATCAGCGAATTATAAAAGGTAATGTGATTGCTGAGGGCGACAGGAAATTTTTGATTGAGTATTGGACTGCGGTAATTTCGAATATCCCAGAGCTTACTATGCTTGAGTCTAAACAGCTCTATAAATATTCTCTAAAAGAAGAATATGTCTTAACCCTTTCCGTTCTTATAAATGCTTTGGGGCGATTAGGCTATGCTTTTTATTATGAAAAACTTGATTTGAATCTATTGAGGAAACTATCAGAGATTGATTGGATGAGGAATAATCCTGAGTGGGTAGGTAGAGGTTTTAACGAGCACGGAAAGATAATTGGAAAAGAAGATAGTATTATTAAAATATCTAATTTAATAAAGACTAAGTTAGGTATCAAATTGAATAAAGAAGAATTGGTGAAAGAAAATGAGCTTAGACAATAGATTTCAGGTTTTTGAAGATATAATTGAAGAAATGAGTTATGTGTATAAGCACGATAACCGTCCTTGGCTAATTGGGTATAGTGGAGGAAAGGATTCGTCGCTATTAGTTTCATTAGTTGTAGAAACCGTTTTAAGATTACCGGAGCATGAACGCACAAAGAAGATTTTTATTGTAACTTCTGATACAGGCGTGGAAAATCCTGTGGTGAAGAGGTATATGCATACCTCTTCGCAAAAAATCAATGAATTTTCTTCAAGGTTTTCTGCGAACATAAGAGCAGATATTATTTATCCGGATGTTGCACAGTCGTATTGGAGTTTGGTTATTGGTTTGGGGTATCCAACACCAGAACCTCCCGGATTTAGATGGTGTACTGAAAGGCTTAAAATTTTGCCGATGAATAGATATACGAATTCTATTATCGAGAAGCATGGGGAAGTCGTTTTGCTTTTAGGTGTGCGAAAAGCAGAAAGTCTTACAAGGAGAAGAAGTATTGTTTCAAGAGAAATTGAAGGCAAACTTCTTACACCTCATTCAGACATAGCGAAAGCATATGTGTATAATCCCTTAACAGAAATAGCGAATGAGCTAGTGTGGGAATATCTCTTAAAAGATAATGGTGTGTCCCCTTGGGGCGTTGATATGAAGTATTTGTTTAGTTTATATCAAGGCGAAGATATGGGGGAAGAACAAAGTGTTATCGGACAGATAGATAAAGATAAAATTCCTGTAACAGGAAATTCTAGATTCGGATGCTGGTGCTGTACGATTGTAAAGGTAGATAAGTCACTTCAAAAATTTATTGATAATGGCTCAAAGGAGTTGGAGCCATTACGTCTATTTCGCGATTGGCTTGTTAGTATTAGGCAGGATCCTGAGTTTAGAGATAATAAGCGCAGGAATGGTAAGGTTTATCAAAAAGCAAATGGCGAATATGGCTTTGGACCATTTAAGATGTCTGCACGTCAAGAAATATTAAGGCGTCTTTTATTGTTGCAAAAGCAGACAGGCTTTGAACTCATAACGCTCGATGAGTTGAAAATGATAGACACGTTATGGGATTTGGAAGGTGATCTCTCAAGGAGGGCTCTTGTTGAAATTTACTATAGTATTTTTCACGAGAGACTGCCGTGGGATGAATATAAAGAGCCTCTTTATGACATTGAGATAATTGATGAAATTAAAAAGGCTGCAAGAGATTCTGAAATCCCTTTTGAGCTGATAACTAAGTTGATAGTAATGATCAATTCCAATAAATATATTGCGAAGTCATCAAAATTAAAGAAAGAATTTGATAGACTAATGAATCAAGAGTGGATACATTTTGAAACTATTAAGGAAGGCTTGAACGATGAAAATTAAGAGGATAACATTATATAATATTGGTCCATATCTTGACGTCAATTCTTTTGATTTTACAGTATCTAAAGATAGAAACATTGTTCTTATTGGCGGGAAGAATGGTGCAGGGAAAACTACGTTTTTTAAGGCTATAAAAACGTGTCTGTATGGTTGTAAAGTTTGGGGGTTCGATGCTCCCGGCAAGGAGTATTATTCGATTATAAATGGGCTTGTAAATTCAAAATCTTTGTATGATAGTTCAGCCTGTGCATATGTAGAAATCGAGTTGCTGTTTGATGATGGAAAGCAAATTAATAATTACGTTCTTCACAGAGAGTGGAGAAAAGTTAAAATGAATCTTTCTGAGTATTTTAATATACGGAAAAATGATGAGTTAATTATAGGTGGCGATGAAGATGATTTTATCTATAATTCCCCCAGATATGTTTAACTTTTACTTTTTTGATGGGGAATCCATTGCAGAGTTTTTCTTGGGGGCAGATGGTAATAAAAACTTCAGAAATGCTTTTTTGAAATTGTATGGCTTGGATACTCTTTCAATTATGATAGAGAATTTTAACCGCAACGTTAAAAGGGTGGATGCGAAAAAAACATCATATGATTCTTATGTGGCAGCTAAAGAGTTGGTTGAAAGACAATCAAATCTTATTGATGCTATCAAATCCGAGTTGAAAGCCGACGATGAGAGGATTGATTACTTGCAGATTAAATTAAGGTCTCTGCAGAGTGAATATACTAAAGAGGGCGGTGTAGGATTAGCGGAGTGGAAAGAAATCAACTCCTCCATGTTAAAAGAAGAAAATGTTAGAGACAATATCAATCGCTGGTTCAAGGAGGTTGCAAATCACTACCTTCCTTTTGTGATATTAGAGAATAATTTGCGTAAGTTATTAGAAGAACTGACTTTGGCGCAAGATGCTCAAAAGAATGATTTATTGTTTCAAACGCTTTCCGGCGAAGAGTTTAGATCGTCGCTAAAACATTTTTTTGTGCAGCAAAACGTCGATAAAATTAATCTTGATGAATTGATTCTTTATATAAAAGAGTCTATGAAAACGCAAAAGCAATTTATAGACTTTGATTTTTCTGTAAATCAGATTAGTCGAATCATGGCTCAGATTTACGAAAAATTGAGTTTCGATAAAGACCAAATTAGAAAAGCAACGTCACAACTCAATACGTCTTTGCGTAAGAGTAAAAAGTTGAGAGATCAATTAACCGCAAGCTCTATTGATGGATACGAAGCGTTTGTTGGTGAGAAGGAACATATAGAAAAAGAAATCTCCGCTTTGGTATTGCAAATGGAAAAAAAGAAGCCGGAATTGGAAAAGCAACTTGCTGTATTAGATAGTTTGCAAAAAGATTTTAGTAAGGCTAAAGAGTCTTATGAGGTTGCGTTGAGGAACAAGTCTATAACAGATATTTCGGAACGTGCGGCTGCTACGTATGCCTTATTGGAGGAAAAGTTAGTACGTCGGCAGGCTATGTTGTTGCAGAAAGAGTTTGTAAATTGTTTTAATGCAATAATCAATAAGAATAATTTTATTGATGGAATTGTCGTTGATAAAAATATTAATGTCATCCCATATAAATATATTTCGGTAAACAAGGCACAGCTTGATAATTATAAGAAGATAAATCGTGATTTCTTAACGTTTTTTGATAGCGTAAAAATCATAATGGACATGAATAAACTAGAGTTTGGTGAAGTTGATTCAATTCTTTTGCCATCTCCGATTCAGGTACCGTTCTCGCAGGGTGAACGGCAGGTATATATAATGTCAATATACTTAGCCTTGCTCAAAACAAGCCATAAAGATATTCCTTTCTTTATTGACACTCCATTTGCGAGAATTGATTCTAATCATAGGGCTAGTATTGTAAGTGAGTTCTTTACTAAAGTGAAAAATCAAATGTTTATCCTTTCGACGGATGAAGAGATTGTAGGAGAATATAAAAATATGATGCGCTCAAAAATATCCGATACGTTTATTTTGCAGATTAGCAATTATGGCAGAACGAAAATTATTGCCAATGACTATTTTGGAGAGTAGCTATGATATTTAAGTTGAAAACATCTAGTGAGACAATGAAGATATTTGGTGAATTGGGAGCAAATATCCATTTGCAACCCTTTGCCTTATGTAAAATAGCTATTGCTCTTTCTCTTAGAAATATGGAAAAGTTAGATGATGATGCTTTTAAGACTAATAATGAAGGTTTAGAACTCAATAGGCAAACAATAACGGGTGAATATGATGATTTGTTCAAAGCTTTAGTAATTAGCCATTCGGAACATTCACTGTCCGACGAAGAGTATTTTCCTAAATACTTAAAGGCTCACATTGATAGAGGGGCTAAATACCTCTATTCTGAATTTAAGTATTCTAATGGGAATTTTTATAAACATCTAATTGAATTAGATAAGGGGATATAACAATGGAAGATAGATTTGAATCAAGGGATAAGTTAAATGCACTTGAAGAAATGGCGACACAAGCACTTTTAATTGAGTTGTATAATGCAAAAAAGGCGGAAGTGTTTGAAAATGTTGTTTTTGAAGGCAAGCGTCGTTATTATATAGAGGATTTAACTCAAAGAGATTATTCTTTAGAGAATACAACTCCTTATCAATTAGAAATACACGGTCATGTAATTGATGAGCACGCGTGGGGCGCGATGTTGTGTAAGGTTTCAGATTTATTGCTGAATCTTTATCCTGAATACAAAGATCGAATATTTGATTTTCGTTGTGCTTGGTCAAAACAGACTATGTACAGTGCGGAACAGAAAACAAATTATAAGGTCGTAAAGGACGGCCTATATATTAATGTTAATCATACTGCATTGCATTCTTGCTGGTTTCTACAAGATTTGCTTGCTTTCTTTGACGTCGATCTTGCCAATGTTCACTTTTTGATACATAGACCATCAAGTGCCGAGCCTAAACGAGTTAAAGATTATATTGAAAAACGGTTTAAGCGTAATTTTATTGAGTATATTAGTAGTAAATATGGGAAACCAAAAGCATATGGAGAAAAGGTTGTATTAGTCTTTGAAAAATATTTTAATCCTATGCTCAAATCGGTGTCTAAGAGCTACACCAATTTCTTTCTGTTTGATGACAATGCAACATTGTCCAATTATATAAAAAAAGTGAGAGAAAAGATTTTCGTTAGCCTGAAATTTGATATGAAGGTAAAAGAAACGCTTAATAAGTATTTAGATTATTTAGTGAAATACTATAAAGAATAACTATGAATAAGTAATGTTAATAAATTATTATCAGCAGCATAAAAATAGCCCGCTACGAGTAATCGCAACGGGCTATGACTTTACAGGGTAGCGTAGCTTTTGCCTTCTACCGTAATATGGTTGTTCTTGATGTCGGGCTGCCCGCTCTTGCAGGCGCGGAGAATGATGTGGACGGCGTCCCGTTCGGCTTTCGGCATATCGCCTTCGTCGAATTTCTCTTCATTTCCGACCTCTATGATCTTGAAGCCTTTTTGTATAAGGTAGGCGGAAAACTGCCACAGCTTTTCAAAGTAGCCGTTGCTGTCGAAGATAGCCGAAAGATTTTCGGCAGGGTGGTAGGCGGTGATCCTGAAGTAGTTAGACATAGTGTTTTCTCCTTTGCGGTTTATGCCGCGATCTGTTTGATGGTTCTGTTGGCGTAAGGCAGCCAGATTTTGTTGACATAGTGCAGAATATCCTCGCTCGGCTTATGGTCGTGTTCGCCGTAGCATTGCAGGACTTTGTGACTGCGCGGCGAGTATTCGAGCGTCACGAGCGGTATATCCGGGCTTTCTTTTGCGCGGACAAAGAATATGAGCGATTCTTCTCTCACCATGCGCTGGTCGTAGTTCATCCGTCCCACGCAATGGTGCAAAGCCTCGCCCTCACGGATAAGGTCAGCAGGACTTCTTGCGATGACGCAGATAAACGCGCTCCGTTTCGCGTGTTGCAGGGACAGGTATTTCTCCGCAACTGCGGCGAATTGCGCATACAGTTCCTTACGCTTTTCCGCGTCTTCCATAGCCTTTTTCGCGGCGTATTGGTCTATGCGGATGTCGTGCCAGCGTTTGAAGTCGTGAGGGAAGCGGTTCTTTTCTTCAGACATATCCAAGCCGAGATTTTGGCAGGCTTTGAGATAGTCGAGATAGGTGTGCGGATTGGTGTGCTTCTCCGCGACATAATCAAAGAGCCGTTCGAGTTCTTTGCCTTTGAACAGCTCCTTTAACGGTTCGAGCGCACTGTCGTGGATCAGCCGAAGTTTCGCTTCCTTGTAGTGTTGAAGCTGTTCGAGCGGCTTCTTGGTCTTATACGCTCGGACGATGACATCTATGTAGTAGTGCCTGTCGTGAAGCGCCGCTTTGTTGGCGATAAGCCACTTGCAGAAGGCTTTGTCCGCTCCGCAGCGTTTGAGTATCGTCTTGCTCAATGCGATCCGTGAAAAGCCGAGCTTCATCAGCATTTCAAGCTGCGGATACTGTCGGTAGAGCCGTAAATACTTGAAAATATTGCAGCCCTGATACATTTTATACGCGGAATATCTGAACTCCGGCAAGCGGTCTATGAAGTGCGGATTTACGATTTCAGCGAAGGGATCATAGTATTTGTCATACGCCCAGCACCAGCCGCGTTCGTACCATTGCTTGTACTTTTGCAAGCCTTCTTCGTACCAGCCGAAGCGGAATCCCATGCCGGCGCAATAGCAATATTCCATGTCCTTCACGAAGCACTTATCCGAATCCAAACCGTGAGCGGCGACCTGCTTGCAGTACCACTTTTTGTAGCGGTGCTTTACGGCAACGGTTACCTTCACAAGCTCGTTTTTCCAAGTGGTCAGGTAGGCGTAACAGCGCACATGACCGTCAGGGCTTGGATAGTATTTGCCGTCAAGTTTCCGTATCCGTTTCAGGATGTTTTTCGGGATAGGTCTGATATCTTTTTCCGTCATAGTTTTCACCTCAAAGTAAGTTTATCGCCGAACATCTCGTCCAGCTTGCACAGCGCGTCTTTATCGAAGGCGGAAGTATCAATGTCATCGTCAAGGTCTTTCGGCTCTTCGATGTCACCGTCAAACTCCCGCATCTCTTCTTCGGAGAGTATCTCGCCCGTTTCAAGGTCAACGCCCTGCGCAGAAGGGAGTTCTCGCACTTCGTCGTCGTTTTCCATGACGACGAGCGTATGTCCGTTGCTCAGGATTTTGCCGAAGTACATCTCCGCAGTGTGATATGGAAAACCGACCATCGGCACGCGGCTTTCAAGTCCGCAATCTCTGCCCGTAAGAGTAAGGGGCAATTCATTTGCAAGCACTTCTGCGTTCTTGCCGAACACTTCATAGAAGTCGCCCAAGCGCATGGCAATAACGGCTTGCGGATACCTGTCCTGCACCTCCAGATACTTCCGATAAACGGGAGAAGTGGAAGCCTGTTTTTTCTTATCTTCCTCGGCGATCTCCGCCATGATCTCCTGTATCTCTTCATCGGACGGCATAGTATCTTCATCGTCTTCGGGCTTTTCCTCTTCGGGCTTGCCTTCGAGGTCTTCGCCCATAAGGTCGAACATTGACATCTGCGGCTTGGGCTGCGGTTTGGGTTGTGCTTTCACCGTCGGCGCCTTTGCTACCGGTTTTGGCTGCGTCTTGTATTCGGAGCCGTCCTCGTTGTAGAGCGTGCCCTCGATGCTGTCCTCCTCAAAATAGTGGACAGCCCAGCCGAATACGACAGCGTCTTCGACCATAGCGTATCTCGCGCCTTTCTCGGCTTGCTTTCTTGCTTCTTCGGTCGCAAAGGACATAAAGCCGTCCATCGTTTTGCGGTTGAGAAGGATCTTGCCGTCTTTCTTGATGAGAACGCCGTTGTTGATTTTCCCTGCAAGGATATCCGAGGCGTTCTCTTCGAGATAGGCTTTGATACGCTGTTGTTCTTTGGTTTTTGCTTCCAAATTCAGTTGTTTCATAATTCATCTCCTTCGCAGAACGCTTCAACGGCGAGCAGCATTCCCGTCGCCATACCGCGCTTGTATGTCATCAGCATCGCCTCGTCTTGGCTTTCGGAAGCCTTTTCGAGGAATTCTTCGAAAAGAGCGTCGCTTTCCTCGGACAGCGTGGCTTTCAGCCTGTCATACAGCGCGAATTCTTCCTTGCGCGTTTTCTCCGGCAGTCTGATGTCTTTGCCGCAGATATTTCCGTGATAGAGTTCCCAAAACATGGATTTCATATCGCACCTCCTTAAAACGGCAGGTCGTCCAGCAGTTCGGCCGCCTTTCCCGTGAGATCTTCGAGCGTCGTATGGTGGTTGAAGCCGCCGCGGTAGTCCTGTTCGTCTTTCGCCGTGCGGATGAGGATATTGCTGTACCATTCGTTTGTGAAGTATCTGACATCCGAAATGGATATGTACACGCACTTGTTTTCCGCGCTCTTGATAAAGGCGGAGAAGCAGTAATGATTTCTTCCGACATTGACGAGCTGCCAGTGGTTTTCACGGCATACAGCTTTCAGATAGTTGATGTACTTTGTCTGGAAGGACTTGTAGTCCTCGCCGGTGTAACTCCCTGAAGAGAATTCATATCCGAGATATTTTTTGAGTTCTGTGATTTTAGCCATTGTTCGTTTCCTCCAAGTATGTTTTGTATTGTGTGCAGCTTTCAAGCAGTTGCATGACTTCGGGCATCATCTGTTCCTTTGTCTTTCCTATACAGGAGAGGATGAGCAGATTTGTATTCGCGCCGAAAAGTCGCCTGAAAGCGTAATCGAGGACAAGGGTTATGTCCTTGTCCTCGTGTCCGCTCGTTCTGTTGATGGCAAATATCGCCATCAGGATGGCTTGTACTTCGTTTGTGTGTTTCATACTCACCTCACGCGATCCTTCTGATACCGCCGCCGAAACTCTGCACGGTAACGCTGCCGAACTCACTGCACCAGTCGTCGTCCTTGTTCCAGACATAGGCGAAAGCCGTATGACGGTTTCCTTCGGTGTACACGAGCGTATCCCATTCTTCGGGATAGTCGGTTACGATAAGAAAGTCGTAAAGTTCTCCGAATTCCGTATATTCGTGCGTAACGGCGTAAACTTTGCACTTGTGCTTTTCCTCGATTGCTTTCATCTTTTCATGAAGTTCAGGCTCTTGGTCGATCCAGAAACCGCCGAACCCTTCAAAGAAGCAGACTTTGTCACTTTCGCGGAAGCCTTTTATGTACGGTTTGTAGATGTCCATTTTCTTCATGATTTCGATAGCCTTTTCTTTCTTTGCGATGTTCTTGTCTGCCATTTTCATATCCTCCTTAAATGCAATTTTGTAAAGTTTCGAAGTTGTAGCCGATGTTCCGAAGCGTCTCTTCGAAGCCGAACCACGCCAGCAGGTTCTGATTGAAGTCATCCTGTGCAAGCGGATCTTCCTTGTCCCACTTGTCGCCGAAGAGTTCGGTAGGGGAGTAAAGTCCCGTTCCGTTCATAAGGTCATACAGCAGCGCATTGATTTCCTGCCGATATTGCTTGTAAAAGCGCACCGTATCCGAATAGTAGATAAGTTCACCGACAATTCCCGATTGGCAGCCATAATGAAGGACATCCGTAAAGATGCCCTTCTTGTCGTTGTAGTCGCTCCAACGGTCTATGACATAGTTGCAAACTCGTTTGAGCAGGGGACTATCCGAATTGCGTTTGAGTTCTTTGATGTTCGCAAGAGTGAGTTTCATTCGTCCACCTCCTCGAAGTCGTCCAAGTCGATCTGATTGAAACCTACGCCGTATTCGAAGTAGAGCCTGCCGCAATCTTCCAGCAGGTCGAATGTGTGAACGCTGATGCGTCCGCGGTCTGTCACGGCGACCGCGATCTCTTTCTTTTCAGTGTTGATGTCTATGAGGTTGAAGGTGATGAACTCTTCTCCGTCATAGAATTGGAATTCGCTCAGTTGGTATTGTTTCTTCATGGTCTTTATCTCCTTTGTTATTTCGCAAGTTTGAACCAGATATAGTAGTTGACTTCTATATCTCGTTCGTTGTATTCGACGATTTCGTAGTACGCTCCTTTGAACTCGTCTGTGCTGTTCATTACAGGATGGCAATTTTTCACGCAGGGGAAAATTCTGATATACGGCTTGCCGGTCTTGCTGACATTTGCCGTAATCAGGTCTTCATCGGTGATGTATCCGATACCTGTAATCTTTGTGTTTTCGACCTTTCCCAACTTGGTGATCGAGTAGATAACCTTTTTCATTTGCTTCACAACTCCTTATTTTTTATTTTTGCCTTTCGGCAGTGGCTAAGGACCACTGAATGAAGCACGAATCGGTCAGCCTATAAGTGCAACCACTCGGAAGTCAACGACCAAGAAAAAATTATTGCGTCGGTTTGTCACGCTCGATTGCAATCACGGAATAATAAAAGAACAGCCACACTCTTGGTCGAGTATGACTGTTCTTTCTCTATATGATTTAAGCAATAAATTTTTCCGTTGACTTGCCGCTTAATTCTGTGGTACAACGACACCACGAAAGGCATTAAAAAATAAGGGTTAATTCACCATTTACTTAGGCGGCAATCTTATATGGTGTTCTAACAGGGTTAAACAAAGGTGCGTTTGTTTTTGCGGCAAGTGCGCACGCTTGCAAAAGCCGACTTGGCAGTCTGCGGCAAAATTCCTCCGTCGCAGTTTTTGCCAAAAGTACAAAACGTCGGAGGCGGAACGCAGCGCAAAAACGGGTGGTCAGAAGGCAACGGCATGCACGCAACGTAGATATATTGCCTGTTGACCATTGCAAAAGACGTTGTTCGGTTTATAACGGCAAGACCTTAGTCTGAAATACGTGCAATAAGACGGCTATTTTTCTCAATGTTATTGACTTTGTATTTGTTGTATTGTACAATTAAGGTGCGCTACAACGAAATATTTTTCGCACAAGGGTTACTGTTGGCACAACTGTATCCCGAGGTTTCCTTGTGCGGAAACGTTGTAGCTCACGTAAGGGTACTTGTACAGGCGCCCCTTGCGGGCGCCTTTTTTGTTCCCGCAAAACGATGGAGGTTTGTATGAAAAGAAAAATTGCATTGACGGCGCTCTTGTTGCTGCTGTCGGTAACGCTGGTTCTTGCCGCCTGCGACCCGCAGGAAACGACGGATCATACTCACAATATGATTTGCCATCCGTATGAAGAGGGTAACTGCTTTGCCGACGGCAACGAGGAGTACTACGAGTGTGCCGACTGCGGCAAATTTTTTGCCGACCAAGAGGGCACAAAGGAAATTGCCGAGGGCAGCTGGGTAATAGAGGGCACTCACGTCAGTTTGAAGTTGATTCCCTATCAGGAGGCTACCTGCGGCTCCGAAGGCAACGTGGAGTACTATATCTGCGGGGACTGCGGCAGATGCTTTGCCGACAGTCAGGCTCGGCAGGAGCTGTTCGACGGCGAATGGATAATACCCGCAACGTCCTCGCACAGTCCCGTTTTTGTAGAGGGCGTTTCCGCCGACTGCTTTAATTACGGCATCATGTCGCACTATTTTTGCGAAATTTGCGACAACTATTTTTCCGACGCCGACTGTCAAAATAAGATAGAGTATCAGGATACCGTGCTTCAACCTCTTTCTCACGTGAACAAATTTTATCACGAGCGGCAGGACGCAACCTGCTACGAGGACGGCAACGTCGCATACTACGAATGTCCCGATTGCGGCTTGTTTTTCGACGAGGAGGGCGACGAAATTTCCGAGGGTAGTTGGATCATCTTTACCAACGGACACCAACCGGGCGAAGAGTTCGTAAAATCGGAAGTTCCCGCCACCTGCACGGAATACGGCTACATGGAAATTGTGGTGATGTGCGAGGTTTGCGGCAAAATAGCGGAAAGCTTTTCCGTAGAAGTGCCTCCCACGGGACACACCTTTGAGGCCGCATGGCAGCACGACGACGTTTCCCACTGGCACAACGCAACCTGCGGTCACGACGCAAGGGGCGACGAAGCGGTGCACGACTTTGAAAACAACACCTGCAAAAACTGCGCCTTCCACCCCGATTATACTGCGGGGCTGGAATATGCCCTTAACGAGGACTCAACCGCGTACGTAGTTGTCGGCGCCGGACAGGGTAGCGGCGACACCCTTATTATACCGGAAGTTTACAATGGGTTGTCGGTAGTGGCTATCGGAGATAGCGCATTCAGCGGAGTCAAATTCTTTACCTCCGTCACTATTCCGCAGTCGGTGAAGAGAATAGGTAGGTATGCCTTTTGCGATACCGCCCTTATCTCCGTCACCATTCCGCAAAGCGTATCGTATTTGGGATCCGCTGCTTTTTCCGATTGCCAAGCTCTTGAAAGCGTCACTATTTCAAGTGCGATAGAATCTTTTAGCTCATCTATTTTTGACGGTTCCGCCCTGACGGAGGCGCAAATACATGCGTCCGTTGCGGAATGTCTGCCCAAAACGATAAAGCGGGTGACTGTCACGGGCGGCGACGGCATATCCGACGACGCATTCAGGGATAGCGACGTCCAAAGCGTCACCCTGCCCGAGGGGCTTACGTACGTGGGCAATTTCGCCTTCTGCGGCTGCACGGCGCTTACCGACGTTGTGCTGCCTGCAAGTGTTCAGTCCATAGGGGAAGGCGCCTTCTCGGGCTGCACGGTGCTGACAAACGTTTCCCTTTCACAAGTCCAATCGATAGGCATGGAAGCTTTCTACGGCTGCACGGCTCTGACAGAGCTTGATCTTTCAAACCTCGAGCGGCTGGGAACGGAGGCGTTCATAAATTGCTCCGGCATAACGACTATAACCGCGTTGGCGGAGCTGGATACCATTCCCGAAGGCGCTTTCAGCGGCTGCGTAAACTTGGAAAGCTTTGACTTTTTGGAAGGTGTAAGGCACATCGGCGCAAGAGCGTTTGCCGGGTGTGCCAAACTGTCTGCAATCAACTTGGGTTCTATCAGAAATATAGGCAGCAGAGCCTTTGAAAACTGCACGGGACTTCATACGGTGCGTATAGGCTATACGAATCAGTTTGAACAAGCTGCCAAGGACGCCTTCCAAGGCTGCGTAAATATAACGAAACTCTTTGTTACGTACTTGTACCCGTTCGCGGCCTCCTTGATTGAGGCAATTCCCAAAAACAGTCTGCAAAGTGTGACTATCAACGGCAGCATACCTGCGTACGCATTTTCCGGCTGCACAACGCTTACGGAATTCATAGCCCTTGGGAGCAGCAGCATAGGCGACGGCGCTTTCGAGGGCTGTACTTCGCTGTCCGTCGTAGAAGGATATTTTAATGGCATAAGCGACAAGGCACACTTTAGTGACATAGGCGACAGGGCGTTTGCAAATTGCACAAGCCTGACAAGGTGGGAAGCAAGTATAAACGGCAATATAGGAACAGAAGCGTTCAGCGGCTGTTCCGCCTTGGAGTACTTTGACGTGGGCACGGCGGACAGTATCGGATTAAACGCCTTCGAGGGCTGTGACAGTCTCTCCGTAATAGAAAACGGCGCAATGGTAGTCGACGGCACAGGCAGCTCTTATGCAGCGCACTGGGTACAGATAGCGGGGCTGGAAAACCTGATGAATCGGGACGTCACTCTGCTGTTTGGCGGAGAACCGGTGTCCGGACACGTGGAAATTCCCAACTTCGAATTTATCACTTCCATACCCGACTACGCATTTTACGGTCAGCCAATAACAAGCGTTACTATTTTCGACAACGTTAAGTCGGTGGGCAGCCACTCCTTCGAGGGCACGCAGATAACCTCTGCGTCCTTGCCCGTAGGACTGATAAATGATTTGGACGGCGAGTTTTATCAAAAGATAGTCAGCCTTGAAATTACCGGCAGCGGCGAATTGAACGTCTACAACGGGAGATTTGACAACTTGACGGCATTGACGTCCGTGACCGTAGGCAGCGGTATAAGCCGCATAGCTTCCTTCGACGCATTCCAATACGCCACGTATCTTTCGGAGGTGCATATTTCCGACCTCGAAGCGTGGTGCGGCATTGTGTTTGAAGGCAAATATGCCAATCCCTTGGTGCATGCCCACAATCTGTATCTCAACGGAGAAAAAATAACCGATCTGGTAGTTCCCGACGGCGTCGGGGAAATAAAGTCGTGGACTTTTGCGGGCGGACGCTTCAACTCCGTGACGCTGCACGACTCGGTAACGCTGGTAAACTACGCCGCATTTGCCGAAGCGGAAATGACCTCTCTCACCCTTCCCTTTGTGGGCAAACAGGCGGGCGGAACGGAAAATCTGAGATATATCTTCTCGGAGGACGCTGATTCTACCACAAACGCCGGTGTGCCCCAAACGCTCAGGAACGTCACCGTTACGGGCAACTACGCCCTGCCGGTCGGCGCATTTGCCGACTGCGGCAACGTGCAAAGCATCGTGTTGCCCGACGGCGTCACGAGTATTCCCGGCGGAGCATTCCGCGACTGTGCAAGCCTTACCGGACTGACCATTCCCGACGGCGTCACAACCATAGGCGGCTCCGCATTCGCAAATTGTTCTTCGCTTACGGCGATAGCTATTCCCGACGGCGTCACGGAAATAGGCGATAGCGCCTTCTACGGCTGCGTGGCACTTTCCGAGATGGCTATTCCCGCGGGCGTGCAGACGATAGGCGAACGGGCGTTTGCCGAATGTGCCTCCTTGTTAAGAATAGTAATCCCCGACGGCGTGACCGCCATAGGGAAGGAAGCGTTCAAAAATTGTACTTCGCTTTCCGCTGCGGATATCGGCGATGGTGTTACGGAAATACCCTACGGGGCATTTTACGGCTGCTCGGCGCTGAAGGAAATAACCTTCGGCAGCAACATAGCAGACATATCGTCGTATGCTTTCAGTCTTACCGACGTGTCCAGAATAAACATAAGCAATATCGCCGGTTGGCTTGGTATATCATACTCATTCGGAGTGCATGACCTGTATCTTGACGGCGCAAAGGTGGTGACGCTGACCGTTCCGCAGCAGGTAACTTCGATATCGGCTATCGTAAACGGAGCAAGCTTCGAAAACGTCGTTATTCACGACGCAGTGACAAGCATTGCATACGGTGCGTTTTCCCGTTGCGAAAACATTCAAAGCGCCACCATACCGGCGTTTGCGGCAAGCTATTTACCCAAAACTTTGCGCACGGTAAAAATAACAAGCGGCGACGCCTTGCCCCGTGAGGCATTCAGGGGTGCCGTCAACCTTTCGGAAGTGACGCTCTGCGCCGATCTTGACGTAGGCGATAGGGCGTTTGAGGGTTGCACGTCGTTGACAAGCATAGAATTCCCAAGCGGCGACCGTGCCGTGGAAATAGGCTACTGCGCTTTTTACAACTGTACCGCCCTTGCCGAGGTATCCTTGCCGCAAAACCTTGCCGAAATAGGCGAAATGGCATTTTGCAATACGGCGCTTACGGAGGTGGTGGTGCCCTCCAAGGTGGACTACGTGGGCCGCGGAGCTTTTCAAAACTGCAACATTCATGCAATTACGCTTCCCTTCGTGGGCGAATATTCCGACGGCAGCGGAAAAACCTTCCTCGGCCACGTTTTCGGGACGAACGAATGGAACGGTCAGTACGAGTGGATTCCGAGCAACCTCAGCACGGTGGTGCTTACCGGCGGAGCGTCCATAGGAATGGGAGCGTTCTCTGACTGCGAAAATCTTAGCGTAATCACCCTTCCCGAAGAACTTACTTCCGTTGGCAATGCGGCCTTCCACAACTGCTACAAATTGGTGGAAATATTCAACAACAGCAGCTTAGAGCTTGTTCCGGGCAGCACCGACTACGGCGAGGTGGCATACTACGCCAAAAACGTGTACACGCAGCAGGGCGGCTCGTGGATTACCGATACCTCCGACGGTTACAGGTTTATGTACAACAAGTCGGAGAAAAAAGGGTATCTGCTGAATTATTGGGGAGATCAAAGCCATTTGACTTTGCCCGACCAATTCAATTCGTACGACGGCGAGCTCATCTCTCAATACGAAATATACCCCCGTGCCTTCATGTACGGTGAGATGCAAAGCGTCACCTTCTCCGACAGCGTTACTGCCGTTGGCAACTACGCCTTCCAAGACTGCGCCGATCTGCTGCAGGTCATCATCTCCGACAGCGTTACGGCTTTGGGCTACAGTTCCTTCAGCGGTTGTACCGCCTTGGAACAGGTGGAGATAGGCAGAGGTGTAAGGGAAATAAAAACATATGCTTTCAACAACTGCGGCAGTCTTAACGTAATAAACGTCGCTTCGGCAAACGGCACGTACCACAGCGACGGCAACTGTCTGATAAAAACGGCAAGCAAAACGCTTATTGTCGGTACAAATCAAAGCGTCATTCCCGCCGACGGCAGCGTCACCGAGATAAGTGACTACGCATTCATAAATCGCCACGAGCTTTCCGCCATAGTCATTCCCGACAGCGTAATCATGGTGGGCAGTAGTGCGTTTTACGGCTGTACCTCGTTGCAATCTGTTTCTATCGGCGGCGGATTGACAGAGATAGACAGCTATGCCTTTGCAAATTGTTCCGCTCTGACGGCTGTGACCGTCCCCGACAACGTCCAAAGAATAGGCAGTCGGGCTTTTGAAGGCTGCGAGGCGTTGCAAAGCATAACCCTTCCCTTCGTGGGCAACGGCGTTTTCTCCGACGCAACCGTATACACCAATTTCAGCATTATTTTCGGAAGCGTTCCCGAAAGCCTGCGCAAAGTGGTGATCACCGGCGGCGAGGAAATAGCCGACAGCGCCTTTGAGGGGTGCGCAAGCATCACGGAGATAGTGCTGCCCGACAGCGTCACAAGCATAGGTAGCAGAGCCTTCTACAACTGCTCTGCGCTCACCGACATACATATAGGCAACGGCGTCACCTCTGTGGGCGAATGGGCGTTTTATGGCAGCAACGCTTTGGAAAAGACGCATATTTCCGATTTCGACGCATGGTTCAACGTTGAATTTGCAAATTCCGCCGCAAATCCGCTGACTTATTCGCACTATATGTACGTAAACGGCGCGTTGCTTAGCGATATAGTTATTCCCGAAACGGTTACGGAAATAAAGCCGTACGCCTTCTACGGCGCAAGCATTGCCGGAGTAACGGTTCACGACGGTTTGCAGAGCGTGGGCAAGGACGCATTCAGAGAGTGCGCTCCCCTTACGAACGTGTATATTTCTGACCTCACGGCATGGCTCAGCATAAACTTTAGCAATCTTGCTTCCAATCCGCTGCGCGAAGCGCTGTATCTCAACGGCGATAGGGTGCTTGACCTTGTAATTCCGCAGTCGGTAACGGAAGTGAAATTTGCGGCGTTTGCATATGGCGACTTTAACACCGTAACTATCCACGACGGCGTGACCTACGTGGGCAACTATGCCTTCGGCGGCAGCACGCTGCAAAAAATAACGTTGCCTTTGCAGGCGGCTGTCGAGGGCGACCGTAGTTTCAGCGACTTATTCACCTCCGTGCCCAATAGCCTTGTAGAGGTGGTGCTGAGCAGCGGCACCGATTTGCCCGACGGTTTCTTCTACACCTGCGCAAACATAAAGTACGTTACTCTGCCCGACGAATTGCAGAGCATAGACGGATTCAGCGGCTGTAAGAGCCTTGTGGATATCGTCATTCCCGACGGCGTCACAACCATAGGCAACTCCGCATTCGCAAATTGTTCTTCGCTTACGGCGATAGCTATTCCCGCCGCCGTCACAAGTATCGGAGTAGGGGTATTTCGCGGCTGTGCTTCCCTTGAAACCATAACCGTCGCGCAGGGCAACACCGTCTACCGCAGCGAAAGCAACTGCCTTATAGAGGGCACTAAGGTAATTGCCGGCGTAAATCAGTGCGTCATTCCCGCAGACGTATATAGGATAGGGGACTACGCCTTCGTCGGCAGCAACGTAACGGAAATTGTTATTCCGCAAAATATAACGACGATAGGTTCTTACGCTTTCAGCGGGTGCTCCGAGCTTACCACCGTCACTATGGAAAACCGCGACGACGGCAAGGGAGTATTGGGTATCGAGGACAACGCATTCCGCAACTGTACAGGCCTTAAAGAAATTACCTTCTCAAACAAAGACAGTTACTTCCATGCGGGCATACTTTACGGCTGTAAGGCGTTGGAAAAGATCACGTTGTACGAATCTGAGTGGGTAGATAATAGCGGGAAATGGAGTACCGATTTGGGAGCGCCTTTCAAAGATGACTTCAGCACAACTAAAGGCGTTGTGCCTGCAAGCCTGAAAACGGTGGTAATGAAAGGAGATTTCTACGCCGATACTTTCGTCGGTTGCGATCATCTTACGAGCATAGTGCTGGAAAACGTCACCGGTATTCCCGAAAACGCCTTCGACGGCTGTATCTCCCTTACAGGCATTTACTACTACGGAACCGCCCAACAGTGGAGCGAAGTTACCGTAAACGGCAACGCCACGGAAGGTATAAACGTGTATTTTTACAGCGAGCAGCAGCCCGTGGAAGATGGCTATTGGCACTACGTCGACGGCTTGCCCGTGGTGTGGTAAACGGAAAAACCAAACTGACCTCAAAAGTCTTTCCGGCACAAAAAATAAGTACCGTTTGCAATTTTTCGTAACGCAAAGCCCTGCAAAAGGCGCAAAGCGCGCCTGTCTTGCAGGGCTTTTGCAAAGATAACCTCGGCAAGCGGTGGTGCTTTTTCACCTTCGCAAATGAGCTTTCCTCTTGCCTCTGCGACAAGTTTTGTGCAAACTGCCGTTGTATTGTTGACAACGCTTTCAAAATGTAGTACAATAATGCGGCAAACAAAACTTGGGGTTATGGCGCAGTTGGTAGCGCGTTTGAATGGCATTCAAAAGGTCAGGGGTTCGAATCCCCTTAGCTCCGCCAAGCGGCACCCAACTGAACCCGTAAAAAGGTTAAGTTGGGTGCTTTTTTTATACTTTTAACTTGACTTTGATGCGATATTCTTTCGGTTTCGATTTGAAAACGTGAGTATCAACGATATAACTCTTT
>OEQY01000071.1_pt1 | contig 33035 bp, 30 predicted proteins | sample 1539871 | NCBI WGS metagenome assembly OEQY01 (sample SAMEA3891877, study PRJEB23780) | metagenome | biome: terrestrial biome; feature: animal house; material: Caecal content | place: Italy | collected 2015-05-05 | reverse complement strand
TCCTGCATAGATTCTTGTTATTTTATTGCGAAAAGTTTTTATTCTTTACTGCTGATAAATATGCCAATTTCATAAATCTTAATATTTCTCTAATATTAAGGTATAGTACAGAAACGGGGGAAATACAGAAATCTGTACAAAAATAGAAAGGAGGAAGAACGATGAACCGTACAAAACTTTTTCTTTACCAACAACGATTTGGTTATGGAATGGGAGATTTCGCCTGCAACCTAATTTGGCAAGTTATTTCTCTTTATTTGCTGTATTTTTACACGGATGTCATGGAACTTGATCCAGCAGCTGTGGCAGCTATGTTTGTGGTTTGTCGAGTTATTGACGCAATAACCGACGTTTTAGTTGGATTTGCAATTGATAAAACAAAATCAAAATGGGGAAAGAGTCGTCCATGGTTTCTATTTGGCGCAGTTCCGTTTGCAATTTCTGCGTTTTTGGCATTCAGTGTTCCAAATATTACACCAAATGGAAAGCTCATCTATGCATATGCAACTTACATATTTTTATCCTTTATGTACACAGTCGTGAATATTCCATTGGCTTCAATCCTTCCAGCTATGACGGATGATGGAAATGAAAGAACTGTCCTTGCAACCTGGAGAAAGTTTTTCGCATTTTTAGGTTCAACAATTGTTTCATCCACAGCTCTTGCCCTTGTACAGCTTGTCGGTCAGGGCAACGAAGCACTCGGTTTTCGTATTGTAATGGGAATCTTTGGAATAGTGGGATGCCTATGCTTTTTTCTGACCTTTGCGCTAGTCAGAGAAAACAATTTGCAAGCTAGTGAAAAACAGGCTACTTTAAAAGAAACTACCGTTTCGCTTGCACATAACACACCTTGGAAACTTTTTGCACTAAATATTATGTTTATGTGGACAGGATATTTTATTCAATCATCGGCACTCATCTACTATTATAAGTATTATATAGGAAATACCACTCTCTCTTCACTTGTGGCAACTATCATGACTATGATTCCTATGGCAGCCAATCTAACCGTTCCATTTTTAGCAAAACGTCTCGGAAAGAGAAATCTATACTCTACCGCAGCTGCTGTGCAGCTGGCAGGACTGGCTATGATCTTTATAGCAGATAGGAACATCCAGCTCATTATCGTAGGTGCAGTAATCTCTGCCTGCGGTTATGGAATAAAAGAAAGTATTTATTTTTCCATGCAAGCCGATCCAGTAGACTATGGAGAATGGAAAACAGGAGTTCAAGCTGCGGGAACACTGTCTTCTATCAATGGATTTTTAGGAAAGGTAGCTCAGGCAGCCGCTGGCGGTATCTCTGGTTTACTACTGGCATGGGGCTCCTATGATAAGACAGCAACTGTACAAACAACAGAAGCTTTACTTGCCATCAAATCTATGTATCTCTACATACCTATGATTTTGCTCATACTCTCAATCATAACCATGTCATTTTACAAATTGGACAATCAATTTGCAGACATTCAGAGAGAACTGACAGAGCGCAGAAAAATACAAAAAAATGAAAAAAATAACATTATGGAGGAAGAAGTATTATGAATAAAACGAGTTCAAAAAAATACATGCCCTTAGTTGGAGCTGCCGGTATTGGTTCTATGCTAGGTTCTGGCATTATCATCGGTCTGTCTGCCACCATCACTGTATGGCAAGATGGACTGGGACTTTCAACTGGAGAGGTTGGCATCCTCTCTGGAGCATTAACTTTTGCCATTGCCGCAGGTTCCCTTCTAGCTGGAAACCTGACAAAACTTATGGGGCTTATCCGAGCTTTCAACTACATGAATATTATGTATGCTATAGGCGCTTTCCTATGCGTACTATCCAATAGCTTTCCTATGCTTTTGATCGGATTAATTCTGACTGGATTTGCTTCTGGAGCAGATCTTCCAATTAGCCTTACTGTAATCTCTCACGACGCCCCAAATGAAAAAACATCTGCTGAACTTGTCGCATCCACACAAGTTTTTTGGCAAATCGGTGTACTCGGATCTTATGCTATGGCTTTCATCGTATCCAAAATTCAAGGGGCATTCGGAGCCAGAGTTGTATTCGGTATTCTTGCTGGTTTAGCTATGGTTGCATTTTTATGGAGAACCTTTTCCAAAAAATTCAAAGAATTTCATCAGGAAGGAGATCGTAAACACTCTTCTCAAGGAAGGAACGGATCTTCTGAGGTTTCTTTCACAGCTTTATTTAAAGGAAATGGAAAAAAGAAGTACCTCTCCTTCTTTCTCTGTATTATCATTTTCTATGTATGTTGGAATCTGTTGGCAAACACGTTTGGACAATTTCAAACTTATATGCTGGTAAAAGCAAATGCCTCTCAAGCATTGGCAACAGGATGTGGAATTGCCCTGAATATCGCAGGCCTAATCTGTGGCATTCTATTTGCTTCCGCAGCGGGCAGCAAACATAGAAACAAATTTTTCTACGTAGGTATTGTAATCCAAGCTGCCGCTATGATCGGAATTGCTCTCGGCGGAGGAGCACTTTTCATGATTGTAGCCATGATTGCCTGCTATAATATAGGAAATCAGTTTGCAGGCGAATCCATCTACAAAGTGTGGACACAGGAATCCTTCCCTTCCGAAGCTCGTGCTTCTATGCAGGGATTTATCAATGGTTTTTCCAGACTATGCTGCGGTCTGTTCGCCCTTGTCACACCTTATCTTGTTGTACCAGAACGTATCCAGATGACAATGTACGGATTTGCAGCAATCGTACTTATTAGCGCAGTTGCAGGTACAATAATGCTTCGTCTACAGAAAAAATATGGCGTTGGTCAAATGTAAAAGGAGAAGAAAATTATGGCATTTACATTTCAAATTAATACAGATGTGGAATTTATCCACAATGAAAACTTACTGAAAAAAGCAGAAGAAAACAAACCTGTCATACAGACACGCAAAGTTTTTCCTGTCTGCATAGCAGAACTTGTTAAAGATGAAACTCAACTAAATGGTATTACAGCAAAACAAAGTAAAAAAGATCTTTCTCAACTCCCATCCTATGGATGGAAGCGAGATGACAGACTGATTCTAGATTTTGGAGATCATATGGTAGGAAAATTCGAGATTGACATTGACCAAACTGGCTCCCCTATGGATGCTCCTCTCTATCTGCGCATCAAATTTGCAGAAGTTCCATCTGAATTGGAAGCAGAATCCAGAGACTATAATGGATGGTTGAGTCGTTCTTGGATTCAGGAAGAATTCGTCCATTTCGATCAGCTCCCTGCTAAATTGTTTTTGCCAAGGCGATACAGTTTCCGCTATGTAGAGTTGAAAATAATCGATACGTCACCAAAATGGCAGGCCGTATTTTCCAATCCTACTGTAACAACCGAAACGTCTGCGGACTCTTCCTCCTTTAAACCGCTCTGTTTGAAAGATGAAAAATTGCAGAAAATTTATAACGTAGGCATCAAAACTCTGGCTGACTGTATGCAGGATGTCTTTGAGGACGGACCAAAAAGAGACCGCAGGTTATGGCTTGGTGATCTGCGTCTCCAGGCTCTTGCTGACTATGCTTCCTTTGATAACACAGCATTAGTAAAACGCTGTCTGTACTTGTTTGCAGGCATGACAACAAAAGAGGGAAAAATCTCTGCCAATGTATTCGTTCAACCAAAAAATATCCCAGATGACACGTTTCTCTTTGAGTATAGCCTGTTTTTCATCTCCGTTCTATACGATCTTCACCAAGCTCATCCAGATGAAAATCTTGTAAGAGAGCTATACCCAATAGCAAAAAAGCAAATTGACCTTTCTCTGCAAATGTTTGATAAAGATGGTAAATTAATTCCAGATGAAGATTATCCAGTTTTTGTAGACTGGTCCAACGAGTTCAATAAAGACACAGCTGGACAAGCCGAGATGATCTATGTATTGAAACAATTCATCTTTCTTGCTGAAACGATTGGAGAACCAGACATAAATTTCTACCATGAAAAGCTTACTCTCATCAGCAGATACGCCAGGGAAAATTTATATCGTTCAGAGCGAAAACTATTTGTAACAGGGAACGAAGAGTTTAACATTGCAAGTCAGGTTTGGATGGTACTTGCTGGTGTTATGAGTCCTGAAGAAAACAGAGAAATCATGCAGACTACTATCCGAGAAATGTTCCCAATTACAGGCATTGCCACACCATATATGTACCACCACATTGTAGAAGCACTATTTCAAGCTGGTCTCAAAGACGATGCAGTTACTCTTATGAAAAACTACTGGGGTAAAATGATTGATCTCGGAGCAGATACCTTCTGGGAGGCTTTTGATCCAAATCAGCCTGATTACTCTCCTTATGGCAGCCCTATTGTAAATAGCTACTGCCATGCCTGGAGTTGCACACCAGTTTATCTAATCAAAAAATATTTAACTGAATAAAGAAGAATACAAAAAACGGACTCCAAAGAGTCCGTTTTCTGTATTATAATTTAGATATGATCAACAACCTCGCTCGTTTCCGAACTGTTTTTTTGGCGAATGCTTATGAAAATCTTTTTTATCAACTGATCCGTCGTTTGGAAAAAACAAAGTATTTTCAAAAGAAACGGTATTTATCGATGATACAAAGTTAGAAGCTTGTATTAATTAAGTATAATAAATCCAACTATACTAGATCATATTTCACTACATCCATATTTACCATTCCATCTGCAAAGAAACAAATTCCCTCTGCCGCAAGATCCGTATACATAACCATCGTCATGACCTGTTCTCCGTCATTAATAAACACTTCTGCACTGAAACGATCCAGAATCAACCGCAGTTTGAGTTCCCCATTTCTACTATTTACCAAGCTTCTACGCTGATGAATGATTGCCCTTCTAGAACCAGAAAATTTTCGATCTATTTTGAGAATGGATTCATGAGGACGAAAACTAAGTGCTGTCTGATATGTATCATTCTGGGCAAAGCGCAATGCAAACTTTTGATATAATTTCTCTGGCTCCCCAGGACGCAGCGTAAGTTCCAGATCGATTCGTCTTCCTTGGATCCTGTCCAGATTGAGTAAATTGGAAAATGTAATATTATAATACTCCACTTTATTTTTCCGCATTTTTTCCAGTTCTTTCACTGGATGCTGATAAAGCTTACCATCTTTGATAAATAGTTCCCTAGGAAGACTCATCTGCCCCAACCATTTTTCTTCTGGCGAACGCAACGCACAAGCATCCCAATTCTGCATCCAACCAATCATTATTCGTCTCCCATCTGGCGCCAGCACAGTCTGTGGTGCATAAAAATCAATCCCGTAATCAATTGCCTGATCATGCTGCTCTGTAAAAATACCAGTCTCTTCATCGTAATCACCAATCAGACAGAGAGTTCCATTTCCATTATGATATTCAAAACCAGACGGCAGCATATCCTGTGGGCTGGTCAAAAGAACCCATTTTCCATCTAGCTTAAAAAAGTCGGGACACTCCCACATCTTTCCAAAACGATTGTGATTCGATGCAAGAATACTTTTAAAATTCCACTGAAACCCATCCAAACTTGTATATAGAAGTATTTGTCCGCTCCCATCCGATGGGCGATTTCCTACAACGCAGCAATATGTGTCATCTTCCTTCTTCCATATTTTTGGGTCTCGAAAGTCATACTTGCTGCTTCCCTCTGGAAGATCCTTAGCATCCAGCACAGGATTATTCTCATACTTCACATAATCTACTCCATCTCCAACAGCCAGACATTGCGTCTGTATATCATGGGATTTCCCATTTTTCCGTTGTTCTTTTAATACTCCAGTATACATCAACAGCTGTCTACCATCTGGGAGCGTTACCGCACTCCCAGAAAAGCAGCCATCTCTGTCATAAGCCTCATCTGGCGCTAAGGCAGCTGGAAGATAATACCAGTGCAGGAGATCTTTGCTCACAGCATGTCCCCAATGCATAGGTCCCCATTTTAAATCATATGGGTAGTATTGATAAAACAGATGGTACTGTCCTTTATAATAAGAGAAACCATTCGGATCATTCATCCATCCTGTACGTACAGACAGATGAAAGCCTGGACGCTCCTCTTCCTTTATCATTTTTTCAGCCTCTTCTTCATATTTTCTAGCTTCACGCAATGTTTGACTTGTCATATCCAACTGATTCCTTTCATTCCATTTCTGCAAGAGATTCCTGATAGCTATCAAAATATTTTTGTTTAATCTGGAGGTATTCAGATAAACCGTATTCTTCCATTTTCTGAAGGTATTCTTCCCACTCTTCTTCGATACCACCATTCAGAATCCAATCTGCTTTCTTTTGTTCCGCATATTTCTTAATATCCGTATCCAACTGTGATACTCTGTTCGTATCTTCAATGCTCATAAATACATTCGGATACACATACTTGCTATGCATATCATCCAAATAGACCTCGTGCATATTGTCCAGACGCCATTTTGCATCATCTGGCTGTGTTACATACACATCATAGTAATCATTTAATACAGCTAACGGTCCATTGACAGACTGTGCTTGACGTACTTCCACTGGCGAAGCGTCTCCCAATTCCAGATGTTTGAGCATAGGGTCTCCCTCAGCATTGGTACTCATCTCGAAAATATTATCTGCATCTTTCTCGCCATAGGTACCCCAGTTGTTTTGCGGTGACTGCAGTGGATCATACATCTGATCAATCCATGCTGCGGCAAGAGCGGTATCTCGGCAGCTCGTAGTTAGTACGCATCTACCTCTGTCAAATCCACTCGTTTCACTGCCGTTTTGACGAGTAATGTTAACCAAACCATCTGGTCCCGCCAAAGCTGGAAGCATTACATAATCTTCATAGTTATCAACATTAGCAATATCCCACGTGAAGCAAAGTCCGTATCTGTGGTTCTTGCCTTTTGCCACGTAGGAGGACCATTCTTGTGTAAATGCCTCTGGGTCTACCAAATCCTGTTCCACCAGTGAATGAAGCCATTCAACCCCTTCTTTCCATCCTTCTTGAACCGTTGTATAGATTACTTCTCCTTCATCTGTCACTGCGAAATGATCTCCCGTATCTCCGTATCCTTCTCCAAAACCATTGATTAGAATGGCTGGATCTTGGTCACCGTTGTTAATAATAAACGACATTGGGATCACATCTCCCTCGATATTAAATTCTGCCTCTAATTCATCCGAATGATCTCGAAAGGCAATCAGTACCTGTTCTAATTCCTCTGTACTCCTTGGTATTTCCAGGCCAAGAAAATCCAGCCATTTCTTATTGATATATGGAATATTTCCAATCGCCTGAATTGCTCCTTTCCCTTCTCCGAGCTGTTCAATCCATGGGAAGGAATAAATATGTCCATCTGGTGCAGTACACATCGTCCGATACTCTGGATACTTCTCAAATACAGCTTGAAGATTCGGCATATATTTATCAATCAGATTTTCAAGTGGGATAATAATTCCTTGTTTTGCATATCGAAGCAGGTCGTAATTATTCATCCCTGCTGTGAATAAACCGTCTGGTAAATTACCAAACTGGGCTAGTGCCAGATTTTTCTTGTCTGCAAACTGATCATCCACAAAGCACGTCCAATCGATATGTACATTTGTCTTCTCTTCCAACCTTTGGAAAATCAGTTTCTCATTTGGCTCCTGCGTGGTAGTAGCTGGAGCGCTTGTAATAAAGGAGAGCTCTTTCGTCTCCTTCAGTGGAAAAGCAACCTCCTCCAGTGGTGTATCTGGATCTGTGTCCGCTCTCTGTGCATCTCCGCTGCCGCATCCAAATAGGGACAGTGTCAATATCAAGGACAGACCCAAGCCCGTCAGTCTCTTTATTCTTTTATTCATCGCTTCTCGACCTCCTAACCCTTGACAGAACCAACCATGATTCCCTGGTCAAAATACTTCTGGAAGAACGGATACATGATCAAAAGCGGCAAACTCGATACAACGATAGTAGCATATTTGAGAAGTTCCGCCACTTTTGCCATTTCTGCCGTACTCTGAATATCTGCAATCATACCTGGCTGCGGTGTATTTTGTACTAAAATGGATCTTAATACTAACTGCAATGGCTGCATATTTGCATCATTCAAATAAATCATCGCATCAAAGTAGCTATTCCACATTCCTACAAAAGACCATAGTGCTAATACAGCAATAATCGGCTTACATACTGGCATCATAATCTTAAAAAAATGCTGTATCTCGTTTGCTCCGTCCAATGCCGATGCTTCTCGAAGTTCTGTCGGAATGGACTGGAAATAGGTTCTTGCCAGAATCATGTTCCACACATTAAATGCTCCTGGAAGAAGGATCGCCCAGACGGTATTAACCAAATGTAGATTATTTACAAGAATGAATGTAGGAATCATTCCCCCTCCAAAGAACATAGTAATCACAAAGAGTACATTAAAAAAATTCCGTCCTACAAATTCTTTCTTAGACATCGGATATGCTGTCAACAACGTAATAAACACAGAGATTACTGTAAATGCCGCCGAGTAGAAGAAAGAATTGCCGAATCCTCTCCAAATCATGTCATTTTCTAATACTCTCTTGTATGCGTCCAGTGTCCAATCCTTAAAGTTGAAACTGATTCCCTGGTTATTCAACACGTTCGGATCCATAAAAGACGCAAGAACTACATAGACCAGTGGAACAAAAACCGCAAGTACAAACAGCCCCAGCAGCGTATAGCCACTTCCAAGGATCATGCGGTCTGACATTCTGAGTTTCATTTTTCTTCTTGTCTCCATAGCCAAATCCCCCTTTATAATCCTTCACCGTCATTGAGTTTCTTTACAACCCAGTTTACAAACACAAGTAATACTACGTTGATGATTGAGTTAAAAAGCCCTACAGCCGTCGAGTAACCGTAATCACCATTTAACAAACCGAGCCTGTATACATAAGTGGAAAGAATTTCAGAAGCTGGAAGGTTCATGTCTGTCTGTAATGCGTAGGCTTTTTCAAATCCGATACTCATGATATTTCCTGCCTGTAGAATGAACTGGATCACAATGATGTTCTTGATCGCAGGGAGCTGTACGTACCATATTTGCTGCAAGATATTCGCACCATCTACAACCGCTGCTTCCTCCAAATCTTTACTTGCATTCGACAATGCTGCTGTGTACATGATGGAAGACCATCCAGCTGTCTGCCAGATACCACTCGCTATATAAATCGTCCGGAATGCTTCTGGCATGGTCATCCAGTTAGTAGAAATCCCAAATAGGGAATTGATTGGTCCTACTGGAGAAAGGAACATACGCACCATACCACAGAGTACGATGACTGAAATAAAATTCGGCGCATAAATTAAAAGCTGGATCTTCTTACGAATCCCAGTCATGCGGATTTGGTTAAGCAAAAGTGCAAGGATAATCGGAACTGGGAATCCCCACAGAAGGCCGAATATACTCAGTTTCAACGTATTCATCAAATAGTTCATAAAATCAGGTGATGACAAAAATCTTCTGAAATAGTCCAATCCGACCCATTGACTTCCAAGAACACCTTCGATAACATTGTAATCCTCGAATGCAATTAGGATTCCTCCCATAGGTCCGTACTTGAAGATTAACGTAAGCAAAAGTCCTGGTAGAAGAAAGAACACATATAGCTGCCAGTTTTTCTTTACATATTTCAGTTTTTCTTGAGACGTTTGATTCACAGTAACTGCCGCTGCTTTATTTTTGCGGAAAACTTTCATTATTTACCCCTCCTTTTTTACATTTGCACCATTCATATTTATTGACCGGTCTTATTTATGTATGGCACCTTTAAAGGTTGTCTTTATAATATCACTATTTGTGCATAATGTCAATATATATTTTGTATTTGCACAATAATTTTATGTTTCATATGCAACTTTATGCAATGTATATTATTTCCTATCCGATTTTCTGTGATTGTTTACAGATTTTTTCAACTTTATATTTGACAAATTGCACACAATCATTTAAATTAAATGTGACAGTATAATTTTTCTAAATGGGGTATTTATTATGGAAAAGAAAGTTACAATTCAAGATATTGCAAACAGCCTTGGACTTTCCAGAAATACAGTGTCAAAAGCACTGAATAACACAGGAGTGCTCGCCGATGATACACGAAAAAAGATTCTTGAGCGAGCAGCTGAGATGGGATACCGCAGGTTCATTTACCTGCAACAAGATCAGCCCACCCACAATACAACTCCAGGCGAGCTGGCGCTGATTTCCCAGAATATGCCTTATGGATCCCACTTCGGGATATATGCGCTCAACACATTTCAGGAGAAGATCAGTCAGAACAATTACCGGCTCATCATGTTTCCAGTAAGAGATGAAGAGATTGCCACACTGCAGCTTCCGCTGGGTTTTGACAAAGAAAAAACAGCTGGAATCATCTGTATGGAGCTGTTCCAGCCAGAATATATAAAAATGCTAAATACACTTGGTATCCCGCTGCTGTTTATCGATACCGCATATAATACAGACTTCACACAGATCGATGCCGATTTCCTAATGATGGAAAATAGGACCAGCGTGTATAATTTAACGGATACACTGATACAGAAAGGCTACACCAACCTTGCATTTGCTGGAAACCGTAAGCACTGTCGCTCTTTCCTGGAACGCTATCAGGGATTCATGGATGCAATAATGGAAAACGGGCTTACTCCGCACACAACACAGTTTGCGAACACCAATGTTTTTGCGAATACATCCCTCTTGGAGGAGACGATCAAACGCACACTGCAGCTGCCAGAAGTATTTGTATGTGCTAACGACGCAATCGCCATTGACCTAATTCATTCACTGAAAAAGCTGGGTATCCAAATTCCAGAAGAAGTATTGATTACTGGATTTGACAATTCCAGCGAATCACAAATCATCGAACCTCATCTAACTACTGTTGATATTCCCAGTTCAAGGATTGGATACATCGCTGCTGACCTGCTTCTCTCACGCATCCGTGAACCAGAAACACCTTATCGGATCACGTATGTACAGACAACCGTAAAATACCGTGAATCCACTGGTAAATTATAATTACATTTTGTTCGAAAGTCGCCGCCACCCGTAAAACTGGTAGCAGCGACTTTTTAAGCACAAAAATGGAGCCACTGCTCCATAGATGATAACCCATCTATTTTGCAATGGCTCCAATACAAAAAGCAACTGAAGTTTTAAGAATTTCTTTTCAAATTCTATCACATTTTTTGATCATTATAGGCAAAAAACTGAAAACGGACTCCAAAGAGTCTGTGTAGAAATTTTACATTCTGTTTTTCTCGCCCCAGATACAAAGCTGGTCGAGAATTTTCATTAGTGATTTTCCACGTTCACTGAGCATATATTCCACCTTAGGTGGAATCTGCGGATACTCTTTGCGGATAATAAGCTGATTCGCTTCCAGTTCCTTCAGATTACTGCTCAGTGTTTTGTCCGATACTTTTTTTAGATATCGTTTCAGTTCGTTAAAACGCACTACTTCAAACTCCATGAGACAGTACAGGATTACCATTTTATATTTTCCAGAGATTAGTGACATCGTATAACTGAAACCTGTTTCTTCAAAATTTGCATTTTCAATATAATTCTTTATCATCTTTATACTTTCCTTTAATATAGTACCTTTCTTATATATCAGTACTTGTTTTTCTTTTGGTGAACGCTATAATTATAAGTGATGACACGATGAATGTCAATCTCATCACAAAGCGAGGTACAAAAAATGCGAAAACAACTTAATATCACAGAAGGTATTTTCCCAATGCCAGTTTTAATGATTGCAACTTATAACGAGGATGGCAGCGTAAATGTAATGAATGCTGCCTGGGGAACCATGCAAGAGCGCGACACCGTAGTACTGAACCTCACTGAATCCCACAAAACAGTAAAAAATATTAAAGCCAGGGGTGCCTTTACTGTCAGTATTGCAGATGCATCCCATGTTGTGGAAGCGGATTATTTCGGTGTTGAATCTGGAAACCACACTTCGGATAAATTTAAAAACAGCGGTCTGACAGCTTCTAAATCTGAAGTTGTGGATGCCCCTGTGATCAATGAATTTCCTTTATGCTTAGAATGCCGTTTTATCGAATACCAGTCCAATGAATATGGATGCGGCGTAATTGGTAAAGTAGTCAAAGTCACCGCCGATGAAAGCGTTATGGAAGGCGATAAGTTAAATATGTCTCTAGTCAATGCAATCGCTTTTGATCCATACACCCATGGCTATTACAAAGTCACTGAACGGGTAGGAGAAGCCTTTAAGGATGGTTTAAAACTGAAAAAATAGCGAAAAAAAGAGTCTTGCCTCAGTGCAAGGCTCTTTTTTCAAACAGGAATTATCCCATCTGCTTGTAAAAGCAAAACTTTCTTATTCGCTCCATTCTCTACGCATACTTTCTTGAGCGAAATGTACATTTTTACTGAAATTTTGCACGTAATTAACTTGGATATGATAGATTTACGTCGATTTTGAAGATAAAATTATAATATATTTTTGTATTTAAATGGAGAAAGGACGATTTTCATACAAACAGTAACTCATGATTTAGATGAGAAAACTCTCTCCTTTTTCCTGTGTACGACCTGTTTATGATCTTCACTCTTGAAATAAGATAAGTGTCTTTTGATGAGAGGTAAGGTGATTCTTATAAAATCTATCATACTCTATGGTAGTCATTATGGAAGTAGCCGCCGCTATGCGCAAAAGCTTTCAGAACAAACTAATATTCCAGCAGTCTGCTATAAAGATACTCCATCCCTTTCCGATAAAAATCCTATCATCTATTTAGGCAGCATGTATGCAGGCGGTATTCTAGAGCTTAAGAAAACCTTGCATGGTTTTTCCCTTCGAGACAGGCAAAAGCTAATTCTTGTCACTGTGAATCTATCCGATCCAGAACTTCAAGAAAACCAGAAAAATATACGACGCTCGCTGCAAAAACAACTTCCAGCCGAACTATATAACAAGGCAAAAATTTTTCATCTGCAAGGTCCAATTAATTATCAAAAACTTTCGCTGCTTCACCAGACAATGATGCTCCACCGTTCTTTACAAAACAAGCCTGCTGAAAAATGGAACAAAGAAGATCAGGCATTTATAGAGACCTATGATAAACAGGGAGATTTTGTCGAGATGCACTGCAACCAATTATAGATGAGATAAAAAAAGATATCACTGCATAAGAGGAATTGTGAAAACAATTTTAAAATGAATTCTTTCGATGCAAAAAATATAATAAATACAGCTCTAACAATATTTTTTAACATGAATAGGAGACAAGCGAAATGTATAAAACTATGATTATTAAATATTCCCCCAAAGTTAAAGAGATGGCAGACCAAGTGGAAGAAACAGCCAACCAAATGGAACAGGAAGGCTTCGAGCTAATTTCCTTTTCAATTATGCCATCTTCTAAGGGAATTCTAATTTTTAGAAAAACAGAATAAAATTCCTACACTTTTTATCCTCTATTTCTATTAATAGCAATAATGAGTCTGATTTAAATAGCTACGCACTGCGTAGCTATTTAAAAAAGTTAGATGAAACTACTTTTTTCTCAGTTAACATACTCATTAATTTCTATCTCTTTAATTTTCGGTTTTGGAAGCATCCAAGTCATTCGACCAGAGGAATCTTTGAAAAATACGATATGCCAATGGCTAATAGTTCCATCTTCATCTCTGGATGTACTAAGATGCTCCAATTGCTCTTCTATTTTTGAAACAGGAAGTACAACTAATGTTTGTTCGTTCCTGCATCCATAGACAATATATCGTTTTTCACAATCTTTTAGTTCATCTAAAGTTTTTTTACGATATGCGAACCAATATTTTTCTCTGCTACCCTGCGTGTACATTTTAGACGTAGTTATTACATAACCACATTTACCATCCTTCGACTTATAACTTCGTCTTCCAATCCTAATTAAATCAGTTCCTAATCGTTCCGCAAGTCTCATTACACATTTATCAGCAAATCTCACTTGTTTTCTAGGATTCTCATTTGACCTTCTGAAACCAACAACTTCCTGTACAAGTTCTGTTTCTGGCTCTATTTCTTCATAATTGATCCCTAGAGATTCACAAAAAAGATGTTTCAATTTATCAAATCTCTTTGTGCAATAATCGGTATAGTATTCCTTCAAAACGGAGAAATCTTCTGGTTTCTCATATGGCATGTCCATCCATTCTAAGTCATCACTTTCCGTAAAACTATATTTTCTTTCAACTTCTGCAAGATCAATATAATGCAAATATTTCTTATCTTGATAAAAGTTTTTCGCACCTTTACTCCTATTTACATACTCCGGCAAGTAGCAAAGATTAGCAATGCTGCTAATTGGCAAACCTTCGCCATTACAAGCCTCAATTAATTTACGCATTTGCTCTTTCGGCGCAATATGTTCAATGTCGAAACGATCCATTGATAACTGATCCATCGCTGTGAATGTTTTTAAATAAATGCAATTCAGAATTACATATTCTTCGCTCCGAGGATTTGCAATACTTTTCCTTTCTGCCCGAAGCATTGATTTCTCAAAAAATCCATCCAAAGCTGCTCTCCATGCACGGCTCGAAATTTCAATTCTATATCGGTTTGGCTTTGCAGCACTATGTATTTTATGGGTACCACCTTCTCCCCAATAATTTGTAATGATATCATATACATAATATTGGACAAGATTTTTAGCAATGTTCTGCTTACGCTCATTCCACGTATCGACAATAACGCTATAATCAGTTCCTGAGTACATTTCCTTAAACGTTGTTGAAATCATTGATAAAATCTGATATTTCGAATGAAATATTTTATTGGCATTACGAGAGTTTCCTTTAAACTTTGTAATAATTAATATAGAATCACGAACAAACTCGATTGCCTTATATAAAGCATTCTCAAAGGCATTAATATCCAAAACAGTCAAATTTCGATGTAATGTTTTAATGCGATCCGTATCATTCAAGCAGGCATTTACCAACTCAAAAGCCAATGGATTAACCGTGTCTTCTGGAAGATTTCTATTAAATGCTAAAATATCATATTTTTCAACCAAGTATTTACCAAGCCCAAACAAATATTCAAACGCAGTGACCTTTTTTTCTGTTCTCATTTCTTCCCGATTATAACCGTGAATCTTAAAATCATCTTGCTCAAACGTATCATATTTTTTAATAATATGCTCTACAATCGCTGCATTTTTTACGACAAATTTTTGCTTAATCGGCCATGCTGCGGCATACACTTCATACTGGTCCAGCGGAGTACCTTGTGAATTAATTCTATCAAAAATCTCTGGAAGGTTATCCTCATCACCTGTATAAACAATAACTGGAATAATCGTATTAGCAATCTTATCATACAAGTCTTGGCGTTCTTCAAAAAATGTCTTAATTATTTCAATTAACTCTTCAATCGGCTCAAACCCAGCTGAAAACTCATCCGCAATCTGCTTTGCTACAGAGAAATACTGCAAATTTTTAAAAGTTTTCTGTTCTTTAATAAATATAGTAAGAATACTTCTAATTTTACTATAAAGCATCTTATCGTCCTGCCGATGAACCAATGCAAGAACATTCGCACAAAATTCATCTGAAATATTATCATCATAAAAAAATGCTGTAGGGTTCATCATATATTTTTTTATACTATTACCACGCTGCAAACCATCTACTAAAATATAAGTTCGTTTATTATCCTCGTATGTTTCATAAAAAAGCATTGTACCAACGGGATATCCCTTAATTAAAGAATCTATGAATTTCTCTTCCTGTGACCTTTTCCAACGTTTCCCCCTCTGAAACATCGGAACTACGATTCTTTTATTATCTTTATGCATATCTCGCAAAGCATTTGACAAGTCCTGAAGGCTCCAATTTTCACAAGTACATCCTGCCATATTCATCACCATCCAGAGTAAAATTTTCTAAATACATTATAATAAAAAAAGATTATTTACACAACAACAAAATATCCTTCATAACTTTATAATATCTAAAAATTTAAATTTTATGTTCCATTTTTGTTGATAATTACGCCCAATATGATATAATAAATAAAAAACATAAAATTAGAATTGTAGAGGTGAGGTTATGAACAAATCTTATACACTTTTGATCAGTGTACTATCTTGTATCTTTAGTTTATTAGCTATTGCAATTGGTTTTGCTCTAGTAAGTGGTTCTAATATGAGTTTTCCTTTACGCTTTCTTTCTAACTTCATTTTTTTATTACAATTTGCAACAACAATCGGGATAGTTTTTGCATTAAATAAAAGTTCAAAAAAATGATACAGCAGTTTATCAGCCTGCAATATTGTAAATGTGACATACGCTAGAAACAGGATAGCAGCTATTTTCGTTCCAAAGAAAAATCGTAAAGGGAAGCGAGAAACAGTACCCAGTCATACAATTTCAAACCAAGGAATCATTTTTTATATCATAAATACCGCCACCTTGCTCTATGAAACAGCAAAGTGACGGTATTGTTTTCATATTGATTATCTAAATTAGAAGCTGTCGATACCTTTTGGAAGATAAAATTTTATTTTTTATGGACTAACACAAACAGAACTTCATTTAGATTTTTCTTAACATGCCTTTTTCCACTATGGGATTTTACCAAAGCAGAACTAATCTGTTATTCTACATTACGGTTTGTTCATCGTCAAAGATTACATCTTTTTCATATATACAAACTTCACAGCACAGCCAAGTATCATTTGGCTAACAGCAACTATAATCAAAGTACAAAAGACAACGGTATTGAAATAACCAACAATAATCGCTACAATGATTATTATGGCAGAAGAAATAAGTAACATCGGCATCCCTGCTTTGGCACGGATTGTTTTCATACGTTCATCATTTTCTTGGTTATATTGGAGTTTCAACAGCGTTTCATCATGAAGGACTTTTGAATATTGTATAATCCTTAAAAGTGCCAAGATTCCTCCAGCAGCAGTCAGCCCAGATTGAAAACTAAAGATAACATTGGCTTTCATTGTATCGGAGGCAAAAAAAACGTCGAATATGCCTAACACAATGGCTGACAAAACAATAAAACAAAAGATTCCCATCCTGAATTTTAGTAAATTTCTGTATTTTTCCACTTTCACATTCTCCTCTCATCGAGATATTCTGATAAATCAAAGACTTCTTCAATATTCAAACCAAAATAATGTGCAATCTTATAGGCCAAGGGCAATGAAGCAATATATTTCCCTGTTTCAATGGAGGTGATTGTTTGCCGTGTTGTCCCTACTGCCAATGCTAATTCTTCCTGCGATAGCTTTCTCGCTTTACGCAGTTCTCTGATTTTGGTATCCAAAAGTTTTCCTCCTTGTCAATCAAAATGCAATGTCTACTTTGCATTTTTAGCATAGCACGCTTTGCAAAAAATAGCAAGTATACTTTGCAAAAAAATACAGAGAAAGGTTAAGCCTCTCTCTGCACTGTCAAATCAATTATTGTGCCAACAATACGGAAAGTTTAATTTCCTTTCCAGTGTCGCTTAAATCATATAGTCCACCATCTTCAATGGCAACGTGGAGTTCGTATAGCTCACCTTCGGTCAAGCTTGTGACAGCTTCACCATCTTCGGTTTTGATACTCCAAAAATCTGTGTTCATCTCCAACAACTTACCATTTGTATCATAGGCATACAGTTTCTTATCTGCTGTATTTCCAGAAAGGTTATTCATACGAATCGCAACTGTAGTAGTAGGATGAACATTTTCGATGGTAATGGTGTTCAGCCAACTGGCAACACTGCCTTGACCGCCAGCGGCTTCAAACGCTTCCTGTGTTAATACATTTCGCATAGCCATATCCAAATCTACCTGACGATAAGGCATTTCTGGCAAATAAACAAACCGATCTTGCAGCCGCAGCAGCTCCAAATAGCCAGTAGGACAATACAGAGCGTTGCCGCTGTTGCCTGCATACATACCGATGGCCATATTGTTGTAGCCGTATTTACTGGAAACATCCATGGTAAATACGGTTTTACCAGTTTCAAAATCCAAAATGATATACTGCCACATCCCACTTTCCATATCCTGCATATAACCGTAAATATATCCTGTGGCAGTGGAGAGCTTTAGCATGGAGGTGTCCCGCAGATCACTGCGACACCAGATGCTCTGCATCTTGTATCCGTCATCTGTTTTTACGGTGTCGATCCGCTCCACACCAGGCAGTACCATTGTGTTGCCCTGTGCCATCCAGTTTGCATCATAAATATTGTCATAGCTCTGAATAGAAGAATCACTATCGGCGTTTGCCAGATTTGCACTGCCTGCACCAAACCAGTTGCAAACAATAGTACTGACGGTACCTGCACCATTATCATAAACGATGGCAGAATTTTCAACGGAGACTTGCATTTCCTCTGGCAGCTCGTCAATGACTGGATGGCTAGCTACGATCTCTCCAGTTTTCATATCCAGTGCCAGAAGATTCACTGGATTCTGGTTATCTGTGAACATGACCAGATTTTGCGTCAGAGAAGGAGAACATCCGCTTCCCCATGCTAGGCCGCCGCCAGTGGTCTCATCCCCCTCTGTGCTGTCCTTTGCACCGATACTTTCATAAGGAGTACACCACACTACCTCCACGCCATCCTTTGCATGGAGCAGATAACAGTTCTGATTGGTCAGGATCACCGCACCTTCCCGAGAGGATGCAATCCCATTTTCCGCACCTTCACCAGGGGCTAGGTCATATACAAATACCGCCTTCGTTAGATCTATGTCCTTGCCTGCAAGGAGGTCGTCAATCGCAGAGCGAGCAATATAACCTAGAACGCCCTGCTGCTCCCGGTCGGGATAAATACGAAAGCCGCCAGTGGCAAACCAGAGATTTCCTTCATAATCAAAGACAACGGACAGCAGATTTTGCTCCAGTTCCTTGCCTAACACAGCTTCTGCCGCTGCCTTGATGTTGATGTCCAGTACCTTTTCAAACTCTGGCAGAACATTTCCACTTTCATCGGTAGCCTGGAGCATCAGAACATGGTTATGATTGGTCGGACAAACGATGCGGTTTTCCGCATCTACAAAGGAATAAGAGCTTTGGATCACATAACCACCACCATCATGCTTAGTGGGAGAAAAATAACCCAGTGTTTGGGTTTCCTCTGCGTTAATATCTCGGATGGCAATGCCGCCCAGCAAAGGCACAACAGCGTGACCGTAGCTGTCGAAGAATACCGCAGGGGAAGCATTGGGGTTGGTGGTCTCATAAGAAACATTGATTTCGGAATGGATTCCAATCGGCAAAACCTCGTCAGTAGTGTCGGTATTATACCCGTCGTGGTGGATGTTAGCATCGCTGCTTGCCATATACGGATTGGGGTCAATGGCTTTTGCAGCTAACGCCTTGATGGGAAGAATCGTGCTGGTTGATCCAGCCTCTTTCTCCTGTGTCTGATTACAGGCTGTCATACTGAAGCAAATTACTACGGTCAGTGCAATAGCAGTTACAGAATGGGTAAACTTTCTAAGTTTCATTATAGTCTCCTCCTTATGTCAGTTCCTGTTTCGTTTCATGTGAATCTCAAATAGTACGGTCAATCCATGGGAAAAGGCTTCTGGCGTAATGGGTTCCAGAAGAAAATATTCGATCCGCAGCCGAAACGCCTGAAGGGAAAAATCAAGATCACTGCACCACATAATACCGCAATCAGGGCAGAGGGAACGAAGATGCTCAACAGCGTTCAGTCCCGCTACGCCTGGCAGCGCAAGAACAATGCAGGATGGTTTTTCATCCAAAATGCCATGGAGGAATCGTTCCTGATCGTTATGCAGTTCAATCTGCGGGAGCAATCCCCTGCTCATACAAAAGCGAGTAATCTGTTCCACATAATTCCGACCGTCTCTTGTACGGTCTGTCAATACAGCGATACGATACAAAATTCCGCCCCCTTTATCTTAAATTTCTATACATCACAGCTGCGTATGGTTCTCAATAGTACTATTAATATTATTCTATGAGGTTATGGAAGTTTTTCAATAGGGTTAGCACGAATCGTTAAAAAATAGCACGAATTGTAGTTTGCAGAATGGAAAACTCCAAAATTTTGTGGTATCATTATTATGGATAATTATATAAAGGAGTCCACACGAATGAGAATTGCCATTGTTGATGATATAGCAGAGGAACGCAAACTGTTATATAATTGGCTTGAGAATGTCCTGAGCCGCCGCAGCGTTCATGCAGATATATTTGAATATGAAAATGGAGAAGATTTCCTCGCTGCTGCTAAAGAGCAGCCTTTTACTATTTCCTTTCTGGATATTTATATGAACGGAATCACGGGAATTGATGCCGCCGTCGAGCTTCGTACATTTAACAAGGATGATCTTTTGATCTTCACCACCACTTCCCCAGATCATGCCTTAGAAGGTTTTCGTGTTCGTGCTACCCACTACCTTGTCAAACCATACAACGAAAAAGGCATTGAGATTTTAATGGATGAAATCCTGTCCCGTATTCCCAAACCTGACAAGTATATAGATGTCAAAGTGGGCGGCAGTGACATTCGTCTGCGATTTCGAGATATCGCCTATGCCGAACACTTTTCTCACATGATATATATTCACACTGCAAACGGAAAGGAACTCTCCACCCGGCAATCATTTGGAGAATTTGTGGCGCCGCTGAAGGAAGATCGTCGATTTTTCCTGTGCAGTCGTGGGGTCATCATTAACATGGAATATGTCGCCGATTTTGACGGAACCGCTTTTGTGATGAACACAAAAGAAAGAATATCAGTCAGCCGAAGTTTAACAAAGTCCGCACGGCAGACCTTTATGAATTTTCTATTTCAAAGGGGGAATGTATGATGATCGAAATACTTCGTCCTATTTTTGAAATGCTTGTGGTGATCCCTGGTATGCTGCTTGCTTACTTGCCTGTTCATTCTTACTTAAACCAAGATCCACGAAACCTTTTTGCGTGGCTTTCACCCTTGCTTATTGGAATATCAGTTGTTGGAGGATCACTATCCTATGCTCTGCATATTTCTACAGCTTGGATAATATTTACAGTTATACTACTTTCTATGTTCATCTATATCAAAACGCTTTGTGTTTCCATGTGGAAATCTGGCAGTGTGTTTCTTGCTATCGTTGCCGTCTTTGCCTGTATCAACAGTCTGTCCAGAGCATTCAATGCCAGTATGATCGCTGAAACGCTCCCAACTGGGAATGAAATGTGGTTTTGCTTTGGTGCAGGGCTGCTCTACAATTTGTTGTGCTGGATTTGTGTGGGAGCTGTGTGGTATCCTGCCACCCATGCAGCAAGAGATTTGATTGAAGACGATAACCTCCCTGTTACCTGGAAAATCTTTTGGGTGCTGCCACTTGTCTTTATTGGACTGAATTTGTTTATGATCCCTAAGTATCGTGAAACGTTATATACCCACAGAGTATTACAAGGATATATCATTATCAGCCTTATCCTGTTAGCTCTTTTAGGATTGTTTTATGCTATGCTCTTAATAATCGCCAACAGCCTGAACAGAAACACAAAACTGCAACAGGAAAATCAATTTCTCGCCATGCAGCAATCCCGATATGACAATCTGAAATCCGCCATTGAAGAAACCAAACATGCTCGCCACGACCTTCGCCATCACTTCACCCGTTTGTTTGCTATGGCAGAGGACGGCGATCTGGAAAAGATGAAAATATACATTTTAGCAGCACAGGAAAGTGTTCCTGATCTGGATATGCATTTCTCAGATAATCGGGCGGTGGACAGCATAATCGGTCATTACTGTACGTTAGCTCGTAGAGAGGGTATTCCATTCCTGTCAAAAATTGATCTGCCCGATCGACTCCCCGTTGACGAAGTGGATCTATGCCTCGTGCTGTCAAACCTTTTGGAGAATGCTTTGGAAGCAAGCCTTCGCATTGATGCTGGTAAGCGGCAGATTATAATTGAAACCTATATGCACTCCGAACACTTGGTACTGATTCATATAGAGAACGCTTTTGATGGCAATATCAAAGAAAAGGATGGTGTTTTCAAATCATCCAAACGAAAAGGAAACGGTGTTGGCATCCAATCGGTTCGCCGCATTGCAGAAAAGAACGGAGGTGGCAGTTCCTTTGAATACAACGATGTTACCTTTACTGTAAATGTAATGCTTCGTGACTAATCGTCCTGCCATTTGGAGAAAAGAAACAGAGGAATTGCACAAGGAAAACCTTTTCTTAAAAAAGCAGCAAATCATTTTTCAGACTTACTGCTTTCGCCAGTTGCCAGTGGGCGGCTGATATTTAATTTTGTGGTGTGTGGGTCAGGCTGGTTCGTTAGCAATCCCCACGCTAAAACTTTCGGGATATTGTCCCATTACTTCCTCAAAAAATTCTATATCTGTATCGGCTATAATATCTATTACCATCTCCGTCCCATAATGCTCACTCCAAATATCACACAAATCATTTTTCACATGAAGTGTAAAGTATTTTGTCATCTTGTTGTATATGCTTTTATCGGTGGGTTCTTCTGTCAACAATTTTTTAAGTAGGTCGTTTGTCATGACTCCTTTGATAGACACTTCGTATTTACTATCAATAGTTGTGCCATATAAAGAGGCTTGCTCTATCTCTGCGACTTCTTCTCTCCAGCAGCGAATTTCAAATGTATCTCCCACTCTTACAAAATGCTCCATTATCTTTTTCCACCATTGTGATGAAACGGAATTATCCATCATTTGAACGCTAAATTGCTTCATAAAATATCCTCTCCAAAAAACTATTTGCAAATGGTAGTGCGACTGCTCTGGATAATCTGACTGTTTGGATAATAGTTCAGAGCAGCGGTGCGTATACACTCTTCATCTTAATCATTGACTGTTCCGACGAGCTTTGCTATCTTTAAGCATATTTTCTTTTGAACAATGTAATAGACAAAATATAAGATAATGCGAAAATAACTATTGTGCTTACAAATCCAATTATCATGCTCAAATCGAAATTGTCTACAATAAAGCCTATAATCGCATTGTCTGTTACTCGTGACCAAATCCCCAAAACTACCAACAGTATAATTAGAATAAACATCACCGCAAATCCTGCATTAACGCCCAGCCAATAGTTAGAAGGCAGTATAAAGGCAAGGAACAGTAAGACAACACAAAATGAAGCCACAGACATAAACAAATAAAAACCAAACTGATACGCTGGAAAGCAGAAGTAGGAAATCGTGTTTACTGCGAGAGCAACACATAATCCGATAATTGCTGCAATCCCCGCAAAGGCATAACGGCTACTGACAATCTGCTTTTTTGAGAGCGGTAACGCAACTGCATATTTTCCCCATTTCCATTGTTCATCAGAATTGGCAAGGGTAATCAGCATAGAGGCAACTTCCAGCGGAACAAGCAGGAAACTAATATAAATGGAACCAGCCCCCTCCAAAATAATCATCAGAGCAGCAATGATAGCGAGATCCATGATAAGACGAGCAATCCCGTATTTTTTCTTAACAGTCAGGAAGTCTTTTGTCAATAAACCTTTCATTGCATTTCCCCCTTTACATAGAACAACATGATTTCTTCAATCGTGGCCGGGCCAACGATTGCATTTGAATATTGTTTTGCTGCCTTGTTGCGGTCTTTTACCAGAACCTTAAACTGATAATCTTCTTTTCGGTAAGCGACAATTTCGGATTTATCCAGAGTATCAAATACAGCGGCACCGCAACTCAAAATGCCGTAATTGTCAACCAGTTCGTCTTTTTCGTGGGTGAAAATCAATTTTCCTTTGTGGAGAAAGGTAATATAATCCGCAACCTTTTCCAAATCACTTGTAATATGAGATGATACTAAAACAGAGTGGTTTTCATCTTGAACAAAGTCAATGAGCATATCTAAAACATCATCACGGATGATAGGGTCAAGTCCGCTGGTTGCTTCGTCCAAAATCAGCAGTTCAGCCTTGTGGGACAGTGCCACGGCAAATGCCAATTTCACTTTCATGCCTTTGGAAAAGTCTTTAATTTTTTTATCCTTCGGCAGTTCAAATTTTTCGAGATGCTGGCGATAAAGCGGCCAATCCCAGCCGGAATAAATTCCAGACATGAATTTCCCGATTTCCTCTGCCGTGAAGATGTCAGGGAAATGGTTTTCATCGAAAACCACGCCGAGCTTATCTTTAATTTCGATTTCATCTGAAATATGGTCTTTACCAAAAATGAGTATTTTACCACCAGTTTTTTGCGTTTCATTTAGGATACAGTTAATCGTTGTCGATTTTCCTGCACCATTTTCTCCAATCAGCCCCATAATGACACCACGGGGGAGTGAAAAACTTACTTTGTCAAGAACAAAGTCGCCGTAATCTTTCGATAATTCTCGAATTTCCAAAACATTATCGCCCATCATTCATCCTCCTGATACATTAGTGTGAGTAATTCTGTCAGCTTATCCAGAGATATTCCGCTTGTGCGGGCAATCTCGATTGCTTCTGAAAACTTTTCTTCTATCTTTTTCTGCTGTTCTTCCAGATAGAAATCTTGATTTTGCGCTGATACATAACAACCCTTTCCGGCGGTCGTTTCAATAAAGCCATCTTCTTGCAATGTGGCGTATGCCTTTTGAACCGTTAAAATGCTGATATGCAATGACTTTGCCAATGACCTTACAGACGGAATTGCTTCGCCAGCTTTTAACTCACCACTCATAATTGCCGCTTTAATTTGTGACGCTATCTGCTCGTATAAAGGTCGGCTTGCCTTATTGCTTACGACTATCTCCAAATTCCCACCACCATTCTGTTCTTTAGTATTATGCTGTTACAAGTGCAGTATAAAACAGAAAAGCACAGGTGTCAAGAGGGTAAATTACAAAAAGCAGGCCAAACGCTTGTGTTCAGTCTGCTTTTTGCAATTTATATGGGCATGGAATAGTGTATGGCTGTCTTTCAAATTCGTGTGTTACTTTATGGCACATGAGCATATATGCAGGGCACGAAGGCGGTCGTGACGATCAACGACGACACGCTGCCCATGGACGCGGACGCGACGGTGACCAACGGCATGGGCGAGATCGTCGGCACGGGCACGCTGGAGATCAACAAGCCCATGGCCGTCTCGGCCTACGGCGGCACGATCCGCCAGATCCGCGTCAACGTCGGCGACGAGATCGAGCGCAAGGACACGATCTACGTGCTGGAGGACTCGCCGCTCACGCTCACGCAGGAGAGCCTGCGCATCCAGCGCGAGGCGGCCGCCGAAGAGCTGGAAGAGGCCAAGGAGCAGCGTGAGAACCTGATCATTCTGGCGCCCTGCGATGGCGTCATCGCCTCCGTGGAGGCGCTGGAGGTCGGCTCATCCGTCACCGCGGGCACCACGCTCCTGTCCATCCTCGAGGGCGAGGACATGACGCTCACCATCGCCGTGGACGAATTGGACGTCGTCTCCGTGCAGGAGGGACAGCCCGTCTCCATCACGGTCGACGCACTCAGCGACCTGACGGTCGAGGGCACGGTGGAGAAGATCGCGCCGGTCGGATCGGGCGAGAGCGGCGTCACGACCTACGATGTGAAGCTCTCCTTTGACGCGGCGGGCACCGGCATCCGCGCCGGCATGAACGCCACGGGCGAGATCCTGGTCGCGTCGGTGGAGGATGCGCTGTATATCCCCGTCGAGGCGCTCATGACGGTCAACGACCAGTACTGCGTGCTGACCGCCTCCGGCAGCTATCAGCCGGTGGAGACTGGCATCATGAACGACGAATACGTGCAGATCCTCTCGGGCCTGGAGGCGGGCGACCTCGTCTGCTATGAGAGCGATGCGTCCAGCTCGTCCGCGACGTCCATGGATATGGGCGGCATGGTTGTGGTGGACATGGGCGGCATGACTGGCGCGCAGATGGGCGGCATGCCCTCGGGTGATATGCCTTCGGGCAGCATGGGCGGCGGACGTGGCGCGCGCTGACGAGAGGAGCGATGAGACATGATCCAGATGCACGGCATCCGCAAGGAGTACCACATGGGCGAGAACATCGTCAGCGCCCTGGACGGCGTGGACATCTCCATCAAGCCGCGCGAATTCGTCTCCATCATCGGTCCATCGGGCTCCGGCAAATCAACGCTGATGAACATCATCGGTTGCCTGGACGTGGCGGACGAGGGCGAATACCTGCTCGACGGCCAGGCGATCGAGGACTACAGCGAGGATGAACTGGCAGTCGTGCGCAGCCGCAAGATCGGCTTCGTGTTCCAGCAGTTCAACCTGTTGTCCCGCATGACCGCGCAGGAGAATGTGGAGTTGCCGTTGATCTATCAGGGCATGCGCGCGGGCAAGCGCCACAAGCTCAGCGAGGAGGTGCTCGACCGCGTGGGCCTGCTGGAGCGCATGGACCACCGGCCCACGGAGCTGTCCGGCGGCCAGCAGCAGCGCGTGGCCATCGCTCGCGCGCTGGTGACGCGCCCCTCGCTGATCCTCGCCGACGAGCCCACGGGCAATCTCGACTCCCGCACGGGCGCGGAGATCATGCAGATGTTTCACGAGCTGCACCGGGCGGGCAACACCATCGTGCTCATCACGCACGATCCGGCCATCGCCGCGCAGGCCCCGCGCGCCATTCACATCCATGACGGACGCGTGATCAATCCGGCCTCGGAAAGCGAGGCGATTGTATGATCCTCATGCAGACCGTCTCCATGGCGTTCAAGGCCATCCGTGCCAACAAGGCGCGCGCCTGCCTGACGATGCTGGGCGTCATCATCGGCGTCATGTCCGTCGTGGTGCTCGTGGCCATCGGCCAGGGGACGACCGCGTCGGTCACATCCTCCATCCAGAGCATGGGCACAAACCTGCTGACCGTCAGCATTCAGACGCGCTCGTCGGGCCGGTTTGGCGGTTTCGGCGGGTTCAACAGCAGCAACCAGCGCGGCACGGTCATCTTGACGACCGACGACGTGCTCTCCTGGGAGGACAGCGACGCCGTCGCCGCCGTGTCGCCCACGGTCAGCGGCACGCTGACCGTCAAGGCGGGCAACGTCAACACCAGCGCGTCGATCATGGGCGTGCTGCCCAGCTATGAGGAGATCCGCAACCAGGGCGTCTCGGCGGGCCGGTACATTATCCAGGCGGATGTCGACAACCGCAGCGCCGTGTGCGTCGTGGGCGTGGACATCGCGGAGGACCTGTTCGGCACGACGGACGTCGTGGGCAACACGCTGTCCATCGACGGGCGCAAGTTCCGCATCGTCGGCGTGCTGGAGAGCAAGGGCACGTCCGGCGGCACATCCTCCGACGCCGTGGTCGTCGTGCCGTTCACGCTCGCTCAGCGGATGCTGGAGAACACATCCATCACGTCCATCAGCGTCTCGGCTACGGACGCCGCCAGCGTCGACGCCGCGCAGACGTACATCGAAAGCTACCTCTACCGCCGCTACCAGAACGACAGCAGCTACTCGGTCATGAACCAGAGCGAGATGCTCTCGGCCGTGGAGGAGACCAGCAGCACCCTCTCGCTGATGCTGGGCGGCATCGCCGGCATCTCGCTGCTCGTAGGCGGCATCGGCATCATGAACATCATGCTCGTATCCGTCTCCGAGCGCACGCGCGAGATCGGCATCCGCAAGGCCGTGGGCGCCAAGCGGCGCGACATTCTCCTGCAGTTCCTGGTCGAGGCAGTCGTCATCTCCGGCCTGGGCGGCCTGATCGGCCTGGCGCTGGGCGCGCTGCTCATGGACGCGCTGGAGGGCGTGTTGGGCATGGCGCTGACGATGTCCATGGGCGTTGTGCAGCTGGCGGTCGGCTTCTCCATGGCGGTCGGCATCGTCTTCGGCCTCTATCCTGCGGGCAAGGCGTCGAAGCTTCGGCCCATCGAGGCGCTCCACTACGACTGACCGGGCGCAAGTCGCCGTTGACGTGCATGTTTTCGAGGAATATAATGAAGCTATAGGCAACGCGCGAGCGCGCTGTACGATTCGCATGGGAGGTCGTCTGTATGTTTGGAAACAGCGCAAACAAGGTGGAGCATCTGGTTGAAAAGAAGAATGCGGAGAAGCTTTCGCATCTGGCCAACGACAAGCACGTGGAAACGGCTGTGGCAGCCATCGCAGGCCTGGGCAAGGTGGGCGGCGAGACGGCCGTGAACACGCTGGTGTCCCTGCTGCATTCGCCCGACAGGCAGCTGCGCCTGGCCACGGCGCGCGCAATGGGCGAGATGAAGGATGCCCGCACGCGCATGCACGTGAGCCATCAGCTGAGCATCGAGCAGGACGCAGAGGTCAAGGCGGCGCTGCAGGCGGCGCTGCACAACATCACCTCCGACATCAAGTAAGCCCGCCTGCCGAAAGATCCCCGCGTTCCTCCGGCCCTTTTACGCCCCCGAGAGGGGGCGCTTTTTTGCGCGCGGCGCGCCTTGCATTTTGGCCTGCGGCATGGTATGATACGGATGGCCTGCCTTTTGGAGCCGAAATCATAGAAAAGACGGCTCCCTACAGGCGGGCTTGCCGCGCACCTGGGATGTGCGCACGGCATACGATGAAGCAGCAATGCCAGCCCGCGGCGCCAAGAAACGGCGCGCCTTGCGGAAAATCGCCGCCTTTTGCGGCGGAAACGCGACATTGTATTGATTTTTCTGTGCCTTTCCTTTACAATGAAGCGTTGTCAAGGCCGGCATTATGAGTGACGGAGGGATTTCTGGATGAAGGAGATCCGGGTTTCAAAATTTGGCGGCAGTTCCCTGGCCGATGCGGGCCAGTTTGCAAAGGTGCGGGAGATCCTGCTTTCCAATCCCTCGCGCCGTTACGTCGTCCCCTCCGCGCCGGGCAAGCGCGCGGCAAACGACGAGAAGATCACCGACATGCTCTACGAGTGCCACCGTCTCGCTCGCGCGGGCGAAGACTTCTCCGCGCTCTTTGAGCGGATTGCGGACCGGTATCGCTCCATCGCCGATTCGCTTTCGTTGGATGTGCCGCTGGAGGAGCTGTTCAGGACGGTGCGCGCGGGCATCGAAAACAGCGAACGCCCGGACTATGCGGCCAGCCGCGGCGAATACCTCAACGGCATCCTGCTTTCGGCCTACCTGGGCTGGGACTTTATCGACGCTGCAGACGGCATCCTCTTTGACGCAGATGGGAAGCTCGACCAGAACGCCACGCAGGACGCGCTCTCGGCGCTGCTGCGCGAGCATGAGTACGCGGTCGTGCCCGGATTTTACGGCAGCATGCCCGACGGCACGGTGCACACGTTCTCGCGCGGCGGCAGCGACATCTCCGGCGCGATCGTGGCGCGCGCGGCGCACGCGGACCTGTATGAGAACTGGACCGACGTCAACGGCTGCCTGATGGCCGACCCGCGCATCGTGCGCGATCCCAAGCCCATCCGGCATGTGACGTACCGCGAGCTGCGCGAGCTGTCCTACATGGGCGCAAGCGTCCTGCACGAGGAGGCCATCTTCCCCGTGCGCATGGCGGGCATCCCCACAAACATCCGCAACACCAACGCGCCCGAGGAGCCCGGCACGCTGATCTCCCACGACGCGGAGGACATGGACAACGACTATGTGATCACCGGCATTGCGGGCAGCAAGGACTTTGCGATCGTCACCGTCGAAAAGGCGATGATGAATGCGGAGCTGGGCTTTGGCCGGCGCGTGCTGCAGGCGGTAGAGGAGAACGGCATCTCCTTTGAGCACCTGCCCACCGGCATCGACACGATGTGCGTCGTGTGCCACGAGCGCGCCCTGGAGGGCAAGCGCGACAAGCTGGTGCACCGCATTTATGAGCTGACCGATCCGGACTCGGTCGAGATCCACTCCGGCCTGGCGCTGATCGCCACGGTGGGCCGCGGCATGGTGCGCTCCAAGGGCACGTCGGCACGGCTGTTCAACGCGCTGCAGCGCGCGGGCATCAACGTGCGCATGATCGACCAGGGCTCCAGCGAGCTGAACATCATCGTCGGCGTGGACAATCTGGACTTTGAAAACGCCGTGCGCGCGATCTACCGCGCGTTCGTCACCGAGTTTGACCGCGAGCGCGCCTGAGGCGCATATCCGGGGCCGGGCGGGGGATTCCCCGTGCCGGCCCCTTTGCATTGCGTGCACCGCCGCAAACGTCCGCGCATACGGTGTATGCGGAGGTGTTTGCGCTTGAAACGAACGATCGCGGCGCTGCTCGCCGCCCTTTTGCTTCTGGCTGCCGTCCCGGTAGGCGCGGAGGAGGCCTTTCCGCCCGCAGGCGAGCTGATCCCGGGCATTGACGTGAGCGTGTGGCAGGGAGAGATCAACTTTGAGCAGGTGCGCGCCTCGGGCGTGCGGATCGTCTATATCCGCGCCAGCGCCGGACAGACGACTATCGACGCGCGTTTTCGGAGAAACTACGCGGGATTCAAGGCGCAGGGGCTGCAAATCGGCCTGTATCACTACCTGACCGCGCGTACGCAGGAACAGGCGCTCGAACAGGCGCGCTTCTTCGCCGAGACCATCGAGGGCACGCAGCCGGACTGCCGGCTTGCGGCGGACTTTGAGCGGACCGACGGGCTCACCGCACAACAGGCCAGCGACATTGTGCTCGCCTTCCTGGAGGAGGTCGAACGGCTGACGGGATTGGATGTCGTGCTCTACTCCGACGCCTGGGGCGCGCGCAGCCTGTGGACGGCGGAGCTGACGCGCTATCCGCTCTGGGTGGCCGACTACGGCGCGTCCTCGCCCGAGCCCAACGGCAAGTGGAGCGTGTGGGCGGGGTGGCAGTACACCGACCGCGGCGAGGTGCCGGGCATCTCGGGCAACGTCGACCTGGACCGCTTTACGCCGCTCATGCTGCTGGACAGTCCGACGCCGACACCCGGTCCGACGCCCACACCCGGCCCGACGCCCACGCCTGCGCCGTCGTATACCTGCGTGCCCGTCGACGCGCAGCGCTACGTCGTGCGCCGGGGCGATACGCTCAGCGCCATCGCCCAGCGCTTTGACGTGGGCGTGAATGCCATCGCGGCGCGCAACGGCATCGAGAACGTCAATCAGATCTATGCGGGGCAGGAACTGTTTATACCGGTTTACAAGTGACCGATGTGACAACGTGCAAGAAAAAAGCGACATTTGAAACGGCGCCGATTGACGCGCGGCGCCGCTTCCTCTATAATGACAACCATACGACGGATGCATTCGCGGCAGGCCGCAGAAAGGATGATACATCGCATGAACGACGTCAAAAACCCCAAAAAGCCACTGATCTACTATTATCTGATCGTGCTGGTCGTTATCATGCTGCTCAACGCCACGCTGGTGCCGATGCTCAGCCAGCGTAACATTCAGCAGGTGGATTACTCCACCTTCCTAACGATGCTCTCGGAAGGCCAGATCGGCGAGGTGCAGGTGGACGAGACGCAGATCGCCTTCACCTCTTCAGAAGAGAAAAACCCGATGATCTACGTCACCGGCCGCATGGAGGACGCGCAGCTGGTGGACAGGCTGACCGACGCCGGGGTCTCCTTTGGCCAGGTCGTGCCGCAGGAGATGTCCCCGCTGCTGAACTTCCTGCTGTCCTGGGTGCTGCCGCTGGGGCTGTTCTGGCTGGTGGGCTCGCTGCTGTTCCGCCAGATGTCCAAGCGCATGGGCGGCAACACCATGAGCTTTGGCAAGTCCAACGCCAAGGTCTATGTCGCGGCTCAGACGGGCAAGACGTTTAACGACGTCGCCGGCCAGGACGAGGCCAAGGAGGCGCTCACGGAGATCGTGGACTTCCTGCACCAGCCGGAAAAGTACAAGGAGATCGGCGCGAAGCTGCCCAAGGGCGCGCTGCTGGTGGGCCCTCCGGGCACCGGCAAGACGCTGCTGGCGCAGGCGGTCGCGGGCGAGGCGAAGGTGCCCTTCTTCTCGATCTCTGGCTCCGAATTCGTCGAGATGTTCGTCGGCATGGGCGCGGCCCGCGTGCGCGACCTGTTCAAGCAGGCGGGCGAAAAGGCCCCGTGCATCGTGTTCATCGACGAGATCGACGCCATCGGTAAAAAGCGCGACGGAAGCCCGATGGGCGGCAACGACGAGCGCGAGCAGACGCTCAACCAGTTGCTCACGGAGATGGACGGCTTTGACGGCGGCAAGGGCGTCGTCATTCTGGCGGCGACCAACCGGCCCGAGTCGCTAGACAAGGCGCTGCTGCGGCCCGGCCGCTTCGACCGGCGCGTGCCTGTCGAGCTGCCCGACCTGCAGGGCCGCGAGGCCATCCTGCGCGTGCATGCCCGCAACGTCAAGATGAGCCGGGACATCAACTTCACCGCCATCGCGCGCGCCACATCCGGTGCGAGCGGCGCGGAGCTGGCCAACATCATCAACGAGGGCGCGCTGGCGGCGGTCAAGGCCGGCCGCTCCACCGTCGAGCAGCAGGACCTGGAGGAGGCCGTCGAGACGGTCATCGCCGGCTACCAGCGCAAGAACGCCGTCATCTCCATGAAGGACAAGCTGACGGTCTCCTATCACGAGGTCGGCCACGCGCTCGTCGCGGCCAAGCTGAAGCATTCCGCGCCCGTGCACAAGATCACCATCGTGCCGCGCACGTCCGGCGCGCTGGGCTACACCATGCAGGTGGACGAGCAGGAGCAGGTGCTCATGACGCGCGAGCAGATCATGGACAAGATCACCACGCTCACCGGCGGACGCGCGGCGGAGGAGCTGATCTTCGGCTCCGTGACCTCCGGCGCCTCCAATGACATCGAGCAGGCCACCAAGCTCGCCCGTGCGATGATCACGCGCCTGGGCATGAGCGAGACGTTCGATATGACCGCGCTGGAGACGGTCGGCAACCCCTACCTGGGCGCGGACGCGTCGCTGATGTGCTCGGCGGATACCGCCGCCCGCGTCGATCAGGAGGTCGTGGCGATCATCCGCAAGGCGCACGGCCAGGCGCGCCAGATCCTGGAGGACAACAAGCAGAAGCTGCACGAGCTGGCCAAGTACCTGCTGGAGAAGGAGACGATCACCGGCGAGGAGTTCACCGTCATCCTCAACCGGCTGCCCCAGCTGCCGCAGACGGGCGAGGACGAGAAGCCCGAGGAGACATCCACGGACAAATGACAGGAGGCCGCCGCATCCGCAAAGGGCAAGTTCGCGGATGC
>OEQY01000070.1_pt1 | contig 33172 bp, 27 predicted proteins | sample 1539871 | NCBI WGS metagenome assembly OEQY01 (sample SAMEA3891877, study PRJEB23780) | metagenome | biome: terrestrial biome; feature: animal house; material: Caecal content | place: Italy | collected 2015-05-05 | reverse complement strand
GCTTTATAGTTGGAATAACACGGGCTAAAAACAGTTTTTGCTCCTTTTGATTACAAAACCAATGGATTTCATTGTCTGCAATTATAATATCATACCATGGTTCTTCTACAATTTCATCCAACGGAGCAATCGTTGTACCATATTTTATAATCTGATTATCCGTATATAAAGTAATCTGATCAACACTCCCATGAAAATACTCCATGGATGCAACTAATGGATCTAATAAACTTTGAAAGTCCGAATACATCTCATAACTAGATTCGTAATTCTTTTCAAGTATTCTTACCACAGTCTGATTAAAAGAAATATAGTTGCAAAGATTATTATAAATTTGGATATCACTATCCATGGTAGAAAGCTGTTGTTCCATATAATCTCTCATACGAGTTTCTTCTTGCTGAAGCAACAATTTACTTAATTGTGTAAAATTAAATACACCAATAATGACCAATGGCAAAAGACCTACACAGAAATAAATTGCAATTAGTTTATTCCTCAATTTCTGATCTCTAAAAAATCTTATGATTTGTTTCATCGCTGCCTCCACCATTATCCTCGAAACTTCTGAGGCGTCACTCCAAAATATTCTCTAAAGTTTTGACAAAAGTAGGATACATTTTGATATCCTACGGAATAACTAATTGTAACAATCTTCTCATGTGTGGTTTCCAATTTCTTTTTTGCCATTTCCATTCTGTAATTCTTAATAAAACGGCTTAAATTCAGACCTGTTTCCTTCTTAAAAATATGACTTAAATAGCTTGGAGCCATATATACTTTTTCCGCAAGCATTTCTACACTCAATTCTTCTCCATAATGGTCATAGATATATTGCTTAATACTTTCAATTTCTTTATGTAACAATGTCCGACTCTGCCCAAACACAGCTTCCAAAGCGGTTACATTTCTATTTACAACATCCATAATGTCATTTAGCGTTGTAGCTCGATATAGTTGTTCAATATCTTTTGTTAAATCTTTTTCACTCTTATTTGGCAATTCCTCATAAAAGTCTTTTAATATATTGGAAAAAATAAACTTAACATAAACTTGGGAAAAGCCCTGTGCCATATAGTATTTTTTTTCCAAACAGGCAAGATGTTCTTTCAAGGAATCTAAATCTTTCATTTTTAAATCTTGATGAATCTGTTTTGTCAAAATATCATCATCCGGCACTTGTACTGAATGGGTACGTCCTGTTTCCACACTCTCTTGTTCACTCAAGTAGATATGAATATCAGGACGGTAAAATCTCCGTTCTAACAATGCCTCTAAATTATCTAGACAAACGGAAAGTTCTTCGATACCATTTAATTTTTTGCTTACTGCAATGTATGGATCTTTCCCATAACGATTCTGGAAAAAATTCAATAGCATTTCTGCAATTTCCTGATCAGTTTGTTTTCCCTCTTTTCTTAATATAATTCCCTGCTGAGGATTCAAATTCAAATAAAAAACAGTTTCATCCAACAGTTTTCGAAAACAGCGATTAAAATCCTCTTCCGTCTTTCCAAAAAATTCCTGATCAAATTCGATTAGAAACATCTTTTGATAAGGTTCTAATACTGTACGTTCTAAAAGTTTTCCTGTTTTTTGTTCAATCTTCTCTGGTGATATTCCATTGATTAGTGAATACAAAACATACTCTTTCATGAAATTATTTTGTTTATCTTTCTGTAATTGATCTTCCTTTTCCTTCTCCAATTCTTCCGTCATACTTAAAATCGTATTCTGAAATTCTTTTGGATCTACTGGCTTTAAAATATAATTCTTCACTCCATATTGCATTGCAATTTTCGCATATTCAAATTCACTATATCCACTAAAAATCGCAATCTTCATCTCTCTTCTTTTGGGAGCAACCGTCTGAATTAATTCAATTCCATCCATAAATGGCATCTTGACATCTGTAATTAGAATATCTATTGGCTGCTTTTCCAAAAATTCCAATGCTGCCTTTCCATTTGCTGCTTCAAATATTTCCATCTGCATTTCTTTGGAAAAGAAACGTTTCAACAACATTTTTATTCCGTTTCTTTCAATCCGTTCATCGTCTACTACTAAAATCCGATACATTTTGTCACCTTTTTCCTTTTTTCTGTAAAGTATTCACTTGGAATCCACTTTGCCACTTTCTTATTTTATTATATCAACATTTCCAGTTTTGGGAAAGTAGTTTTTCTCTTGATATTTTGGAATAAATAGGATATACTGAAGCTATCAATTCTTTATAGTTATTGGTATTTATTGGAGAATTATTATTTCATTATGGAGGCATTACTATGACTTATGAACAGATAAAAGATATACTGATAAAGCACGACCAGCTTCATCTATTAAAATACTACGATAAACTAACGGAGGAACAACAAGCCAACTTACTGGCACAAATCTCCTCTGTAAACTGGCATCTATTAGAACTGCTGCAAAATAGACAAGATACCGAAACAGTAAAGGGAAAATTAGAACCACTTGGAGCTTTGGAAGTTTCTGAGATTGAGAAACGCAAAGAAGAATTTACTCAAATCGGAATAGAAGCTCTAAAAGCTCAAAAAGTTGGCGCTGTTTTACTCGCAGGCGGCCAGGGAACTCGCCTTGGATTTGATAAGCCAAAAGGAATGTTTAATGTTGGTATTACAAAAGATCTTTATATCTTTGAATGTCTCATTCATAATTTAATGGATGTCGTAAATCAAATTAATACCTGGGTTCCATTATACATTATGACAAGTGACAAAAATCATGAAGATACCGTTCACTTCTTTGAAGAAAAACAGTATTTTGGCTATAATAAAGATTTTATTCGCTTCTTTAAGCATGATATGGCACCATCTGTAGATTTTAATGGAAAACTTCTCATGGAAGATAAAGATCGCCTTTCTCTTTCTCCAAATGGAAACGGTGGTTGGTTCCACTCTCTGCAAAACGCTGGACTTATTTCTCATATGAAAGAAATTGGCATTGAATGGCTCACTGTCTTTGCAGTGGATAATGTCTTACAGCGAATTAACGATCCAGCCTATGTTGGCGCAGTCATTGCATCTGGATGTGACTGTGGTGGTAAAGTGGTACGAAAAGCAGATCCTTACGAACGGGTTGGCGTACTATGTTTAGAAGATGGAAAACCATCCATTGTAGAATACTATGAAATGACCGATGATATGATTCATTTAAAAGATGAAAACGGAAATCTACTTTATAACTTTGGTGTTATTTTAAACTATATGTTCCGTTTAGATAAACTGGAACAAATTGTCAATAAAGAATTGCCAGTACATATCGTAGAAAAGAAAATCCCTTATATGGATGAAACTGGTACATTTATAAAACCAGATAAACCAAACGGATATAAGTTTGAAGAACTCGTCCTAGATATGATTCATCTGATGGATAGCTGCCTTCCTTATGAGGTAGTTCGAAATCATGAGTTCGCTCCAATTAAAAATCCAACTGGAGTTGATTCCGTCGAATCTGCCAGAGCACTTCTTCAAGAAAATGGAGTCACATTATAAGAAGATTTGGAACTAATCACAGTTAGAATTACTTGAATTATTATAAATGAGCGGTGGGAAGAAACGATATTTATTTGAAATAGTTTCTTTTTGCACCGCTCATAATCATCTCTAATCTTCTTATTTTTTACAAAATTATAATTCCAGCAATTTTTCCATAAGACGGAATCCTTCTTCTATAAAAATTCCTGACTTTTTTGCTTCTTTCTCATTATAAGGACATCCTTCCTGTTTCTTTGTACTATCATACAACAAATATGGAACTGGATTGGATGTATGAGTCCGACAGCGAATCGGAGTTGGATGATCTGGCATAATGAGCATACGAAAATCTATCTTTTTATTTTCTAATTCTTTTACAACTAGTTGAATTACTCTTTGATCCAAATATTCAATTGCTTGAATCTTTCTTTCTATACTTCCCTGATGTCCCATCTCGTCTGGAGCTTCTACATGAATATAGGCAAAGTCATATCCATTTTCCGTTAAATCTTTTACCGCAGCCATTGCTTTTCCTTCATAATTAGTATGTAAGGAACCATTTGCACCTTCTACTTCTACTACATTCATCCCTGCTCCTACCGCAATTCCTTTTAACAAATCAACCGCAGAGATCATTGTTCCCCTTTTTCCAGTTTTTTTCTCAAAAGAATCTAGCTGTGGTCTGGTGCCAGCTCCCCAAAACCAAAGGGAATTGGCTTTGTTTAATCCATTCTTTGCACGTTCCAGATTAACTGGATGTTGATTTAAAATATCAAAACTTTTTCTTTGCATTTCTCTCAGTACTTCATCGGATGGAAGATAATCTCCAATTTTTCTTCCTAAAATATCATGTGGCGGAGTTAATTCTACAACCATTCCATGATTCCAGATTAAAAGATGGCGATAGCTTGTTCCAACATAAAACTGATAGGTTTCACTTTCAAACACTGGCTTGATCGCTTCGATTAAAGCAGCTGCTTCCTCTGTGGAAATTTCACTGGAACTATGATCAATAATGCTGCGCTCTTCATATGAAATTCCCTCTTCTTCGGATAGAGTGACAATATTGCAGCGCAGAGCGACATCTGTTGGTTTCATATCCACTCCAATGCTCAACGCTTCCAGTGGAGAACGTCCCGTATAATACTGTTTTGGATTATATCCAAGTACCGCTAAGTTTGCCGTATCACTGCCTGGTTTCATTCCGTCGGGTATTGTCTTAGCCAAACCAATTTCAGAAACCATCGCTAATCTATCCATTTCTGGTGTTTTTGCATATTCTAATGGAGTCATTCCTCCCAATTGTTCCAATGGCTCATCTGCCATGCCATCTCCCAGTACTACAACATATTTCATAGAAATACTCCTTTCATTTTCATCGGTCAAAACCTTCCTACCTAATTCATTATGATACAAAAGTTCGGAAAAGTCCAGCAATTAATCCAGTAAAATTTTTCAGTACTCCACGCTTATGAGACAAAGTCCCTGTGCTGGAGCAATACCTGAAACGAGTTCTCGGTTTCCAGTTTCCAATATTTCCTGAATCATATCTGGACTCTTTTTTTCTTCTCCAATTTCTACTAATGTACCAACTATTTTTCGAACCATATGATACAGAAACCCATTTCCTTGAAAAAAAATTTGACATTCCTGTTCCGTTTCTTTCCAACTAATCTGCTCTATTACCCGAATGGAAGATTTTTTCATCTTTTTTTGATCACAAAATGGTAAAAAATCGTGCTCTCCGATCAAATAGGCTGCTGCCTGTTTCATCTGATCAATATGCAAAGGCTTGCCATAATTCCACAGATAGTTTCGTTCTAATACATTACGGATTGGAGAAAGATGAATCCGATAAGCATATGTTTTTCTTACCGCATTTAACCGACTGTGAAATCGCATTGGTACTTCTTCCATGGCAGAGACAACAATATCTTGCGGAAGATAATCATTGATATACTGCTGAAGCTGCTGGGCTGTTCCATTAAAATTTAACTTTGCATTTGCAACTTGTCCAATCGCATGTACTCCCGCATCGGTGCGTCCAGAACCATGCACTTCTATCGCTTCCCCAGTTAGTTTTTCCAGAATGGATTCTAATTTACCTTGAATTGTTTTATCGGTATTTTTTTGTTTCTGCCATCCATTATATTTTGTCCCATCGTACTGCAAAATCATTTTATAATTTTTCATTCTGCTTCCCCTTTCTCTTTGTTAAAAACTAGGTGGAGAACTCACCCATAAAATCACTGCTCCAGTTTTAGAAGTAATGAAATGTGTACAACTTGGTACAAAATAAAAAGAGTCTCCCTTTTTGGCTTTATATGTTTGACTTCCTAATGTAATAGTAATCACTCCAGACAATACATATCCAAACTCTTCTCCTTCGTGTGGATGATCCATATTCGTAGAACCTCCAGCTTCCAGTTTAAGAAGAATTGGTTCCATCTGATTTTTCTGAGCATTTGGAATAATCCATTTAATTGTATTATGCCGTTCATGATCTTGTTTTTCAAAATAATCTTCTTTCACAAATACAACCTGTTCTTCTGGAATATCATTAAAAAATTCTGCGGGTGTCGTTCCAAGACACTGCAAAATATCAATCAATGTGGCAATTGAAGGAGACGTATGATTTCGTTCTACCTGTGAGATAAATCCCTTGGACAGTTCCGTTCTATCTGCTAATTCTTTTTGTGTTAATCCTTTTAAGATACGTAACTGTCGGATTTTATGTCCAATATCCATTTTGCAGTTTCCTCTTCCTCTATATTATCTAAAGATTAATAATCCATGCTTTATTAAACTAAAAGTTTAGTAAAACTAAACAAAATTATTATACATTAAATCCTGTTTCTGTCAAGTATTTTCAGAGAAAAAAAGGTTTTTTTGTTTGAATTTTTTCGTTTTTGTGCTATAATGAGATTAATATGATTTTTCAAAGGAGGATAAAATCAATGGGAACAAAATATGCTGCATATGTCGGCTGCTACACATTCCACGGTTCCAGCAAGGGAATCTGCATTTTTGATGTGGATGTAAAAAAAGGACGGTTAAAAAAAAGAAAAGAAGTAGCCGTAAATAATTCTTCTTATCTGACCATTTCTCATAACAAAAAATTTCTTTACACTGTAGTGGATGAGGGTGTCGCAGCATTCCGCATACTACCTGACGGTGACCTGGATCATATTAATACAGCTACAATTAAAGGAATGCGTGGTTGTTTCCTTACTGTAGACTCAAAAAATAAATTTCTTTTGACAGCAGGTTATCACGATGGTAAAATGACAGTTTTAAAACTAAGGAATGACGGTTCTGTCGGAAAAGTAACGGACGAGTTCTATGACAATGGTATTGGAAGCGTTGCAGAACGTACCTTCCGTCCTCACGTTAGTTGTGTTGCTTTTACTCCAGATGAAAAATATGTCTGCATGGTAGATTCTGGAATTGACCAAGTTCGTATTTTCCGTTTCGATCATCAGAGAGGTTTCGTTCGCCTTGTAGATATTCTTCACTGCGAATTAAATTCAGCTCCAAGACATCTTCGTTTTAGTAAAGATGGACGTCATATGTATTTAATTTCCGAGTTAAAAAATTATATTACAGTTTACAACTATATTCCAGGTGACTCGCATCCTGAATTTGAATTTAAACAGCTTGTTTCTTCTGTTCCAAAGAAACATACTGAGATTTCCGCCGCATGTGCATTAAGATTCTCTCCTGATGATAACTATGTTTTTAGTTCTAATGCAGGAGAAAATACAGTCGGATTTTTTGAACGTAATATGGAAAATGGACTGTTATATAACAAATGTATTTTGCCAATCAGCGGAGAATATCCAAAAGATATCGCCGTCTTTCCTGATGGAAAACACATTGTATGCATGAACCAAGATTCTAATTCTTTAACATTTTTCACATTAAATTATGAAGAAAACGTTATTGTCATGAATGGTCTTCCACTCAAATTAGATAATCCAAATTGCTGTGAGTTTGTAGAATTAGAAGAATAATTTATTTCGCAGATTATAATCTTTTCATCTCACATCATTGTGAGCAACAATAACACCTTAACGATATAAGGCATATTATGATACCTCTTTTCATATATTAATCCAGACCAAAAGTTCCATCTGGATCTTGTATATGAAAAGAGGTTTTTTATGAATCAATTTCGTGCTGCTCAGCAAACAGATCAAACTGACCACGGCTATCTTCAAATTCAGGTTGTATCTTCTGAAAATAACTTTCCTATTCCCGATGCTACAATTACAATCCGAAACGAAACGTCTCCTGATACTGTTTTGGAGGAACTTCATACCAATTCTTCTGGACAAACTGATACGATTACATTGCCTTCTCCTCCACTTGAATACAGTCTCAATCCAGGAGAACCCCGTCCATACTCAGAATATTCCATCCAAATTACAGCCCCTGGTTTTGAACCCTTAAACATCGATGGAACAGAAGTGCTTTCTGGTGCTACTTCCATTCAAGATGCCCGCCTTCGACCAATTGCCCTTGGACCATCTCAGTCAATCGTCATCCCAGATCATACATTATATGGAGATTATCCTCCAAAAATCGCAGAAGCAGAAATCAAACCAGTGAATCAAAGTGGTGAAATTGTACTAAGCCGTGTCGTTGTTCCAGAAACAATCATCGTACATGATGGAGTTCCAACTAATTCTTCTGCGCCAAATTACTTTGTTCCCTACCGTGATTATATTAAAAATGTTGCTTCCAGTGAAATTTATTCTACTTGGCCTGAAAGTACTATTGTTGCCAATGTTTTAGCCATTATGTCATTTACGCTTAACCGAGTTTATACCGAATGGTACCGAAACAAGGGATATGATTTTACAATCACTTCCTCCACTGCATTTGATCATAAATGGATTTATGGAAGAAACTTCTTTGAAAGTATTTCTGTCGTTGTAGATGAGATTTTTGATCAGTATCTCTCACGCCCGAATGTCAAACAGCCAATTTTAACTCAATACTGTGATGGCAAACGAGTCTCTTGTCCCGATTGGATGACACAGTGGGGGTCTATGTCTCTTGGAGAACAGGGATATAGTCCAATTGAAATTCTGCGCTATTTCTATGGCAATGATATATATATTAATTCAGCAGAACAGATTTCGGGTATTCCTGCTTCTTGGCCAGGATATGACTTAACGATCGGTTCTTCTGGCAATAAAGTCCGTCAGATGCAAGAACAGCTTCTAACCATTTCTAATATCTATACTGCCATTCCAACCATCACTCCTTCTGGGTATTTCGGCGAAGATACCGCTGAAGCTGTAAGAGAATTTCAAAGTATATTCGGTCTCGGTGAAACTGGAATTGTGGATTTTCCTACTTGGTATAAAATTAGTCAAATCTATGTTGGTGTAACTCGAATCGGGGAATTGAATCCATAATTTTTCTCTCACAAAAAGGATGTTATAACACAAAAATAATCTTCCAGGATTTCCTTTTGTGTTATAGCATCCTTCTCTTAGTCTTCTCTCAAATATTTGATCATCCCAGGTCCTAACGTTTCCGTTGGACGGGCAAGAAATCCATGTTGTGTATAGAATAGTTCTCTCCCTTTCGCACACATTAAGTCAAACATCATTTCTGTTCCTGGCAATCGAAGCTGCTCTACAAATTCTTCCAGTCGGTTCAAAATCATTGTCCCAACCCCAAGCCGCTGTGCCTGCGGAGGAATGATCAAATCTTGCACATAACAAACTACTGCTCCATCTCCTACAATTCTGCCCATTCCAATTGGCTGATCTGCCAAATATGCTCCAACAGTAATCAAACTATTTTCCAATGCCTTTTGTGCCTGTTCTCTCGAAAGTTTTTTCCATCCTACTCGATCTCTTAATTTTAAATATTCTTCTACTGTAATTGTATTAACCCTTAATTCTAACATTATTTCCTCCTATATCTCATCTCAAGTAAAGCATTTCACGAATTAATTGAGAATTGAGATGATATTTTACAAAATAATTTGTCCTTTTATATAAAATATCCCTGTTTTTTAAGTTTGTTTTGTATAAAAGCCATAACTTTTTCATCATTTCTCTATTGTATTTTTTTTATTTTTCATGTATGATAGAAACTAGAAAGAACGAAAAAATTGATCAGGAGGGATTCCCATGGAAAGTAAAATGATAAAAATTTATCCTAGAAATAATCAATCCGTACCATTAAAAATTATTCCAGGACATTTCGCAACAAATCATTCCCATATTAATACTTATATTGATATGACAACGCTAAAGACGAGACAAAGCGATGCACTGGCAGTTGCTAAAATGCTAGTAGAACAATATGTACATACTACAATCGTAGATACTATTATCTGTCTTGAAGGTACTCAGGTAATTGGCGCTATGCTGGCAGAAGAATTAACCCGAGCTGGTTTCTTCTCTCGAAACGCTCATAAAAGTATCTATGTCGTCACACCAGAACAAAATTCCAATACGAGTCAGCTAATTTTCCGTGATAACTTAAAAAATATGGTTACAAATCGTAATATTATCATATTAGAACCATCCATCACAACTGGCTATACTACATTAAAAGTTCTTGAAATGGTTCGCTATTACGGTGGTATTTTACAAGGTATTTCTGCTATTTTCAGTGTACCTGATAAAATTGGAGGCATCCCAATCAATGCGCTGTTTTCCAAGAAAGATTTACCAAGTTATCAAACTTACGATTATACGGAATGTCCATTCTGCAAAAACGGTATTCCAATTGATGCTCTCGTAAATGGATACGGATATTCCAAACTATAAAAAGTCTTTCCGAGATATCTTTTCTATATAATAATACAAAGGCAAAAATTACAAAAGATTCCAAGCAAGTTCGTTTCTCCATATGATAGGAGTTGAAACTTGCTTGGTTTTTCTTTTCCTTCTTTTATTCTACCGCTTCTTCTGAAAGATCTTCTGGATTATAACAAGTCACTCCCAATACAACAACGTCGTACTTTTCTCCCGTTGCTGCCGTAGCTACTTGAAGGCTTGTTACATTGCCATTGGCAAGTGCCTTCTCCCACTTATTCGTTACAGTTTTCATTGTTACTTCTCCTACTTCTTGACTGTCTTCATCCGTACTTGTCTGTGGTCCATAAATTGCTGTTAATTGTTCCATTAACTGTGCTTGAAAAGCCTCTAAATTATCATCCGCATTTCTTCTTTCAAACTGAAATGCAACCTGAGCTAATTTTCCATCCTTTCCACATATAAGCTCCACCGATGTAGGAATCTGATCTCCCATCTTATATCGAATTGTTGGATTATATCGAATTGCTTTTCCATTTGCCATCACTTCGGCTCTTCCAATATCATATCCAAGCACCGCCTCAATTTCTTCTTCCATCAGTCCCCATTTTAGATCTTTATAGTAATACCCCTCTTCCCCATGCAGCATTGCATTTAAATCAATTTCTTCCATTGTGGAAGGATCGGCAGTCTCTGCCTGAGAGTTTGGTTCATTGAAATTACTGGTTACTCCACATCCGCTAAAAGTCAATACAATCGTCATCACTACCAGCAAAATTATTGTTTTTTTCCACTGTACTTTCATTATTTACCTCCTAACGAACTCGTTCTGGGAATCCCACTTTTTTCTGTACTTTTCTTAACGTTTTCATTGCAACATAGTTTGCTTTCTCTGCATTTGTTTTAATGATGTTGTCCACATAATCTTTATTTTTTAATAAATCTGCCTGCTTATCTTGAATCGGCTTTAATATGGATGCAACCGACTCACCTACTGCCAGTTTAAATTCTCCATAACCCTTTCCGTCAAATTCTGCTACAATTTCATCTGGAGTTTTTCCAGTACATGCGGAATAAATATTAATCAAGTTTTTAATTCCAGGCTGTTCATCACAATAACGAATACATGCTTCGGAATCCGTTACCGCACGCTTAAATTTACGAATAATTGTATCTGGATCATCCGTCAAATAAATACTTGCATTGGCATTCTCATCCGACTTACTCATCTTTTTCGAAGGATCTTGAAGACTTTGAATCTTCGCTCCTACTTTTCCAATATAAGCTTCTGGAATCGTAAAGACATCTCCATAAATATTATTAAAACGCATTGCAATATCTCTCGTTATTTCCAAATGCTGCATCTGGTCCACACCAACTGGAACTACATCGGACTGGAATAATAAAATATCTGCTGCCATTAAAACAGGATACGTAAATAATCCTGCGTTAATATTGTCTGCATGTTTGGCAGCTTTATCTTTAAACTGTGTCATACGGTTTAATTCTCCCATATACGTAAAACAATTTAAAATCCATGCTAATTCTGCATGTGCTGAAACATGAGACTGATAATAAATACAGTTCTTCTCTGGATCCAAACCAGCAGCAATATAAAGTGTTAAAAGATTTCTAGCACGTTTTCTAAGTTCTGCTGGATTTTGTCGAACTGTGATAGAATGCATATCTACAACCGAATAAAAGCACTCGTATTCATCCGACAACGATACCCAGTTATTTAACGCTCCAAGATAATTTCCAAGTGTCAGTGTTCCCGTTGCCTGCATTCCGCTAAACAACATCTTTTTTCCATTTAACATAATTCAATCCTCCTAAATTTCATACATTATATGAGAATGCTTTGCTGTGAACTTTTTACTCCATAATTGTTTTTTATCTCATAGGATTATTACTCGAATGCTCTAATTTAGAATAGTATTTGCTATGAGAAAAAAAAGCTTTTGCCCCATGATTATGGGACAAAAGCTGAAACTTCTGCGGTACCACCCAAATTGGCAAAACCCTCTCATACATGTATAATAATACATATTACCGATAACGGCGGCTTCCGTCAGCACCTATTAATCTCAACTGAAATGTTCAGGCTGCCCTCCCAAGTCCATTTAAAATAGTCTATGCTGCTGCACTCACACCTCCTGCAACTCTCTGAATACATCCAACTATTTCTACTACTCTTGATCTGCGGTTTGGTTATTTATTCTTTGTTTAGTATAATGCCGAATATTCCGCCTGTCAAGTCTTGGATAAAATTTGATGTAAAACTATCCTCAATACAGCAAATCAGTTGATATTCTGCTTTTTCATTGATTACTTCTTTTTACTAAATACTTTTTCACATATTGTCCAGTATAGGAAATTGGATTTTCTGCTACTTGCTCTGGAGTTCCCTGAGCAATAACCGTTCCTCCTCCATCTCCGCCTTCTGGTCCCATATCAATTAGATAATCTGCCGTCTTTATCACATCCAAGTTATGCTCAATGACAAGTACCGTATTTCCATTTTCTGTCAGTCTCTGTAAAATTTCTGTCAATTTATGAACATCGGCAAAATGTAACCCTGTGGTTGGTTCGTCCAGAATATAAATTGTCTTTCCCGTGCTGCGTCTGCTTAATTCAGTTGCCAGCTTAATTCTCTGTGCCTCTCCTCCTGATAAAGTTGTGGATGGCTGTCCAAGACGGATATAGGATAATCCTACATCATATAATGTCTCAATTTTTCTGCGAATCGACGGCACATTTTCAAAAAACGTTAATGCCTCTTCCACCGTCATATTCAATACATCATAAATACTTTTTCCTTTATAGAGCACTTCCAATGTTTCTCGGTTATAGCGCTTTCCTCCGCATACTTCACATGGTACATAGACGTCTGGCAGAAAATGCATTTCAATTTTAATAATTCCATCTCCAGAGCAAGCTTCACATCTTCCCCCTTTGACGTTAAAACTAAATCTTCCTTTTTGATATCCTCTTGCTTTCGCTTCCGAGGTAGAGGCAAATAAATCTCTTATCATATCAAAAACACCTGTGTAAGTAGCTGGATTGGAACGTGGAGTTCGTCCAATTGGGCTCTGATCAATATTAATTACTTTATCCAGATATTCCATTCCTTCTATTTTCTTATAACTTCCTGGAATCAGACGAGCACGATTTAATTTTCGTGCCAATGCTTTATATAAAATCTCATTTACAAGACTACTCTTTCCAGATCCTGAAACTCCAGTTACGCATGTGAACACTCCTAATGGAATGGAAACGTCGATATTCTTCAGGTTATTTTCTCTGGCTCCATAAACTTTCAGCCACTGCTTCGGCTCTCTTCTTATCTCTGGAACTGGTATTTGAATTCGTCCGCTTAAATATGCACCAGTTATGGATTTCTCACAATTCATAATATCTTCTGCGGTACCAGTAGCAACTACTTCTCCTCCATGCTCGCCTGCTCCAGGCCCGATATCCACAATAAAATCTGCTGCTCGCATCGTATCTTCATCATGTTCTACTACTAAAACAGAATTCCCCAAGTTTTTTAAGTGAAGCAGTGTATTTAATAGTTTATCATTATCTCTCTGATGTAATCCAATACTTGGTTCATCTAAAATATATGCCACCCCTACTAATCCTGAACCAATCTGTGTTGCCAAACGAATTCTCTGTGCTTCTCCTCCAGACAGAGTCGCCGTTGCACGAGCCAGGCTTAAGTAATCCAATCCAACATCAATTAAAAAACGAACTCGGGCACGAATCTCTTTTAATACCTGTTCTCCAATAGATTGCTGCATTGGATTTAGTGTAAGTTCACTCCAAAAATGATCCATCTGCTTAATGGATAAATTCGTAACTTCAAATATATTTTTATCTCCAATCGTAACCGCAAGCGACTCCTTCTTCAATCGCTGCCCCTTACAAGTTTTACATGGAGTAATTCGCATAAACGTTTCATATTCTGCCTTCATTGTCTCAGAAGCAGTTTCTCGATAACGCCGCTCTACATTTTTAATTAGCCCCTCAAATACTACGTCATAGATTCCTTCTCCACGCTGTCCTTTATAATATACTTTTACAGAACGATTCGTACCATAAATCAACAAATCATGAATTTCTTTTGGATATTGTTCAAATGGAGTGTCCAATCGAAATTCAAATTCTTTACTTAATGCGTTCAATACTGCCCTTGTATAACTTGTTGGATCGGTACACGACTGCCATCCTAAAACAGTAATCGCTCCTTCATCAATACTCAAACTCTTATCGGGTATCATAAGATCTTCATCAAATTCCATCTTATATCCAAGTCCAAAACAAGTTGGACAAGCTCCAAATGGGTTATTAAAAGAAAAACTTCTTGGCTCAATCTCATCAATGCTAATTCCACAATCTGGGCAGGAAAAACTCTGGCTAAATGTCAAGGCTTCTCCTCCAATCACATCAATTACAACCAACCCATCGGTTAGTTTCAGCACATTTTCTAACGAATCGGTTAGTCGACGCTCAATTCCCTCTTTCACTACAAGTCGATCTACAATAATTTCAATATTATGTTTTATATTCTTATCTAAAACAATCTCTTCACTTAGATCATATTGATTTCCATCCACACGTACTCGAACATATCCGCTTCGTTTTGCTTGATCCAGAATTTTCTCATGTCTTCCCTTTCTTCCACGGACAACTGGAGCTAATAATTGTATTTTCGTACGATCAGGAAGCTGCATAATATGATCTACCATTTGATCTACGGTCTGCTTTTTTATCTCTCTCCCACATTTAGGACAATGGGGAATTCCAATACGAGCATAGAGCAAACGAAGATAATCGTAAATTTCGGTTACAGTTCCAACGGTAGAACGTGGATTTCGGTTTGTAGATTTTTGATCAATCGAAATAGCTGGAGATAATCCTTCAATACTCTCCACATTCGGTTTTTCCATTTGTCCTAAAAACTGTCTCGCATAGGAGGATAATGACTCCATATAACGCCGCTGTCCTTCTGCATAAATCGTATCAAACGCTAATGATGATTTACCAGAACCGCTTAATCCAGTCAAAACAACAAATTCATTTCTTGGAATATCTACATCAATATTTTTTAGATTATGCTCACTAGCTCCTCTTATTTTAATAAACTGTGACATCTCTATTTCTTCCCTTCGTTTAAATACAGTTTTAATTCCTTTAACTGATCTCTTAACTCTGCCGCTGCCTCAAAGTTTAACTCTGCTGCCGCCTGCTGCATTTTCTTTGTAATTTGTTTTATTAACTTATTCAATTCTTTCTCCGACATAGATTCTGGATCTTTTTCCAAACCTGCGCTCGCCGCTTCAGCTGCCTTTGAAATTCGAATTAAATCTCTTACCGCTTTTTTAATTGTCTGCGGTGTAATTCCATGTATTTCATTGTATTTTTTTTGAATCATTCGGCGCCGATTTGTCTCTTCAATAGCCCTTGCCATAGAATCCGTAATCTGATCGGCATACATAATAACATGTCCCTCTGCATTACGTGCAGCTCGTCCAACCGTCTGAATCAAAGATGTCTCTGAACGCAGAAATCCTTCTTTATCGGCATCCAAAATTGCAACCAATGCAATCTCTGGAATATCCAATCCTTCTCGCAATAAATTAATCCCGACTAACACGTCAAATACGTCCAATCGCATATCTCGAATAATCTCTGCCCGCTCCAATGTATCAATATCCGAATGCAAATACTTCACTCGGATTCCATTCTCACGCATATACTGTGTTAAATCTTCTGCCATCCGTTTTGTTAACGTTGTAACAAGCACCTTATTTTTTTGCTTGACCGTTTTATTAATTTCCACAATTAAATCGTCAATTTGTCCATTCACCGGACGCACATCAATCTCTGGATCGAGTAACCCAGTCGGACGAATGACCTGTTCTGCCCGAAGCAGTTCGTGCTCCTGTTCATAAACATTTGGGGTCGCAGATACAAATAACATCTGATTAATTTTACTTTCAAACTCAGAAAAATTCAAAGGTCGATTATCTAACGCAGACGGCAAACGGAATCCATAATTCACAAGTGTCATTTTACGTGAACGGTCTCCCGCATACATTCCTCTGACTTGCGGAATTGTAATATGGCTTTCATCTACAATAATAAGGAAATCATCTGGAAAATAATCCATTAATGTATGAGGAGCTTCGCCTGGCTGTAACCCTGATAAATGCCTCGAATAATTTTCAATTCCAGAACAGAACCCTGTTTCCTTCATCATCTCGATATCATAGTTCGTTCTTTCCGCAATTCTCTGTGCTTCTAATAGTTTATCTTCTCTTTTGAAATAGGCAACTTGCTCTTCTAGTTCTTTTTCAATCTCCTTCGTTGCCTTTAATAATTTTTGAGGATCTACTACATAATGAGATGCCGGGAAAATTGCAATATGCTCCAATCGGCACTTGATTTCGCCTGTTAATACATCAATCTCTGTAATTCTATCCACTTCATCCCCAAAAAATTCAACTCGAACCGCAGTATCGCTCCAGTTCGCTGGAAAAATCTCTACTACATCTCCTCTTACTCGAAATGTTCCTCGATGGAAGTCCATTTCATTTCGTATATACTGAATATCAATTAATTTACGGATTACATCATCTCGGTCTTTTTCCATACCTGGACGCAAGGATAACACCATATTTTTATAATCAATCGGGCTGCCCAATCCATAAATACAAGATACGGATGCAATTACAATCACATCTCTTCGCTCTGCTAATGCAGAAGTCGCAGAAAGCCGCAGTTTATCAATCTCATCATTGATTGCTGCATCTTTTTCAATATAAGTATCGGTAGAAGGTACATATGCTTCAGGCTGATAGTAATCATAGTAGGAGACAAAATACTCCACTGCATTCTCAGGAAAAAATTCTTTAAATTCACTATAAAGCTGTCCTGCCAATGTTTTATTATGGGCAATAATAAGCGTAGGCTTATTTAATGCTTGAATCACATTTGCCATCGTAAACGTCTTTCCAGATCCAGTCACACCTAATAATGTCTGAAACTGATTGCCTTCTTTAAACCCCTGTACCAGCTGCTCAATTGCCTGAGGCTGGTCACCCGTTGGGGCATATTCTGATACTAACTTAAAATGATCCATAATGCACCTCCAATTTTCAATTATTAGTAGTATACCACAAGCCCAGAGAAAAGTACAGTAATTTTTGAACATTTGTTCTGGTTTTCCATTAACCCAAAACTTTCTTTTTCCTTCATACCAACCGAAATCTCCACTGTATCTTTTCATATATCACAAAAAGGGCTGCTATAGAAAATGATTCAAATATTTGTTTCTGCCGCAGCACATTTTTATATTTGAATTTATTTTCCTAACAACCCTTTTTCTCTTTAATAGCCCGATCCATTTAAGCTCATTGTGTGATCTGACTGTTTATCACCTCAATCGCCTTTTGAAGCTGAGTATCTTGTGACTTCTCTATTGTTATTTGCTGTTGAAGAGATTCATCCAATGTAACTTCAATATCTGGTGCAATACCAGTTTCATGGATACATACTCCTGATGGAGTATAGTAACGGGAAACCGTCATTTTAAGAGCACTGCCATCGCTGAGCGGCAAAACCGTCTGTACGATTCCTTTTCCAAACGTAGTTGTACCAATTAATGTTCCTAGCTTATAATCTTTGATCGCTCCCGCAAAAATCTCTGCTGCACTTGCACTATTTCCATTAATCAATACTGCCATTGGCTTTGTAAACGGAGTTTTTCCTTCCGATGTATAAGTTTCACCCTCTCCATTTTTATCCTGTGTATAAACAATCGTTCCCTTTGGCAAGATACCTTCCAGAATTTGTACCACTGTCTTTAGTAATCCTCCTGGATTGCTGCGAATATCTATAATTACTCCATTCATTCCCTGGTTTTCTAAATCTTGCAGAGCATTTTGGAACTGAGATACTGTCACTTTATCAAATTCTGTAATCTGGATATATCCAATTTGATTTTCCAACATTTCATGTTCGACAGTTGGATTTTCCACATTTCGGCGCTCTACTTCCATCTCATGATATTCCCCATCGCTTTCTCGATACACCGTGATTTTCACAGTTGTACCTTCTGCACCCTTAATATATCCTACAACTTCATCCAAATCCATTCCCGTAACTTCCACATCTCCCACTTTCACGATATAATCGTTTGGAAGAATTCCCGCTTCTGCTCCTGGACAATTTTCAAATACACGGACAACAGAGACTCTTCCCTGCGTGTCACTTGTGACCATAACGCCAATTCCATAATAACTTCCGTCTATGGACTCATTCATTTCTTCATATTCTTCCTTTGTATAATACTCGGAATATGGATCATTCAATGCAGCAATATATCCTTTATATACTCCATTTGCCAAATTTTCTTCATCGGTATCAAACAAAAAACTACTCTTTACATACGTTTCTAATACATCCAACTTGGATCGTACTGCTGTACTAATCGGTACCGTTCCTGATTGGGATGTGTTAGCGCTAGTATTTGGAACAATACCAATTACAAAAGAATTGTTCATAACTAATACACCAATAACTATTGCAATGGCTAACAACATCCCCAATGCCCCTGTCAATACCCCCTTCCAAAACCTTTTTTTGGATTTCTCTTCCATAAAATAATGACTCCTTACTATATAATTCGTTTGCAAACAACATTATCTTCCATAATACTGGATAGATGCACCTGGATAACGTGTTCCTGACATATCATTTGGATTTAAATAGTCTCCTGTTATTGGATCCAAATAATCTCCGCTTGTTTTATTATAAATCGCATTGCTGCCTGCTAAATAGAGACGAAAATCCAAATGAGGACCTGTCGATAAACCAGTAGAACCAACTAATGCAATTACAGTTCCAGCATTTACGGTCTGTCCTACATTCACAAGTGTTGCAGAGCAATGATTGTACATTGTCATATAACGACCTCCATCATGGGAAATCCAAACTTGATTTCCACATCCTGAGTTACCAATATCTGCACCATTGCCAACATATACAACGGTTCCAGCCGCTGCTGCTACAATTTCAGAACCCATTGGTGCATAGATATCTACTCCATGATGGAACAATGCGGTTCCAGCAACAGGCTGTACTGGTCTAGGACCAAAATTACTTGTAATTGTTCTTCCATTTGGAAGTGGCCAACACAATGAAAAACTTAACCCTGTACTTGGTGTTTGTACCGCTGTCGTTGGTGCTGTCGTCTGCACTTCTGTTGTGGCTTCTGTCGTTGGTGCCGTCGTCTGCACTTCTGTTGTAGCTTCTGTCGTCGGTACTGTAATGGATTCCTGTGTCGAAGTTTCAACCTGAGATTCCGCCTTCGAACCCTGTTCTTTGGATTCTGCTACTGCACCGTTCTCCTCTGCCCATTGGCTGACTTCTTGTGCATGTTCTTGTGCTGCCTGCCATTCTGCATTGGAGGTATCTTCTTTATTTTCCAGTTTCACTTCATCATTGGATGATAACGTTTCCTTTGCTTCCTGCTGACTCTTTTGTTCTGTTTTAACTTCTTCTTTCTGCTTTTTCTGTTCGCTCTCCTTTACTGAATCCATTTCTGCAGATTCCTTAATCGAAGTATCTTGGGACTTTTGCTGTGCTTCCACGGCTGCCTTACTTGCCAATTCTGCTGCAATTTGATTTACTTTTTCAACTTCTTCCTGCAGCTCTTTTTGTAACTGTTCTGCTAAATTTTGTCCCTGAGTGATTTGATCATTATAATCTTCTAAATCATCCGAGGAATTCTTAACAGAATTATTTACATCTGCCAGTTCTTTTTGTTTTGCCTCTAAAAGAATCTGCTGCGCTTCTAACTTATCTTCCTGCTCTTTTTTACTCTTTTCTAAAGATTTTTTCTGTTTTGTAAGTTTTTCCTCTAATTCCTTACAATCCTTAACTGTTTTTTCATAACTATCCAGCATATCTCTATCATATACGGATATTTTGGAAATATACTCTGCACGGTTTAAAATTTCTGCAATTGACTTTCCACTTAATAACAATTCGATATAATCCGACTCTCCATTTTCATACATATAACGAATTCTCTTCTTCATTGCTTCTTGCTGTTCTTCGCATTTTTCTTCTGCTTGTTCTAATTCCTTCTCATTATCACTAATTTTTTCCTCAATTGTAGCAATTTCTTGTTCCAATTCATAGATACGTTTCGCAATTTCTGTCATTCTTGCATCCACTTCTTCTATGTATGTACTCAAATCAACTTGTTGTTTTTTCATCTGATCCAACAATTCTTGTGCCTGTTCCTTTTGATTCATTAATTGTTGGACATTCTCCTGTGCTGATCTCAATTGTTCTTTTTTTTCACTTACTCCTGCTGCCTGTGTAATTACCGCACTAAAAGCTACTGCCACTGCGGTAATCAATGCCATCCGTTTCTTGTTCCACATCATTTTGTTTCTCATTACTACTATTTCCTCTCCTAAGTTCTCCTTTTGGTTTTTATCTTTTACTAAACTACTTTAATCATTTAGTTATTCACTTTTATACTTTCAAATGTCTCCTAATTGTAAAGAAACTTCCAATAAATCCAATACCCTCTCCTAGCAATAAGGACACCGGCAAGAGTATCTGAAATACTTGTTTCACTGAAAGAAACTTTAACACATTTGATAAAATACTAAATCTTTCATTAATAATAACAATTATCTCTTTATAAAAGAAATATAATATAAGAAGCGGAATCACCGTTCCGATCAATCCTAAAAGCAATCCTTCAATAATAAACGGCGCTTTTACAAACAGATTCGTTGCACCGAGCCATTTCATTGTATGCATTTCTTTCTCTCTTACTGTATAAGAAAGAGTAATCGAATTACTAATTAAAAATACACTAATAATGAACAATACCCCTGTTACAAATAAAGATACCCATCCGACTAGACTTTGCATGTCTTCCAATCCACCAGCAGCCAATTCTGAATAAGTAACCTTCCGAATTCCTTCCATCTCTTCTAATTCTGCTACCAGTTGTTTTTGTTTCGAAAGATCTTTTAAATAAATTTCAAATGAAGCAGAACCAACAAGCGGGTTCTCTCCTTCAAATCCCTCCGCCAGTTCTGGCATTTCTGCAAAATAAATTTCTTTGAATTCATTCCAGGCATCTTCCTCTGTCACATAATCGACAGTTTTTACATCGTCTCTTTCTTCCAGCTCTTCTTTTAACGATAATATATCCTTTTCCTTCATATTATCTTCAAAAAATACAGTAACACCAACCGTATTTTCCGCTTCGCTTAACATATATTGAAAATTTGCCAATATTGCATAGAATAATCCAAACAGAAAAATGCATACAACAATCGTAATAACCGAGGCAACAGAAAACATTTTATTTCTCTTTATATTTCCAATTCCTTGTTTTAAACAATATCCAATTGTGTTAAGTTTCACTGATCGGTTCCTCCTTCTTGCAATCACTAATCACCTCTCCATCTTTCATAATGATCACCCTTTTTCCCATTGTTTCCACCAAATCACGATCATGAGTAACTACAACAATAGTTGTACCTATCTCCCGATTAATACGCTCTAATAATTGCATAATTCCTTTTGCATTTTCTTTATCAATATTTCCAGTTGGTTCATCTGCCAGTAAAATCTCTGGTTTATTTACCATGGCTCTTGCAATCACCACACGCTGCTGTTCTCCTCCAGACAATTGACTTGGATAACTTCTTTGTCGTTCTGACAACCCTAATCTTGCCAGCACTACTGGCACATGATTGCGTATCTCCTTTGTACGAATTCCTATTACCCTTTGCGCCAATGCTACATTATCATAAACATTATAATCATCCAGTAATCGAAAGTCTTGAAAAATAGCACCAATTTTTCTACGATACTGAGGAATTTTTCTTCTAGATATCTTTCTGATGTTTTGACCATCTACATAAATTTCTCCACTTGTAGGTTCAATTTCTTTTAACAATAACTTAAATAATGTAGATTTTCCAGAGCCACTATGTCCTACTAAAAATACAAATTCTCCTTTTTCAATATGAATGGACATATTACGAATCGCATGGATTCCCTCTTCATAAGACTTGCTTACATTTTCTAAATGAATCATTTTCACACATTCCATTCCATCAAAAGTTCTCCCACTTTAAAACCTAGCTTCAAAGTGGGAGCATCAATTAATATTCCTGACTTTCCATATACTTCATATATTTTACAACCATAAGAGCAATCTTAAATGTAATCGCATCTTCAAATACTCTTAAATCCAATCCTGTACTTTTTTGAAGCTTATCTAACCGATAAACTAATGTATTACGATGAATATATAACTGTCTTGATGTCTCAGAAACATTCAAACTATTTTCAAAGAACTTATTAATTGTCGTTAATGTTTCATCATCAAAATCATCTGGAGAACGTCCATCAAAGATTTCCTTGATAAACATACGACATAATGGCAATGGAAGCTGATAGATCAAACGTCCAATTCCTAAATTAGAATATGCTACTACATTTTTTCCACTATAGAAGATTTTTCCTACATCCAATGCCATTTTTGCTTCTTTGTAAGAACGAGATACTTCTTTAATTTCATTTACAATTGTACCATATGCTACATGTACTTGGCTCATCGCCTCTGTGTTTAGCATGTCTACAATAACATTTGCTGTTTTTTCTAAGTCTTCTTGTTCTTCTGTTCCCTTCAGTTCTTTGACAAGAATAATATTCTTTTCATCCACTGCGGTGATAAAGTCTTTTGCTTTTGTTGAAAACAGGCTTCTCACTGTCTCCAATGCATTCGTGTCTTTTTCATTCTTTGTCTCAATAATGTAAACAACACGGCGCACATTTGTTTCAATATGCAGCTTCTTTGCTCGATTATAAATATCTACCAATAGCAGGTTGTCTAACAGCAAGTTTTTAATAAAGTTGTCTTTATCAAATCGTTCCTTATATGCAATCAACAAATTTTGAATCTGGAACGCAGCGATTTTTCCTACCATATAGACATCGTCACTTGCTCCCTCTGCTAACAAAACATATTCCAGCTGATGTTCATCAAATACTTTAAAGAACTGGTAGCCAGAAATTACTTGACTATCTGCGGGGGATATAACAAATGCAAGAATTGCATCTTCTTCCACCTCAACCTCAGAAAGCGTTGTAGCTAACATCTTTCCGTCGGTATCGCATACACATAAATCAATTCTAGTTATACTTTTTAAGCCTTCAATTGTGCTTTGCAAAATCTGATTTGAAATCATTTGTTCACACTCCCATTCTATTTTACTATATATATATTAAACCAAAACTTGAAAAAATAAAAGAGGAAATGCATATTTTTTTACACATTTCCTCTTAATTCTACAAATTACATATTACTAAAACATCATTAGTTAACAACTACTTGTTCTGTTTCCTTGTCAAAGATATGAATCTTAGTTAAATCAAGAGCAAAATCTACTTTGTCACCTGGTCTTGCAGCAGTACGTGGGTTAACTCTTGCTGTAAAGCTTGTATCACCCTGATCGAAGTATAAGAATACTTCAGCACCTAACATTTCATATACTCTGATTGTAGCATGGATAATGCTATCTGGAGATTTTGCTAACCATTCTGGATCATCATGAATATCTTCTGGACGAATACCAAATGTTATTTCTTTTCCTACATAACCTTTGCTAACAATTGCTTTTGCCTTATCTGCTGGAAGAGTAATCTTGTTATCAGCAAACTTAACAACAACGCTGGAGCCTTCCTGAGAAACAGTTGCATCTACTAAGTTCATCTGAGGAGATCCAATGAATCCAGCAACGAACTTATTCGTTGGCTTATCATATAAGTTCTGAGGTGTATCAACCTGTTGAATAATACCATCTTTTAATACAACGATTCTTGTACCAAGTGTCATAGCTTCTGTCTGGTCATGTGTTACGTAGATGATTGTTGTACCCAATCTCTGATGAAGTTTAGAAATCTCAATACGCATCTGTACACGCAACTTAGCATCCAAGTTAGATAAAGGCTCGTCCATTAAGAATACCTTTGGCTGACGAACGATAGCACGACCCATAGCAACACGCTGTCTCTGACCACCAGAAAGAGCCTTTGGCTTACGATCTAATAAATGTTCAATGTCCAAAATCTTAGCTGCTTCATGTACTAATTTATCAATTTCTGGTTTAGAAACTTTTCTTAGTTTCAAACCAAATGCCATATTATCATATACTGTCATATGTGGATATAGAGCATAGTTCTGGAATACCATCGCAATATCTCTATCCTTTGGTTCTACATCGTTACATAACTTATCACCAATCCATAACTCACCAGAAGAAATTTCTTCCAGACCTGCAACCATACGAAGTGTTGTAGACTTACCACAACCAGATGGACCTACGAAAATGATAAATTCTTTATCTGCAATTTCAAGATTGAAATCCTTAACTGCTACAAAGCCGTTTGGATATGCTTTACAAATGTTTTTCAGTGACAAACTTGCCATATATACTTTCCTCCCTGTTAACCTTAATGTTAGTTTTACTGATATCACAGTAACTCTTGCCTCATGTCCTTATAATACACTATTTCAAACAATTTGACCATATTGTAATTTCACAAATTAATATTTAAGCTTTTGGACATTTTGACATACAAAATAAAATTTTCATGAAAATATCAACAGATTTAAGTTCTCAGATAACTGGATTAGAACATTCTTACAAAGTATAATAAAAATGTTTCTATCCACGAAATAATTCAAACAAACTGTCTATTTTTTTCTTATTATTATAAATTTTTTTGTAATTTTCTATTATTTTTTCTTTTTCTATATATATAATTTTTTACATTTTGTGCTAGTAAGTCCTAAATTTCATGTTATTTCTACACATTTTGTTTCTTTCCCAGCTTATATTTTTCTAGTATACTAAACTCAAGAAGGGCGTACTCAAATCTTATGAAGAAAGAAGGATTATTATGAATAATAATGAAGTTTCCGCATCACTCACTGTTGGACAACGCATAAGAAAAGAGCGTCGTTTAAGAGGAATGACGCAAGCAGAATTCAGCCATTTACTCGGTATTTCAGTTAGTTATCTCGGAGCAATTGAACGTGGTGAAAGGGGGATATCCAGCTCCGTCATGGGACTTCTACATGAACAACTTGGCTTATCTTACGATTATCTTCTCGATGGTACCACATTAAATGATTATAGTATTCAACAATATCTTAGGGAAACTCCTCATTATGGGATTCGTCATAACTTAGATGTCATTCTTGGAGCTTGTTCCAATCAAGAACTTGAAAATTGTTATGATATGCTTCATACTTATTTAATTCATAGCAGACGCAGAAAAAGGAGGAAGGGGAAAAACCCTTCCTCTGAACAATAACTATTTTTTTTCTATTGAATTATCATTGATCTGAATGCTTCCCTCTTTTAGTAATCGACCTAAGGCACGCTTAAACGCATTCTTACTCATATGCAATTCTTTTTTTATAGTCTCGGGAGCGGCCTTTTCACCAAATGGCAATACTCCGCCATATTCGTCCATCACCCGCAGAATGGTTTCTCCGTCCTCATCCATTTGCAGATAGGCCTTCTCCCGGATGCTCAGATCCAGTTTCCCATCTTCTCGTACTCTTACCACACGGGCATGAACACTGTCCCCGACATGGTAATTGTCATATAGTTCCTTTTTCGGCACTAATCCATAGTATTGATTATCTACCGCCACAAATAGACCAATTTCCAGATTGATCTGATAAATAATTCCATCCACATGATCGTCCTTTTTATATGGACTATTTGCCTTTAGTTGTTCATAAATACGCATAGTTGCACACAGCCTCTGGCTTTTATCTGCATAAAGACTAACTAGATAATGTTCTCCCTTTTTTACTGGAACAACCTGTTCTTTAAAAGGAAGGAATAAATCTTTTTCTAGTCCCCAGTACAGGAAAGCTCCTATTTTTGTACATTCTGCAACTTCCAAAACAGCTAGCTCTCCTATCTCAAGCATCGGGTGATTTGTTGTAGCAATCATTCGATCACTAGAATCTTTGTAGATAAATACCTCCAACTGGTCTCCGACTTCCGTTCCCTCTGGTACCTGTTTCCTTGGCAGGAGCACTCCGCTGTCCTGTTCCTGTTCTCCCAAATAAATGCCAAAGTCTTTCTTTCGCAGGACTTTCAATGTCTGTACTCTACCCAGCTCGATCATAAATTTCCCCTTTCTATTGCCTTACATAATTTTTTGATAACAGACTAGTAATTCTTATTCTTAAAATTCCTAACTGCTATATTCTTTGTAACTCTCATATATAATAGGAAGTCTTCTATTATGTTCTCTTTTGTATTACCTCTAAACTTATTATTTACCTTGAGAGAAGTTCTACAATTGAGAATGGTTTTCCGTCTTCATTTTCTAATACAATCACAAATCCCCGCTGAACAGGAAAAATCACTGGTAAGATTATGTCACCAAGCTTTGCCTGTTGCCGATATTCTGCCCTCATCTGATAAATGGAAAAATCCTTAGGCAAATATTGAAGAGCCATCTTTACATACTGACCATTATTCACATGCCGATTGGTATCCAAGTGATGATACTGCACTTGAATTGGATCTTGCTTTTGACCATCATTCGGAATCGTAATTTTCCTATTTGCATAATTCATCTCCAAAGGCTTGGCAGTTCCATAACAAGCAACAAATTCCGGCTTTATCCGCATGGGACGTCCGGTAACGGTATCAGTCAAACACCAGATTGAGTTGGCTTTTACTAAATATGCACCTGTTTCATCCATGATTGCAAAATTACGGTACCCAAATACATTACTAAAATCATATGCCTGTGTTCCAATTGTAATTTCCTGTGCAAACTTTGGAAGCTGTTCAATTACAATTTGCCAAGCCGACAACATCCATACTTGATGATTTTTCTTTAAGTATTGAATACCTATCCCCAAATCTTCTGAATGGAATGTACTACAATCCTGCATATAATTAATGATATTGTCTAACGTAATATGCCCATCCGCATCTATTTCACTATAACGGACACGAGAATGAAACGTATACATGATTCCTCTCCTTTCTGGCAATGCAGACCTTCCGCTAGCCATTTTAATATGTATTACTAGTTACTCAGTATATCATATTATTGAAAAAACTACAACAAATTCACAGTATTTCATATAATTTGATTCCATAAATTCATACCAAAAACGCAACTTCTTTGGATTATCGGGTTTATTATCCAAATTATTTTTTGTTCTAACAGTATTGCATACAAAATCATTTTTTTTCTCAAAATTATCTTTTCAAAGTTCAAATTATAAAAGCTTTTTAATTAACTTTGCATCTATCATAGTCTTCATTCTTAAATTTATCTTATATTTATAAATTTTCTTTTTTTTCTAATTTTTTTATCAAATTAACTTTTTTTATTTTTTTTCAAAAAAACTGTTGACTTTTTATTTCCTATCATATATAATGCATATTGTCTTGAGGAAGTCAAGTAAATCAAACAATTTATAGCGCTATCGCCAAATGGTAAGGCACTGGACTCTGACTCCAGCATTTCAAGGTTCGAATCCTTGTAGCGCTGTTAGAATGCTCTTAGAGATTTCTAAGAGCATTTTTCTTTTTACAAACCACTCTGTTTTCTCTACCATGGCAATAGGATAACTTTTTATAGTTCTGCCTATTATAAAAAGTTATCCTATCGAAATCAATCCTGAATCTATTCCATCACCAAAATGAAAATTAACCTTTTCTATTTTCTTTTACAATTTTCCAAATCTGAATACAGATTGTTGGTATAATCGCCATTAAACACACAAATCCAATTTGACTTACCGTCATTGGTTCTACTTCAAACATTCGCTCCAATGGTGGGAATGTTGTTACAATTACCAATAATAAAACGCCTAATCCAAATGCCCCTGCACTATACCAGTTTTTTGAAAAACCAATTCTAAAAATAGAATGCTCACTGCGGCAATTAAATCCATGGAACAAACGAGCCAATGTTAATGTCGCAAAAGCCATCGTACTTGCTAACTTCGATCCTGAAGCTTGTAATCCACTATAATAGGACAACATCGTTACAACGGCAATCATTGCTCCTTGAATAAATAAGATGGACATAAACTGTTTACTTAAAATTCCTTCTTTTGGATCACGTGGTTTTACCGAAAGTAAGTCTTTTTCTGATGGTTCCATTCCAATTGCAATTGCTGGAAGAGAGTCTGTCAACAGGTTAATAAATAATAAGTGAACTGGAGCAAATGGAACTGGCAATGCTGCAAGAGAAGTATATAAAACGGCTAAAATTGCAGCCATATTTCCAGAAAGCAAAAATTGAATTGCATTTTTAATATTACGATATACATTACGTCCGTTTTCTACCGCCTTAATAATTGTAGCAAAATTATCATCTGCCAAAATCATAGCAGCCGCATCTTTGGAAACTTCTGTACCAGTAATTCCCATTGCTACTCCAATATCTGCTTTCTTTAATGCTGGAGCATCATTCACTCCATCCCCCGTCATTGCAACAATATTTCCCTTTTTCTGCCATGCATCCACAATTCGAATTTTATTCTCTGGTGAAACTCTGGCATAAACAGAAATTTTTTCAATCTTTTGACTTAATTCGTCTTCTGACATCGCATCCAACTCTGCTCCTGTGACAGCCATGTCTCCGTCTTCATAAATTCCAATCTGTTTTGCAATCGCAGATGCCGTGATTTTATGATCCCCTGTAATCATAACTGGACGAATGCCCGCACTTTTTGCATCTCTTACTGCCTGTGCAGATTCTTCTCTTGGCGGATCCATCATGGATACTAATCCAATAAAGATAAAGTCATCTTCATCATCCACTGACAATACATCATCTTGTTCTACTTCTTTATAAGCAAATGCCAATACACGGAGTCCTTCTTTCGAAAATTCTAAATTTTGATCCAGAATACGTTCCCGCCATTGATCTGTCATATCTACAATGTCTTTTTCCGTTCTTATCTTCTTACATTTTGGAAGAAGCATATCCAAAGCTCCCTTAGTCAAAATCGTATGTTGACCATGCAGGGTATATTTTGTGCTCATTAATTTTCTGTCAGAATCAAATGGGATTTCTTCCAAACGTGGCATTAAGTCTCTTAATGTACTTTCTTTAATATTGGCCTTTCTTGCCATTTCCAAAAGAGCAAATTCTGTTGGATCTCCAACTCCCTTGCCTTCCACAATCGTTGAATCATTTGTTAAAATGGCATCATATAATAAATAACGATGCAATTGCTTTTTCAAGTTCAATTCTTCTGGTTTTAAAACGGCATCTCCAATATAAATATGCTGAACTTCCATTTTATTCTGTGTTAATGTACCAGTTTTATCTGAACAGATAACCGATACACAACCCAGACTTTCCACTGCCTGTAATTGTTTTACAATTGCATTTTCTCTTGCCATCTTTTGTGTTCCCATTGCTTGTACAATCATAACAATGGAGCTCAATGCTTCTGGAATCGCTGCAACTGCCAGTGCAACTGCAAACATTAAAGAATCCAAAATTGGCATTTTTCGATAAATTCCAAGTAAAAACACTACTGCACTGATTATCATAATAACTGCAGCCAGTTTTGCACTAAATTCATCCAGACTCACTTGAAGTGGAGTTTTCTTTTCTTTCGTAGCATTCATCAAAGATGCAATTTTTCCAATTTCTGTTTTCATTCCAGTTGCAGTTACTACTACTTCTGCACGTCCATAGGTAACTAAGCTTCCTGAAAATACCATATTTGTACGGTCTGCCAATGCTGCCTCTTCTTTGATTACAGCATCTGTTTTTTCTACATTCGTTGTCTCTCCTGTCAAGGAACTCTCATTTGTTTGAAGAGAATAGCAATGAATAATTCTTCCATCTGCTGCGGTAAGATCCCCTGCTTCCAGAATCAAAATATCTCCTGGCACCACTTCTTCTGCCAAAACTTCTTTTTTCCCTCCATCTCGAATTACCTTTGCATTTGGAGAAGAAAGTTTTTTTAGACTTTCCAATGATTCTTCTGCTTTTTGATGCTGCACAGTTCCAAGTATTGCATTCATTACAATTACTGCAATAATTACAATCGTACTCTCTGTATTCCCAGAAAACATGGATACAATTGCAGCAATAATTAAAATAATTACAAGGAGATCACAAAACTGTTCTAAAAAGACTTGTAAAACACTTTTCTTTTTTCCTTCTGCTAAAACATTTTTGCCATGCTCCTCCAGCAATGCTGCGGCACGTTCAGAAGTAATTCCCTTCTCTGTTGTGCCCATCGCTTTTAAGACTTCTTCTGATGTTTTTTGATAGAATTCTTTCATCTACACTCCTCCTTTTATGCCTTCAGAATATCGCACTTCCTAAGCTTCGTAGATACCAATGCAAGCGGAGTACTGATACCAAATTTCAAAAATCTGGATTTCTTAATTATTACAGAGAACATTCCTTATTATATAGAAAAACGAGACTTTTCATGTATTGACTCTTAAAAAAATCAATACATGAAAAGTCTCGTAACCTCACGGGTAATATTGCCAGACCATTCGGCCGCGTATGTTGACAATATATTCTCTACTACTCCCTCTTCACATCTCAATGAATATTCTGTTCACGATTGAAATTATAAATGGAAAACTTTTATTTGTCAACTGCTTTTTTCGTTAAATCAATGCCAATGTCTTTAACAAATACAGCCATCCCGTTAACGAAAATGCACTAAGTGCTGTCGTCATCATTACAATTGCTGCACTCAAGGTTCCCTCATGTCCCATATTTTTCGCCATAACGTAGGAACTGACCGTTGTTGCAGACCCTAACATAGTAAGAATTGCAATTAATTCACTTTGCACAAACCCTATCCAAATTGCAATTGGTAAAAATAACGCTGGTAAAACTATTAACTTAATCGCACTACACACCACTGCAATACTTATTTTATTTGCAGCTTTTTTTATTTCAAATCCTCCACCCAATGCAATTAAACCAAGCGGAGTGGCTAAAACTGCAATATTTTTTACTGTTCGTTCCATAATGGCAGGCTGCGGAATCCGAAGCACAGACCAGATAAGTCCAATTACAATTCCAATAATAATCGGATTGGTAAGAATTCCCTTACAAGTCTTTTTTATTAGCACTGCATCTATTTTCTTTTTCTCTGCACCAAAAATACTCAGGACAATCACAGCCATCATATTGTACAGCGGCACACTTCCGATAATCATCAGCGGCGCCATCCCTGCATCCCCATAAATATTCTGCATAAATGCAATCCCTAAAATTGCAGCACTGCTGCGGTAAGACCCCTGTATAAATTCTCCTCTTAAGGAATGATCTTTTAAGAAGCAAGATAGAATCGTAACCAAAAGAATGCTCGTTAAAGTTACAACAAAACAGTAAAGTACAAACCTTCCATTCCACACTTCATAAAAATCAGCTCCTGATATATCTTGAAACAGCAGCACGGGAAGCGCCACTTTAAATACAAACTGATTCATCTTTGTTATAAAACTTTCATTAAATAGTCCAATTTTGCGAAAAAATAGCCCTGCCATCATCGTTAAAAATATAGGCACGGTTGCATTCAAACAAAAAATTAAATTTTCCATAGAAATCGACCTTCTCTCAGCTTCTAAATTTCAGCATTTTTTATTATGCTACACTACTACGTAAAAGTCAATAGGATAAAACCGTTTTTTTGGAAGACCGTAAGCATTCCTCCATAGAAAGTTATAAGAACAGTCCCTTTTCAAAGCTTTAAAAATATGTTATACTTCTGTTAATTTCCTCTTAGAAATAATCAAGAACGGAGTAGAAAGGAGAATTTCTTTGAAAACACATGAATCCGCTGAAAATTATCTGGAAACCATTCTAATTTTAAGTCAAAGACAAGCAGCTGTTCGGTCTATTGATATCGTAAATGAATTAGGTTTTTCCAAACCAAGTGTCAGTGTTGCCATGAAGAATCTACGGAATAACGGTTTTATTACTATGGATTCCTCTGGCTTTATCACTTTGACAGAAGAAGGACGTAAAATTGCCGATATGATTTATGAGCGCCATCGTTTACTTTCCAGATGGCTTATTCATCTTGGTGTAGAAGAAACAATTGCGGTAGAAGATGCTTGTCGAATTGAACACGTAATCAGTCCTGAAAGTTTTCAAGCCATCAAACAACATGTCCTTACCCACCAAGGCGAATAATCCTCTTGTTCCAATTTTCTGACTTCGCTCATCATTTTCACCAACGAGGCTGTTGATATAAACCCAACAGCCTCTCATTTTTTTCTGCTATTTCAAAAACATCTTAACGATTGTTTCTTTGCATTTGTTATACGGATGATAACGCATTGGAAGATCAATCCAATTGTATTTTTTTACAATGCTTTTCCTATGACTAAATGTCTCAAATCCATTTTTTCCATGATAGCTTCCCATTCCACTGCCGCCAACTCCTCCAAATCCCATTGCCGAAGTTGCAAGGTGAATAATCGTATCATTGATACAGCCTCCTCCAAAGGAGAGATTTTTTAAGACATAATTTTCCATTGTTCTCTTTGTCGTAAACGTATAAACTGCCAATGGCTTTTCAAAATGTCCTAAAATTTCTGGAAGCTCCTCCTCTGTTTTAAAGGTCATAACTGGAAGCACTGGTCCAAAAATCTCTTCTTTCATCACTGGAGAATCCCACGTCACATTGTCCAAAATCGTTGGTGCGATTTGCAACGTTTCTTCTTTTCCATATCCGCCTGTTACAATTTTTTCTGCTCTTATTAGCTTCATTACTCGTTTATAATGTTT